>Ga0207433_10015685_pt1 | contig 10748 bp, 13 predicted proteins | sample YelNatPaOPGAMG01_FD_187559 | JGI IMG/M metagenome (GOLD analysis project Ga0207433, IMG submission 187559) | Hot spring thermophilic microbial communities from Obsidian Pool, Yellowstone National Park, USA - OP-RAMG-01 (SPAdes) (version 3) | ecosystem: Environmental > Aquatic > Thermal springs...
GGGTTTAACCGGAGCGCTTCGTCAATTTTCCGTTCGTAAACGTGGTGCAGCGCGGGTTCTAGAAAAACGACGACCTTCAGCACTTCATCGGTCTCCATTGCCTTTCGGCGTCTGGGCCAGGTGGCCCTTCAGCGATCTGAAGAGCGCCAAGGAGTAGAAGCAGGGTCTCCATTGCCTTTCGGCGTCTGGGCCAGGTGGCCCAACTCATCCTCCGGGCCTGGCATCTGGCCATGGCCCGGGTGTCTCCATTGCCTTTCGGCGTCTGGGCCAGGTGGCCCGCGACATCATACCGGTTACAAGTGGCTGCGCGTCGTCGAGTCTCCATTGCCTTTCGGCGTCTGGGCCAGGTGGCCCCTCGTGCCAGCCTGCTGCACTCCGGCTCACTGCGGCAGGGTCCCCATTGCCTTTCGGCGTCTGGGCCAGGTGGCCCACCAAACTCACCACCAAAACCTCATGCACTTTTCCCACCGTCTCCATTGCCTTTCGGCGTCTGGGCCAGGTGGCCCTCCCCCAGTCTTTTATCGGGAAATTTCCGTTCTCTGGGTCTCCATTGCCTTTCGGCGTCTGGGCCAGGTGGCCCCCGGCGCTTTGCAATTCATGATGCAATAGCCCCGGACCAGTCTCCATTGCCTTTCGGCGTCTGGGCCAGGTGGCCCTTAGTATATCTAGGAGTGGACTAACCCGAAGCTTGGCTAGGTCTCCATTGCCTTTCGGCGTCTGGGCCAGGTGGCCCACATAGAACTGGTTACAAGTGGGTCAGAACGTCGGGCGAGTCTCCATTGCCTTTCGGCGTCTGGGCCAGGTGGCCCACCAAAAGGCAAAAAAATGGTTTGATTCTTTACGTCAAGTCTCCATTGCCTTTCGGCGTCTGGGCCAGGTGGCCCTTAGTATATCTAGGAGTGGACTAACCCGAAGCTTGGCTAGGTCTCCATTGCCTTTCGGCGTCTGGGCCAGGTGGCCCGCATAGACGCCGTCGGAATAACCGAAACCACCGTTTGTCTCCATTGCCTTTCGGCGTCTGGGCCAGGTGGCCCCAGGCTGTCACTTCGCCTGCTTCTGTGCCGCACATATGGCGTCTCCATTGCCTTTCGGCGTCTGGGCCAGGTGGCCCCAGATATAGTGCAAACCGTGCGGGGACCATCTGGGTCTCCATTGCCTTTCGGCGTCTGGGCCAGGTGGCCCATGGTGGCGCTTATCATGGTGTTTGGCAGTAAGGGGGTCTCCATTGCCTTTCGGCGTCTGGGCCAGGTGGCCCCCGGTCTGGGGTGGCTGTGCCGGGGGCCCCAGACCGGCGTCTCCATTGCCTTTCGGCGTCTGGGCCAGGTGGCCCGCGGGCAGGCTGGTTCTGGCCGGCGGCGGCGGGGCGCGGTAGTCTCCATTGCCTTTCGGCGTCTGGGCCAGGTGGCCCGCGGCTACGCCTGGCCCGTATCTCTGGGTGCCAAGTTCGGTCGGTCTCCATTGCCTTTCGGCGTCTGGGCCAGGTGGCCCCCCCGGCCGCTATCGTTGGCTGCACGTGGCGGTCTGTTGTCTCCATTGCCTTTCGGCGTCTGGGCCAGGTGGCCCATTGTGGTCGGCGTGTATGGATCAGGCGGTTCGTGGTTGTCTCCATTGCCTTTCGGCGTCTGGGCCAGGTGGCCCAGGCCCAGACCCACCACTGCCCCAGTAGGCCGGGCCAGGTCTCCATTGCCTTTCGGCGTCTGGGCCAGGTGGCCCACCAAGCCATCCAATACACCCTGCGCTGGGTAACACTCAGTCTCCATTGCCTTTCGGCGTCTGGGCCAGGTGGCCCCATTCCCATTCGTTATCTGAGAACCATTGCCAGTTGGGTCTCCATTGCCTTTCGGCGTCTGGGCCAGGTGGCCCTCACAGTCTGGCAGTTCGCACACCCGAGCCCAGAACTCGTCTCCATTGCCTTTCGGCGTCTGGGCCAGGTGGCCCTGATCGGCCTGGTCAACGATTGGGCGGAATCTGCCCTGGTGTCTCCATTGCCTTTCGGCGTCTGGGCCAGGTGGCCCCGCAACCACCATGCCAGCCTGGCGCCGGCCAGACCCGTCTCCATTGCCTTTCGGCGTCTGGGCCAGGTGGCCCCGTAGGTGGGAATCTGGAGGGATACTGTGAGCTTGAAGGGGTCTCCATTGCCTTTCGGCGTCTGGGCCAGGTGGCCCCGTACCCCCCGACGGAACTGGCCACCGTCGGAGGGCAAGTCTCCATTGCCTTTCGGCGTCTGGGCCAGGTGGCCCTCTGTGGGCCAGGTCCTTTCCCACAAGTCCGCGTAGGCTGTCTCCATTGCCTTTCGGCGTCTGGGCCAGGTGGCCCTGTTACGCTCGGCTTGAGCCCAGAAGAGGCTCGGGCTTTTGTCTCCATTGCCTTTCGGCGTCTGGGCCAGGTGGCCCGTAGGCCAAGGCTTGGCCGATTGCCGACATGGTGAGGTCTCCATTGCCTTTCGGCGTCTGGGCCAGGTGGCCCGGAAGGGCTTGTTCGGCGGGGTTTGTTGAGCTTGGAGTTGGTCTCCATTGCCTTTCGGCGTCTGGGCCAGGTGGCCCGTACTGAGCCGGTCTGGGAAGTCGAAGGGTATGAAAGCCTGTCTCCATTGCCTTTCGGCGTCTGGGCCAGGTGGCCCTTTCGTCAGTCGGGCCTGACTGGCGATGCCTGGCCGACTGGTCTCCATTGCCTTTCGGCGTCTGGGCCAGGTGGCCCCCCGCGGCACCCTACCAACCCAAACCACCCCAGAATCTCGTCTCCATTGCCTTTCGGCGTCTGGGCCAGGTGGCCCGGGGGTGTCGAGGGCTCGGTTGTGCTGAGAATTACTTTGTCTCCATTGCCTTTCGGCGTCTGGGCCAGGTGGCCCTCAGGCCCGACTACCGAAAGTGTCAGTCGTGCAGGGATCGTCTCCATTGCCTTTCGGCGTCTGGGCCAGGTGGCCCAGGCGGAGCGTGTTTGTGAGGGTCGGGGTGGTGAGGCCTCCGTCTCCATTGCCTTTCGGCGTCTGGGCCAGGTGGCCCAATAGGCACCAGCGGCGGATGGTCAGGGGAAGAGCTAATCGTCTCCATTGCCTTTCGGCGTCTGGGCCAGGTGGCCCCGCATGGGCTGGCAGGGTGCCCATGCGGAGCGCGAAGCGTCTCCATTGCCTTTCGGCGTCTGGGCCAGGTGGCCCATCTCCGGGCCATTAAGGTCCCCGCCTCCTCCGAGGGCGCCGTCTCCATTGCCTTTCGGCGTCTGGGCCAGGTGGCCCTACGCGCTATCGATGTGGCGAGCCGGTACAGACTCGCAGTCTCCATTGCCTTTCGGCGTCTGGGCCAGGTGGCCCCATCTGGACGGGTACGGCAAGCCCCGACCGGGGCTTGCCGGTCTCCATTGCCTTTCGGCGTCTGGGCCAGGTGGCCCGCGATATGACCAGACCCAGTGACCCCATCGAATCCATCGGTCTCCATTGCCTTTCGGCGTCTGGGCCAGGTGGCCCCTTGTTTCCCGATTCTGAATTTATATTTTGGGAAACTCACCGTCTCCATTGCCTTTCGGCGTCTGGGCCAGGTGGCCCTGCAAGAAGTGTCTAGAGAACTTTAAAGCAGACTCCTATGTCTCCATTGCCTTTCGGCGTCTGGGCCAGGTGGCCCCCACAGGCCGGGCTTTTTTGTCCGGCGCCGGCGCGAAAGTCTCCATTGCCTTTCGGCGTCTGGGCCAGGTGGCCCTTCAAATGAGGCGAACGAACGCCTGATTGATACGGAAGTCTCCATTGCCTTTCGGCGTCTGGGCCAGGTGGCCCGGGGTTGAATTGTGGCTGGTGAATTATGTGCCCGCCTTGTCGTCTCCATTGCCTTTCGGCGTCTGGGCCAGGTGGCCCGGGAACCTGGGGCCTCCTAAGGCAGCGAAAAACCCCCGAGAGTCTCCATTGCCTTTCGGCGTCTGGGCCAGGTGGCCCCCCGAGGCTATCCGGCGCACCATGTGTCTCCCGCTCGTGGTCTCCATTGCCTTTCGGCGTCTGGGCCAGGTGGCCCACCCGCCCCACCGAGCAAACCCAAACCGACCCGGCGTCTGAGTCTCCATTGCCTTTCGGCGTCTGGGCCAGGTGGCCCCCTTGTGTCATGTGGCGGTAGCGCTCGTGGGTGGCCCTGGTGTCTCCATTGCCTTTCGGCGTCTGGGCCAGGTGGCCCCCGACAAAAAAGCACACCCACCGGGGGAGTCACCCCGTCTCCATTGCCTTTCGGCGTCTGGGCCAGGTGGCCCCACCCACCGGGGGAGTCACCCCCACCAGGGCAGACTTCGGTCTCCATTGCCTTTCGGCGTCTGGGCCAGGTGGCCCAGCTCGGTGCTGCGTCGTCTCTCGCGGGTGATGGACGCAGAGGTCTCCATTGCCTTTCGGCGTCTGGGCCAGGTGGCCCACGTCGGCGTCCTGCTCGATGGCACCCGATTCGCGCAGGGTCTCCATTGCCTTTCGGCGTCTGGGCCAGGTGGCCCCGGCTGATCGAGCGCGTGCTAGTCATACCATCTGGTCACGGTCTCCATTGCCTTTCGGCGTCTGGGCCAGGTGGCCCCCCCGCACTTAGTCGATGAAGCATTACTCCGGCTACAAATGGGTCTCCATTGCCTTTCGGCGTCTGGGCCAGGTGGCCCCAGTATATCGGGCGCGCACCGGGCCCTGGGAGCGACGATGTGCGTCTCCATTGCCTTTCGGCGTCTGGGCCAGGTGGCCCCCGACCCGGCCTCATATGGGGCCGGGCCGGCCCTCTGGGGGTCTCCATTGCCTTTCGGCGTCTGGGCCAGGTGGCCCTTTTACCGAGTTTGCTGTTGCCCGACTTGCCAGTCGGGCAGTCTCCATTGCCTTTCGGCGTCTGGGCCAGGTGGCCCCAAACAGAACACCCCCCGGGGGTCACCCCCATCAGGCCAGAGTCTCCATTGCCTTTCGGCGTCTGGGCCAGGTGGCCCCCGATCAGGAAGCCGTCGCCCGCGCCCTTTGGAACGCGGGGTCTCCATTGCCTTTCGGCGTCTGGGCCAGGTGGCCCTGCGGTTTTATAACCTGCGTTGTGGCAAGGGCGCAATGGGGTTGTAGGTCAGGAGTGGGGCGGTGGGGTTGGCATGGTAGCTGAGTGGGTGGGGTTCAGTTGGGGGTTTGGGGTGGGAAGTTGCTGGGGGTGAGGTGGTTAGGAGACAGGTCAGGAGGTGCGGGTTTTGTGGGGGCGGCGGCTGGTGACCTGGGGATGGGTGGTTATGGGTTGTGGGGCTGGGGTGGGTTGGCGTCATACGAGGTAGCAGACGACTTTTTCTGAGCAGACCATGATGCCTGCGGTGAGGGTTTCTTTGGCCAGTCGTGTGTCAAGCTTGTAGGCGACCAAGCGGTCTTCTTTTTCGTTGATGATGTCCAGGAGTGTGAGCCAGAGGGTGTCGAAGTCATCCGGGTCCAGGTGGCATTCGAAGACGGAGTATTGGACGCGGACGCCGAAGTCTTCGCAGGTTTTGGCGACTTGGGCCAGGCGTTTGGGGTCGGCAATGTCGTAGGCGATCAGGTAGAGCATTTTGCCTGCGGCTGGGGGTGATTTTTCGTAAGGGACTTGGGGGAAGGCCTCGAACCACCAAGACATTTGTGATTTAGGAATTAGGATTTAGGAGTTAGGAGTTGGGTGTGGACTTGTGGGGGCCGCCAGCGCAGCTCAGAATGAGGGTATGAATCGGCAGGAGCTGCAAGAGCGGACCAAGGCGTTTGCGCTGCGGGTAATGCGCATGACGGATGCGTTGCTGGATAATCGGAAGGGGCGCGTGTTGGGCGATCAGGTGCTGCGTTCGGCCACTGGGGTAGCCAGCGGGTAGCGGGCTGCATGCCGGGCACGGTCGCGTGCTGATTGGGTGGATAAGATTGGGCGCACACTGGAGGAGGCAGACGAGGCCCTGCTGTGGCTGGAATTGATCGAGGAGGGCGGGTTGTTGCCCCGAGAACGACTGGCGGCGTTAAAGCAGGAGGCGGCGGAGTTGACCGCGTTGTTGGCGCGAATTCACAAGTCATCCAAATCATAATTCAGAAATCGGAATTCCGAAGGGGTTCAGTTCATGAGGAATGGCTCGAAGCGGGAGGGGTCTTCGAGGGCGGCTTTGAACATGACGGCCTGGTGTTCGAGTTGTTGGCGGAGTGTGGTGCGGTGGCCGACGGCTTCAGAGAGGAATTGGCGTTCCATGCGGCGCTCGTATTGGAGGAAGAACTTTTTGCGGCCGTCTTCGTTGAGGAAGCAGCCGCCGTCGCGGTATTCGAAGTGGTTGGTATTGAGGATTTGGTGGCTGAAGAGGTCCAGGGCCAGTGCTTCGACCAGCACGGGTCTGAAAGGCTCGATCAGGTCCAGTGCAAGGCTCCAGCGGCCGTCTTCGGTGGAGTGGAGCGTGCCGAGGGCGGGGTCGAGTCCATGCGCGTGGCAGAAGGCGACGGCTTCGTTATAGAGGATGGTGGCGCCGAAGCTGATGCAGGCGTTGACGGGGTTGAGGGGTGGACGGATGCTGCGGCGTTCGAAGGGGAAGTCCGGAGGCAGAAAGGTGGCCCAGGCTTGGAAGTAGCGGGCGGTGGCAGCACCTTCGTAGCCGCGGAGTTCGTCGATGGTTTGACTGTTTTTGATGGTGGCAAAGAGGTTGTCCAGCCAGGCGAGGGTGTGGCGGATGTCGGGTGGATTGGGCGGATGGGACGGATCCTGCGAATCTTGATTGGCGGCGCGGGAGGCGGCCAAGCGCTGAAGAACGCGGCGTTGGTTATAGAGTTTGGCGGTGACGATGCGTCCGGCCATTTGCAAGGCGAAGGCCGGGTCCAGGGTGCGCTGGTATTGGCGGAGTCGAGTGAGGCCGTGGTGGTTTTGGGCAGGTAGGAAGCTGCCCAGGAACTGGCCTTTCCAAGAGAAGAACTGAATGGAGATGCCGCGGCGCAACAGTTCGGCAAGGGCCGGCGAGGTGAAGTGGACGTCTTCGCTGGCGATGAGCCGGTCCAGGTCGCACAGGGGTATGACGCGCAGGAGTTCCTCGCGGTCGGTCTCTGGGTTACGGCCATGGACTTCAAGGCGTTCGCTAACCAAGTGAACGCGGACGTGGGATTGGTTGATGATGGCAGTGGGCATAGGGGTTAGGCGGGTTGTCTGGATCGGGCGGATCGGGTGGTGTGGAGGGTGCGGGCCGGGAGGCGCCTCCTTGGTGTCGCCTCCCTTGCGCGGCGTCGGGTGCGCGCCGCTAGCCCGCCGCAGGAGCTGAATGTGGGCTCAGCGGGGTGAGAATGTGGCAGTGGTGTTGAGGCCGGGCCAGTGGGCGGATGTCCGCCGAGGTCGGGTGTGGCGGAGATGAGCTGGCCGCGGGTGGTGTCGTAGGATTGCATGTGCGATGGCATAGCGGGGTTGAGGTTGCAGGGAGCGCTGGAGCTGGTCAGAGCCCACGGGATGGCGCTGAGCAGCCAGCCGGGGTGTTTAGTAGCGTTGGCGCAACGGTCGTGCTGCCAGGCTCAAGTGGATGCGTTGCAGCTCGTAGTCGAGGACGAATCCGGCCAGGTCGGGGGTTTGCAGATGGCGGAGTGTGCCGACGCCGACACCGGGGCGTGGAGGTGAGCTGGAGGCCAAGGCCGACTCGATTTGAGTGCCTAGGGCCTGCAGCAGAGCCTCCGGCTGGGCTGGAGCGGGGGTAGTGGGCGCAGCGGCGAGGTCAAGCCCAACGGCGCGCGTGAGGGCCGGGAAATAATCGGTAAGTGCATCGGCGCGATTAAAGACGTCCGCGACTAGGAATTGGCGACCAGCCCAGACGGCAAGGCCGTTGGCATCGCGAGCCGGTTGCAAGCGATGAACCAGTTGGTCGATGTGCGCCCGCTTTTCATCGAAGCATTGGGCCAGGCTATCGGTTGGAGCAGAGGCGTGCATGGCAGCCTTGAGTTGGGCGACGTGCGCCCAGACTCGGCCTTGGTCGGCCAGGAATGCGCTGGCCTGAGGTGTATCGGCGGCCAAAGATTCGGCCTTGAGGGCCCGGAGGGAAGGTGGGGCAGCGGTGGGTGCAGGTTGGAAGATGGGGGTGGTGAAATGCCACCGGCCACGTTCGACGCAACTGACCGGGACGGTTGTGGTACTGCGCGGTGCCAATAGCAGAGGGGTGTTGAGCACTCGATCCTGCTTGGCGCCGACCAAGACGTCGCCGTCCAAGAACAACACAAACTGGTCGGACAGGTTTTGGATGTTTAGGGCATTGACGCTGCCAGCTTCGTTGAGCTCGGTGACCCGTATTTGGCCTTGGGCCAGGGCACGGATCGATGTGCCGTAGGCAAAGGTGTCGCGCGGTTCCGCGACAAACTGGATGACCGCCAGGCCATCCACAACTTCAGCAGAAACAAGATTTAGTCTCATGCCGATAAGCTAGCATTTTTGGGCCAATGAGGCTCGGGCCGGGACGTCCGGCGAGGTTCGGTGGGGATTAGACCATGCCGCGGTGGAGCAGGCGAAACCGGCGGCGCAGGCGGAGCCTCAGCGATGAGGCCATGGGCAGGTTTAGTCCGCCGCCTTACGGCGGCGGCTACGAGAGCTACCGGAGGGAAGTGGCGCGGGCGGGGCCGCGGCGGTGGGCATGGGCAAAGCTCAGTCCGCCCCCTTACGCCGGCGGCTACGAGAGGGGAGTGGCGTAGATGGGGCCTTGGCGATGAGCCATGGACAGGCTTGGTCCGCCGCCTTACGGCGGCGGCTACGAGAGCTACCGGAGGGAAGTGGCGCGGGCGGGGCCGCGGCGGTGGGCATGGGCAGGGCTCAGTCCGCCGCCTTACGGCGGCGGCTACGAAAGAGGAGTGGCTTAGCAGGGGCCTCGGCGATGGGCGTGGGCAGGCTTGGTCCGCCGCCTTACGGCGGCGGCTACGGGAGCTACCGGAGGGAAGTGGCGCGGGCGGGGCCGCGGCGGTGGGCATGGGCAAAGCTCTGGTATCTAGTTGGGCATACGCACACGTGGGTGACCCCGGAGGCTAGGCTGAGTGCCACGACTGTACGGCCTCAGGAGTCCAAGCCCGGGGGCTGCAGATGCGGGAGTGAAGCGGACCCGCCATAGCCTGTACTGGATTAGAAGGCTAACGGCTCGAAAAGGTTGCGAAGCGCATCGAAGGCCCTCGCTGGAGCGCAGGTTTGTGTCGACTGCCAAATCCTGCCTTTCGAGCCTATCTACTGCGGGTGGCCTGCAGGTGGGCGGAGGTAGGAAAGCAGGCGGGGTCAACTGCCACCACCCACCTTCGAAGCTACTGCCTGGCAGAGCTGTGCCGATCAAGGGCGCCTGCAGGGCAACGGTGTCCAGTATCCAGTCGTGCATGGCGCCTGCCAGGATTTGCTGGTCCCAGACTATGGCAGTCTGGTCGAATGGAATGTCGAGCGGTAGGCCAGCGAGTTGGCTGGCGCGGCTGAGCTCGACAACGCAGAGCTGGTGTTGGATCAGGCCATGGACCGATGCGACGTTGGGGAAGTTGTCGCCCGGCTCCATGGTCAACTGGATGACTATTAGGACATCCTCAACTTCAGCAAAAATCAGATTGAATGTCATGGCGGCAGGGTAACCCACTTGGGCCAAGGAGGCTGGGGGCCGGACGTTCGCCGAGGTGCGGTAGCGTTGCCGGCCCAAAGGGCGGCAGCCATGGGGGAGCGTTGCCGGAATGGGGGCTCTGGCAGCCGGCAGGCGGGGGAATTACGTCGGACGCCACCTGGCGTGGGGCCGGCAAGCCAGCCCGGGCGGTTACTTGATGAAGATCAAGGGACCTGGGATGTCGAGCGAACAGCGGCCTTTTTCCGGCAGGCAGGCGGCCAGTGTTGCGGCGTCGCCGCCGCGTTGGCGGAGTTTATCGCGCAGGCTGGAGACCGCTTTGACGAGAAAGCGTTCGGCGGCATCCCCTTGGGCTAAATCGTCCTTGAGGGAGTCGGCGTAGCGCCAGTCGTTGAAATCTTTGGCAGCGGCGATTTGTTGTTTGCGGAAGGCGTCGAGGTCGTCCGCGGCGAGTTTGTAGGCGGAGTAGCCGGGTTCGTTGTGTTTGGCGCGGCGGGCCAAAAACAGCAACGTCAGCATCTCGGTGGGGGCGAGCTTGAATGTTTGGCTGTTGACTTCCAGTTCGGCGCGGGCGGTGTCGATGGCGACACGGAGGTTTTCGGCAGCGCGGTGGCGGATGTCGGCGCGGCACCTATCCACCAGGCGGAGAAAGGAGCCAGGGTTGGTGCCCAGTTCGCGGCGGAAGAGGTTGCGCAGGGGGATGAAGGGCACGTCGGCCAAGTCCACCACGGCGTCCTGCGGGTCGTGCTGACGGCCGTCGCGGTCGCGAATAGGGCCGCCGGGTTGGGCTGGGAACCAGAAGTCTCGGAGAGTGTCGAAAGGCTCGCTGACCAGCACGTGGGTAAGGCGGTCGGTCTCGCGGCCCAGCAGGTTGAGGCAGGCATGGAGCAGGGCGCTCATGGTTTTGCGTCCGCCGGCGATCGAGGCGATGAGCTGGGTGTCGGGATTTTCGACAAAGGCGCGGACTTGTTCGAGGATGAAGTCGGCTGCGGCTTCGTTGTCGGTGCGGTTACGGATATCCTGTAGTTCGCGAGATCGGCCGGTAGCGGGGTCCGCGCTGGTGATCACGCGGATGTCATCACTGGTGCTGCCGAAACGGAGTCGGCTGGTGAGGTCGTGACCGCGCTGGGTAAGGGCAGCGCGGAGGGCCTCCCAGGGTGGGACTCCACGCAGTTGGGGGCTGGGCTCAAACAAGGATTGAAGTCTGCTGCGGCCCTCTGTTGTCGTGACTACGATCACCC
>Ga0207433_10015691_pt1 | contig 10742 bp, 9 predicted proteins | sample YelNatPaOPGAMG01_FD_187559 | JGI IMG/M metagenome (GOLD analysis project Ga0207433, IMG submission 187559) | Hot spring thermophilic microbial communities from Obsidian Pool, Yellowstone National Park, USA - OP-RAMG-01 (SPAdes) (version 3) | ecosystem: Environmental > Aquatic > Thermal springs >...
ACTTGGAGTGGCGGAAACAGGAACCTCTCAAAGCGCCTTCTCTCCTTTCGGTCGTTGAATGATTCATGAATCCCATATCTCGGGAAGAAAATTTACAGCAACTTTAGTGCGTATTCCGGTCCAAGGTTGCCACCGATTCCGGCCAAAGTTGCCACCCCCAGGGGGAAGTTTTCCACCCCTGATTCCGATCAAACTTGCCACCCTGTCCTGAGTCTGAACAGGGTCTGATTCCGGGCAAGATTGCCACCCCCTCCCAAGTCTGAACAGCCCTCGATTCCGGTCAAAGTTGCCACCCCTCTCCAACCTTCGGGACCCCTCATCCAATCGGTCACCTGACCCGCTATCCTGAATGCTTCTCGGAGTTTTTATCCAACAGGAGGAGCGTCAGCATGGTAATGGAGAGGATTTCCATGAATCTCGTCATCGATGTCTTGAAATTGCACTATCAGGATCAATGCTCGAACCGGGGCGTTGCCAAGCGGCTTGGGATCTCGCGCCCAACGGTCCAGAAGTATCTGGATTTGACCAAAGAGGCCGGAATAGACCAGTGGCCAGTTCCGGAAGAAGAGGACGGAGGACTCGGACGTCTCCGGAAGATTTTATTCCCGGAGCCGATGGTGTCGAGTTCCGGAGCGCCTCTTCCCGAGTGGAGCGAGGTCGAGAAGGAGCTGAACGCCAGGAAGAAGAGCGGCGTGACCCGCCATCTGCTCTGGCAGGAGTACCGGATGACGCATCCGGACGGGCTCGGGTACAGCCAGTTTTGCGCCCACTTCGCCGAATACCGCAAGAAGCGGGACCTTCGGATGCATGTTCCCCATGCGCCGGGAGAAGAGCTTTATGTGGACTACTCCGGGCCGAAGGTGTGGATCTACCCCGTTGGGAAGGCCCCGTTCCAGGCCTCAATCTTCGTGGCGGTGATGGGGCTGTCGGCCTACACCTTCATCTATGCCACACCGGACATGAAAACCCGGTCCTGGATCCGGGCGCACCGGGAGGCCTTCGAATACCTGGGCGGGGTCCCCCAAGCCGTCATTCCCGACTGCACCAAAACCGCGGTTCTCGTCGCCCATCGCTACGACCCCACACTCAACCGGACCTATCGGGAGATGAGCGCCCACTATATCTTTGAAATTGCCCCGGCCCGGCCTCTTTCCCCTCGGGACAAGGGGAGTGTGGAATCGGGAGTCTTGTCGGCCCAGAGAGCCCTGCTGGCGCCAATCCGGGAGGTCAAATTCGTGTCGCTGTCGGACCTCAACCGCACCCTCCGGGAGCGGTGCGACGCCTTCAATCAAACGCCCTTCCAGAAGCGGCCGGACTCCCGGACGCTCGTCTTCGAGGCGGAAGACCGTCCCGCCCTGGGGGCGCTTCCTTCGGAGCCCTTCGAGACGGAGGAGTGGATCGTCTGCCGGGTCCATCCGGACTACCACATCTCGGTTGATCGCTTTCTGTACAGCGTCCCCTGTCGGCTGGTGCGGGAACAGGTGGACGTGCGCCTGACCTCGACCACCCTCGAGATCTTCTACCGGGAGGAGCGGGTGGCAAGCCACCTGCGCACCACCGATCCCCGAAAACGCTTCAGCACCTTCAAGGAGCATATGCCGCCGAACCACCGGCATCATCTTGACCAGTCCCAGGAAGGCTATCTCGAGCGAGCCGGGAAGGTGGGCCCGGATGTCGTGCGCTTTATCGAGGCCTTGTTCCGGAGGAAGCAATACCCGGCCTATGCCTACCGGACCTGCCAGGGGATCCTGTCCCTTCTGAAGGAGTATCCGGCTGACCGGGTGAACGCCGCCTGCGCCTTGGGGCTTCAGATGGGAACGGGGTCTTACAAAGCCCTTCAGGGGATCCTCAAACACGAGATGGACCGGAAGGCTTTGACCCCGGAGACAAAGCCTTCCGTCCCGGACCACGAAAACGTCCGGGGTCCGGCCTATTACGGCGGAAAAACCGAGTCGACGCCGGTGTCCCAGGTGTAACGTCAAAGATGATTTGGAGTTTTAACGTTCACAACCCAACACAAGGAGATCCGAGAATGCTGATCAATCCTCTGAAAGACAAACTGACCGCCCTCAAGCTTACCGGCATGCTGGAGGCCCTGGAGGACCAGATCCGGATGCCCGATCTGGTCCGGGACCTGTCCTTCGAAGACCGGATGGGGCTCGTGGTCGATCGCGAGATCGCCCTCCAGGAAAGCCTTCGGACCGGACGGCGCCTAAAGGCCGCCAAGCTCCGGATGTCCGCCTCGATCGAAAACATCGATTTCCGGGCACCCCGGGGCCTCAAGAAACCGCTCATTCTTTCTCTGGCCAATGGTGCCTGGATCGAGAACCACCAGAACATCCTGATCACCGGTCCCACCGGGATCGGAAAAAGCTATATCGCGGAAGCCTTGGGCCAGAAGGCCTGCCGACAGGGACACCGGGTGCTTCTTCTCCGGGTTCCCCGCCTGTTCCAGGCGCTCGCTCTGGCCCGGGGAACGGGCCGGCTCCTGACGTTCTTCAAAAATCTCGCCCGCCTGGACGTTCTTTTGCTGGAGGACTTCGGCCTCTCATCCTGCACCCCGGAACAACGACAGGATCTTCTCGAGATCCTCGACGACCGGTACCAAACCCGCTCGACGATCCTCACGTCCCAGCTCCCGGTCGGAGCCTGGCACCAGCAGATCGGCGAGCCCACGATCGCCGACGCCATCATGGACCGACTCCTTCATGGGGCTTACGTCATCGAAATGAAGGGGGAATCCCTGAGGAAGAGGCGGACGGACGAGCCCGCTCCGGAGGGAACGAAATAAAGAAACCGCTCCACTTCAGTTCCTTATCATTGAAATCAATGGCTCTTTGTGAGAAAACAATCAACGGGAGACGGTCCTTCTGACAGTCATCCCATGAAGTTCCCCGAAGAGGAGCTCCCCCAGGTCTCGGGGGGTGGCAACTTTGATCGGAATCGGTGGCAACTTTCATCCGAATACGCAATGAAAACTCTTTCCTGCAAAAATGAGCGAGTCCCCCTTGTCACAAAAGGCAGGGACTCCGTGGATCCGTCCTTTCTTGAGCCCCGGAGCCCGATGGAAAGCTTCGGAAATATCTCCTGATGAAGATGTTCCTCCGATCATAGTTCCCAGCCCGTTCCTGTTTGACCTTGTCGTGGGGAATGTCTCAATCGAGCAATTCGATGCGCTGATGGGCAGGTCCGCTCCCTGGAACTGGAAAGACGTCGAGGCACTAGCCAAAAGATCTGGATTGACGGCCCGGGAGGTTGCGAAGATGATCCAGGACAGGAATTCCCGCTAGTCGTTCAAACCGGAGAAAACATAAATGGATACCTGATTATTGATAATCTCCAGCTCGGCTATAATAAGCACCAGCGCCGAACTTTACTGAAGGAGGCTCAAAATGTACCTGTCCCTTCGGGATTTTCAGAAAATTGAAATCCAATTTAAACGATTTGGCGAGGCCATAGAATTATATGAGAGAAGTTTGAAGGGGTTAGAATATACAAGTATCTTTAAAGGGACATACATATCAAGAGAAAGAGTAAATTGCTTAAAAGCACTTGAAATAACCTATTGCAATTTAAAAGCCAACTATCCAATCTCCATCTCAAAAAAAAATGGCCTGGAAAATTTATTCTCGATCAAGGATATTCCTTCTATTTTATCAAATATAATTATTGATCATTCAAATTTACTTAATTTTCTGAAATATAAGGAATTTCCTGACTTTCCAGAATTTCCAAAGAGACTGTATGAAAAACTGTATGAAAAATTTGAGGTTTATAATGATATTCAATTTGCCAAGAAGATATACAGAAAAGCAAATAGAATTGAAATTAAAGGAAAAAATCTAAGGAAACAACTTGAACAAAAATTGTCTTCAGATATATCGAAACTAGATTTTTTACTAAAAAATTGTTCCAACGTAACTTCAGAAAAGTTTATTTATATATTATTAAATATGATCGATTACTTCTTTCCACTTCCACCATCACTTCGGTTAGCTTTTGATGTAGATTATGATCCTGCTGCTCGCATAGTTATTAATACTATTGAATTACCTGATTTTTCGGAGTTAAAAATTGTTAAAGAGAAAGGTTCTAGCCCTATCTCCCAAACTGCGAGAAGACAAATAACTGAAACCATCTTTTATGCTTTAATTCTCCGTGCAGCCTATCTTACAGCCAAATCGGATGCTGGAAACTGGTTTGATTTAATTGCCATAAATGCTAAAAAAAAATGGAACGATCCCGCCACAGGGACACCCCGCGAAGGCATTATTGCGTCTTTGCAAACTTCCAAGGAGGAAATACTAAATCTTCATTTGGATAAAGTTGACCCGAAATCTTGCTTTCGGCATCTAAAGGGAATATCCACTCCATCACTGGAGAGAATAACGCCAATTCGTCCAATATTTGTTATGAACAAGGATGACCGAAGAATAATTGAAAATCGGGACATTGCTGAAAGATTGGAATCAGAATCAAATTTAGCGCTAATGCCATGGGAAGACTTTGAACATCTCATTCGACAACTCTTTGAATGGGAATTTTCAGACAAAGGGATTGAGGTGAAGGTTACACGGGCATCACGTGACAGAGGTGTAGATGCAATTATGTTTGATCCCGATCCACTACGGGGTGGGAAATATGTTCTTCAGGCAAAACGCTATACGCGCCCTGTTGATGTAGCTGCAGTTCGCGATCTGTACGGCACGATTTTGAACGAAGGCGCAAATCGTGGCATTCTCGTTACCACGAGCAGTTATGGACCAGACGCCTATGAATTTTCAAAGGACAAACCCATTTCATTGGTGGATGGACCCAATCTGATTTTAATGTTGCAACGTCATGGGCGTAAATATCGTATTGACCTTGAAGAGGCTAGAAAAATGAATTTGACTAACGGATGAGGAATTATTTTCCGGATGGTCAAATTTGATTCTCATCAATTTTAACCCGCAACTGAGTCTCATCCATCAGCAGTACTCCGTTAGACCCGGTAATGTTGATTGCCTTGAATTGACCCGATCTTTCCATCTCAATGGCCGTTTTAATTGCATCATCAATAGATGCTGCGGAAATCTTTGATTCTTGCGAGTTGCTATTGAGCCTTACACTTAAAACTACATGTGGAAACAAAGAACTAACCATTTTGTGCCTCCTCCGCAGAATCTGTGGGTAAAAATTAAGGCATTGCCCTTCTCTTTTGGTATGATTGTTTTGCGACAACGATCAACCAGTTGGAGAGAGAGCAATGCTTATAAAAACTGTACTGAACCGGCTCACACATTTCAAGTCTTTTGTTTTCGGGAATGTTTTTTTCGACAAGGTGAAGGGAGAGGAGGCGGTGGTGGTCGAGATCTTTCCCCGGAAGAAATCCCGGCCGGTCTGCCCGGAATGTGGCAGGAAAGGCCCCGGGTATGATGTTCAGCCGACCCGGACCTTCCAGTACCTGCCCCTGTTCGAATTCAAGGTCTTCTTCCTCTATTTAGTCTTCATGAGCAGGGTTCACCCTGCACAATGGAAATGGGGTATCTTGATGTGGCGCATGAGGGTTTTTACAGCCGTTAAAAACCATTTTCCTACTGAAAATTAAATTATGGAAACAAGCGGAGCATATCGCCAAATTGAGAAAAAGAAAACCTCGAGGGTGCCCCCCGAACCCCCCTCACAAGCGTTAACACAGTAGTTGTAGGTTGTCCACGATTCGGCAGATGAAGCGGGGCGATTGGGTATGCGCCAGGAATTCGACCGGTTCGAAACGGTCCGGACTTTCCATCAATTCGATCCTTGTTTCACAAGATTGCCAGATGTTTTGTCAATTGTGTTTTCCATTCATTCATGAAAATCAGATCACACACAACGATATCCCCCTTGAAGTCGAAGAATTTATCTTTTCCGAAGGGGGTGGTTGTGTTCCATGAGAAGTTTTTGGACACGATATCCAACAGTTTTCGCTTGTACTCAGTATCCTCATTCCCTGCAAGATGCTCTCCTTTCAATTCGAGGACGACGATTTTTGTCAGATCTCCCTGCATTCGAACTCCGAAAATGAAATCCGGATAAACTCTTTCTCGTCGCCATCCCTGAATCGAATATTGAGAACGAGCCACATTTCTATGCCACCATTTGAGAGTATTTTCTCCATCCAGATAAACGGCAACATTGCGTTCATCCCGGTTAAAATCATTTTTGTAGAGAGGGGAAAACAGGCTTTTTTCGAGAGGTCCTCCGTTTTTTCCAAGGAGTTGATCAGATCCTTCAGGTTCAAAGGTTTCTGTTTCAAAAGGCATTTTCCAGTTTTTACCGTCCAGTCTTAAACAGAACTGTATACGTCCATTCTTTAAATCAGATCGAAATAGATCCTCTGCCATCTCCGTTCTCTTCTCGTCCATCCATTTTCGAAGTTCCTCGACAAGTAGTCCGGAAATTTTCCCCCTGTATTTTCGAGAAAATCCTCTCGTCTTTAATCCGAGCACGAAACGTTGAACGATATTCCAGGCAATCCATGGATTTGGAACGATATCTGAAATCATCCGAACGGCGTAGACCGGATCAAAGATCAGCTTTTCTGTGCTTTTTGCGAACTTTTCAGAGCTGATGCGTTCTGGCCCTGAGTCGGCGAGAAGAATGCGTTGCATCTGACTTTCCGCCGGTTGAACATTATTCGAAATTTTTTTTGCCAGAATCATCGGATCAATCTTTGTCCAGTCGAGCCTGAAGAGAACGTCCGTGTCGTAATCAAACGAACGGACCGAGTCATTTTCTTTGACCAAAACGAGCGGCAAAAAAATCTGCGCATCGTTGAAAATATTCCGTCGTTTTATTGGACGGCTTCCCCGACTTTCTTCTGGCGAAGAGGATCGTATTTCTTTTATCAACTCACCGAGCCCATCTTCTTCGAGCCCTTTCTTGATCGCTTCGATGACCTGCCCCGTTTCCGCGTGATGGGTGATCACATAACATTCGTCAAGAGCCTGTATTCCGGTTTTTTCAGCATAAGGTTGACGAAGGATGCGGCCAACGAGCTGGGTCATGCCCGTCAAATTGGAACTTGCAGAAAGGGCGCAAAGAACATAGGCGAACGGACAGTCCCAACCCTCCTGAAGGGCTTGTTTGGTGATGATGACCCGGACCCGATTCAAGGGACTTGACAGTACCATGTTTTCCGGATCGTTCAGATCGTTTGTATCGGCTGTCTTGATTGCAATCTCGGCATCATTGAGTCCGGCGGTCTTCAGCCAATCCCTGACATCGAGTGCGTGAATATAGGTTCCATCGCGCTGGTCTTTTCCGGTTCGCTCAACCTGGACAAGCATGATCGGACGGATATAGCGTCCGCGGTCGGCATAAAGTTTTTTCGCTTCCCTGTCCAGGACATTCAACCGCTCCATGGCGGCTGAAAGCGTTGCCCGCCAGTCGGTTCCTTTCCGCGGGTCGAGATTGAGCGGCATTTTGATCATTCCCTCGCGGTCGAGATCAAGTCCTGAAACTTCCGAAAGTATATTGGCGTATCGGGAAGGCTTTGGATTTTTTCCTGTGGTGGCAATGACGTCTTTCGGTGTAGCAGTCAGCTCCAAGACAAAACATGGATTGAATCCGTACAGAGTGGAATATGCCAGATTTGACACGGCCCGATGGCCCTCATCCAAAAGAACGACAGGACGGATAATCCGCAAGGCGTTTCCGAGGGAGTCCTTGACCAATGGCCAAAAAGAGCCGGAATGACTGCCGGAACTATAGGAATCGAGATTTGGGATTTCTTTCAGAATCTTCCGATGTTCTTCCTGATTCCCTTCCGGTGGAAAAAAACCATGGACATCCCCCCGGTCCTGAAACATCTTGAGAGTTTCTTGTGTTTCCCGGTTGGCCGATTGTAACATCAGGAGCATGACGCACAGGTTTTCTTCGATGTCCCGGATATTGAGAGAATCGGTTTTTTCGAGAATACGCACTTTTCCGGCAGCGGACCGGTCTAGGACCTGACGATAGGGATGCTGCCGATCGGCAAGCTGCTTTCTGGTCTGTGAGTAGATCGCTTCATTGGGAACGATCCAGAGAATAAACCCTGAATTGCGGCCGAGGTACCGACCGAAGATCTGTGACAGGGCTGAAACGGCCAAAAAGGTTTTTCCCCCACCGGTCGGAACCTTGAAAACGATATTCGGAACGGGCCGACCCGTTCCATCCGACCTGGGAGAAAATGGAATTTTCTGTCGCGATGCCGGGAGTTTTAGACCGGGACCGGATCTGAGTTCCTCCCACGTCTTCGCAGTGAAATCAGGAGCAGTTATCCCAAGATCCGGATCTTGCCGGGCCTTTTCAGCGATTTTGTCGGAGCGGACTTTTTCTGAAGACAGTTTTTCCAGATATTCATTGAGTGTTTTAAGAACCCGCACCTGATAGTCGAGGTCCCTCATCATGACAAAATTTCCGGAGGGGAGATTTGATATAGGACGAAAGGAAGAGGCGCAAATTCGAGCGGGAGATTGTTTTCTTCGAGTATTTTTCTTGAAACAAATCGGGACGGTGCGAAGACAACGTGGTGCTTATAGGGTTTTTTTCCTACGAGTTCCCTTGCTTTCGAAAGCGTCAGGGCCGCTTCCGGAGATTTGAGAAATTCGAGGTCCGGTTTGTAAATCAGCCAGACATGCAGGTTCGAAGATTCACCAAGATACCCGCAACCATCTTTATCTTCATAGGTTAATTGCCTGGAATCAAATGCTTGACTGGTTGCCATGTGAAACAAGACGGATCCCATCGATTCAAAGGACGGAAGGCTTTTTCCTGAAAGGATCCGATCCAGTTCGATCGGTTCTCCAAGCGTACAGAATGTAAAAGAGCCACCGAGACCTTCAGTTCGCTCATCAATATTCTTCTCACCGATAACAAACAGCTCGCCATTCTTAACTTCTTTTTTAATCCGGTTGAACCGGGGATTTTCGCGAGCTTCGATATTACTGATCCGCGTCAGCAACTCATCGGCTTTCTTGAGACTTGTGATGCTGAGCTTTTCACGCATAAGCTCTTCGCTTTGCTTTCCGGTGAATTTGTATCCATTGATGACGCGACGAACTCGTTCGGCTGTGAGATTGTCGGCATAGTCTTCACATTCCACAAGAATAAACTTGCGATTACCTTCGTCCTTTTTATTTAGAGCAAGTACGGAGTGGGCAGTTGTTCCAGAACCTGCAAACGAGTCAAGAATGATTGAGTCTGGATTTTCGCATAAGCCAATCAACCACTCTGTAAGCTGGAGAGGTTTAGGTGTATCAAACACTTTTTCCCCAAAAATCTCTTTGATCTGTCTCGTCCCATCGGCATTTGTTGCCAGATTGTCAAGCCATGTAGACCAACCAAATATTTTTTTGGGGTCACGAATTTTTTCGTATGGGACCCAACGCTCTGTCTTACCGTCAATTTCGACTCCCGAATCATAGGGTCGCATTTCCCAATGAGCCAAGCTGGGATCGTTAATAATTTCTTTTATCAAGGAATTCTCCTGACCAAACCTCCAGCGCCCCTCCTTTCCATCGTTCCTAATAGGCCAGACATCGGAACCATCTGGTCCGAGTAGTTTATAAAACATACTTGGTCGGTTTTCACGTAGTGAATTTGAGCCCCATTTATTAAGCTCTCTTCCTTTAGCATAACTTCCTATTTTGTCAGTTAATGTCATCTCGGTTTCAGCATTAATCTCATGCAATAATTCAGGATCACTGCCCCCATAGATAACAATATATTCGTGCCCCGTACGCAAAGCTGATTTTTGCTTTCCACCACTAGGATCAGATAGCCACACGGCAATAGCCAAACGATTTTTTGAGCCGAAGATTTCGTCCATCAGGCAAAGCAAGCGATCAATCTCATTGTTATCAATTGTCGCAGCGATAAAACCATTTTCTGAAAGCAATTCTTTGAGCAACCGAAGGCGGGGAAAAATCATTGAGCACCACTTGTCATGGCGCAGACCATCTTCAATTCCCACAGGGTTTGAGTTGAGCCATTCTTGGATCATAGGACTATTGACATTGTCGTTGTAACACCATCCTTCATTGCCAGTGTTATATGGCGGGTCAATGAAGATGCAGTCCACTTTTCCCGCATACATGGGCAGAAGCGCTTTAAGTGCGTGAAGATTGTCACCGTGAATGATCAAGTTTCCGTCGAGATGTCCGTCTCCGATCGACCTGTCGACTTGGGGAACCAAAGGCCGGAAGGGAACGGAAAGATGGTGGTTGTAGACGAATTCCTTGCCCTTAAAAATTAGTTCCGACATGCGCAGTCCTTTGTCAGGATACTCACTTAATCACCCCGAAAAACACGTCCCGGAGTTGGCGGTCGACGCAGGCCTCCCGAAGGATATTCTCCATTGTCCAGTCATCCGGGGTCGGATCAAAAAAGACGAAGTCGGTCGCATAGAACCGGAAGTTTGTTTTCCAGACCGTCCTGTCTTCTTCCTCTTCCCGCCACACCCGGGTCTTCTCCTCTTCCGGAAATCCGGAAAGATGCCGGTCATCTACGATTCGGCAGATGAAGCGGGGCGATTGGGTGTGCGCCAGGAATTCGACCGGTTCAAAACAGTCCGGACTTTCCATCAATTCTTTCCAGGGAAAATCGCACAGGGAATCTCCCCAGAGAAATCGGGGCAGGGGGCTGGAGGAGAGGTAGGGAAGGGGAGCCTTCATCAAATGACGTGTTCCTTTCGAAGTATCGGGGAGGGGAGATTCTCAGGAGAAAAGATAAGT
>Ga0207433_10015692_pt1 | contig 10742 bp, 15 predicted proteins | sample YelNatPaOPGAMG01_FD_187559 | JGI IMG/M metagenome (GOLD analysis project Ga0207433, IMG submission 187559) | Hot spring thermophilic microbial communities from Obsidian Pool, Yellowstone National Park, USA - OP-RAMG-01 (SPAdes) (version 3) | ecosystem: Environmental > Aquatic > Thermal springs...
TTGTCAATAGATTAGTTAAAGTTTTATAATACCATTTCTTACTTAAAAACTCTTTTGTATCGATTTTTGAAGCTTCACGAACCTCTTTTGGGATAGAACGGTAATTAAAGTTTCCTTTTTGAAAAATGATAATGCTTTCTAAAAGATTATCAGGGTAAAAATACATTGGATACGGGTTTTGAAGAATGACGCCACTTCTGCGACTAATTCTTAGATAACCGTCTGGTTTCTTCCAAATAATTCTGTCCCTATATCTAAAACCAGCTCCTTGAAAGATTTTTATTGCATCCGCAACTATCGGAAATTTTTCCCCGTTTATTAACATATCATCAATATTTAAAACTGCTACTCTTCCTTCTTGCAAAACACGAAAGGTCTCTTTTGCAAATCCTCGCAACACTTCAAGATATTGTTCATAACTCTTAAATAAGCCCTTATAATCAAAAGGAGCATTAAAATATGGAGGCGAGGTAACCGTTAAGTGAACAGTTTCGTCAGCTATCTCTTCCATAACCATACAATTTCCAATTATAAGTTTGTGAGTTGTTGCCATAATTATTATAAAATTCTCATTGACAACAACCGATCAAAATAAATAGCATTTCTTGGATTCAACTGATTAATGCGATCATAGAAAGAGTCATAGTCAAAGTCAGGCTGGGAATATAGCCATTCTAAAATGGTCAAAAGCATATCAATTTCAGTCATTTTTGACTTAGCCAGCCTATCAGCTAAGTCATCATAATTACTCATTATTCAAGTCCTCCATATTTACAACTTCCTGGAAACGAACATCGACATCAGCAACATGATTAATAACTTCATGATAATCAAATTTCAGTCCAGAATTAGTTAGAGATCTCATATACAATTTTGCAAACTCAAGGGAATCCTCCTCATCTAAATTTTGAACAAATGAAAGTATTGAATTTGCAATCTCAATCTCAACATCTTCTTCTTTAGAAGCTCTCATCTTTATCTCCTTTTACTGTTCATATTTAAAACGTATAATATCGATAAAAGGTTCCCAAACAATTTTTATTCTATTATACTACTTAAAAGGAAAAAGAACCCCAATACCACAATTCCCTGAAGCAATAAAAGTAAGATCATCTTGACTACTTACCTCATTCCAGAGTTTGACAACACCAGGACATTGTCGAGAGTTAATATCATGAAAGATGATATAACCATTATTATTTAATATCTTCAATGAGTTCTCATAATCTCGCTTAACGCCCTCATATGAATGATCAGCATCTATAAATATACAATCAAAAACCAAATCATTATCTTTGAAAAAATCGTCTGTACTTTTCTCTATAAATCTTACAGAACATGAACTTTTATTATATTCAAGATAATGAAGCACTTCGGTAATTCTTCCTCTCTGTTCTGACCAATATGAACAATTATCAACTGCAACCGATATCTTCAAAGATGGTTGAAACATAGTGTCAAGTAAAAATGATCCACCATCCCCAATACCAAGTTCTAGATATAATTGAAATTTTTGCTTTTGGAGCCACTTAAGAAGTTTTGCATATTCTTCTGGAATCTGCTGAAGATATAAGCCACCAAACTTATTAGAAGAAAAATATGATGGAGAACTTGAGCCAGCTTCATCTCTTAAATATTTAACCAACTCATCCTCTGTATATTCTAGAATTCCAATATCTACTGAAAGAGACATAATCTACACTATCATTTGAGAAGAAATTCCGTTTTCTTTAACTATATAAATCTTTTTATCTATATAACGATCTATATTAGGATTATGAGTAATAAGATAGATTACATCAACAGACTGAGATTTGACCTTAAGAAGATCAATTACACACTTAATACCGGCAGAATCAATATTATCAAAAATCTCATCAAGAACAAGAAAATTAAATCTGACAGAACTAAGCAAACTAACCAAATCGTGAATAGCAAGTTGAATAGCTATATCACATTTTCTCTTCTCCCCCTGGGAGAGATTAGAATAAGATCTAGAAGGTTTTGAAGATAAGGTGGATACTAATCCAATAGTAATCTTTGGAACACTACCATCATCCTGAATCTCTTGAAATAATTGACAATAACCATTCGAGAATAAATAACTACTATACTCTTTCAATCTCTCATTAAGAAAATCAATATCCTTATTTATTAAATATGCCTTAATTCCCTTTGTTCCGTAAACATCAGAATTTATTACATTATAAAGAGATAAGTCTAAATTTAATCTATCAATCTTATCTTGAGACTTCTTTATTATCTCATTATTTCTATCCTGCTCTTCTCTATTCTCTTTAAGAGAAACCCTATACTGATCAATAGTATTAGATCTATCAGATCTAACTCTATTTAGAGCATCAAGCTTAGAATTAAGACTGGAAAGAGTAGATTTATAACTGGACAATTTATTCTTAATATTTGTAATCTCTAATATAGCTTTATTAACTTCAGATAGTTTCTCCTCAATACTCTTTCTTTTAACGATATAAGAATCAAGATCTCTCTTTGCAGAAGCACCCCGAACTTTAGCATCCGCTATCGCATCTGGATCAGCTTTTGATAATAAAGTTCCACACAGCCTACATCTCTTCTCTGGATTATTAATCAGATCATTGGTATCCTTTATAACATTTTCAGCTACCACCATATTATAGTTTATGCTAACAATCTCATTACTTAAATTCTCTTTCTGCCTAAGAAGCTCCTCCTCATTAATAGATAATAATTTAGTTTCAAGACTCTCTATCTCTTTCTTAGTCTGATTAATAGAATTTTCAATATTTTCAGCTTCATTATTTAAGGATTCCATTGAATTTGATTCAATCAACTTAATAAGTCTATCTTCCTGAGATTTAAGACTATCAATAACCGCCTTAGCTTTCTCAATATTAACTTGCAAAGAGGATATTCCATCCTTAATAATCTTTATCTCATTGGAAGTGATTTCCTGACACTTTGAAATCCATGAATAATCACGTAGCTTTTCTATAACATATCTTTTCCCAGAATCAGTTAAACTTGAGAACTTATTTTCCAGTCCCTCAGAAGATAAAATTACTGTAGATGTAAAAAGATCTTGAGAAACATCTTTTAATATATTGTTTATTAACTGTTGATTTTGTTGATTAGTATGCCTTGAAATATCATAAGATATATCAGTACTACCAGGAGCAGATGTAAAAATCCTTACTGAATCACCATGTAAAGTATCCTTTCTATACCTTTCTATTCTTTTATATTCATCACCAACCTTAAATGTAACAAATACGTGACAGTCTTTACCAACTATCTCGTTTATAACACCATCTGAAGTTATATCTTTACCTGCCTTACCAAATAGACACCATCTTATAGCAGAAGTAAAGATACTGGACTTACCACTACCGTTAGAGCTAGCCTTATCATCATCCTTATTTATTCCCTGAATAGATATTATTCCACGGTCAATATCATGTTTAAAAAATCCAATTGATAAAAAATTCTGAACTTCAAAACTTAATAAATCAATTCTCATAATTGACACTCTCCTGAATAAATTTAGGAGACTCTCAGGCAACGGTCGGCAACCCAACCGTTAACGCCTGACGGCTCTGCCCGAGCCGAAAAATATTCAGAGAAGCATTATAGTCTCTGTCTAAAATAGTATTACAGAAAGGACATTTATGGATACGAACAGACAAAGATTTTGGGACTCTTTCACCACACCCAGAGCAAACTTGACTGGTGTTATAGGGTGGAACTTTAACTATTTGACGAGTAGCACCTTCCGCCTTCTCAGTCAAAAACCTAAAGAACATGCCCCAAGAACTATCAGATATAGACTTGCTCAAATGTCTGTTCCTAACCATACCCTTAATATTCAAATCTTCAATATAGATGGTCTGAAATCTATTTATATAGGCATTTGCAACCTTGTGGAGAAAGTCCTTACGCTGATTAGCCACCTTCTCGTGTGTTTTAGCAACAAGAAGTCTTGCCTTATTTCTTCTATTAGAACCCTTTTTCTTTCTGCAAAGACTTCTTTGCCTGCGTCTCAACAGCTTTTCGGATTGTTTAAAATATTTAGGATTTTTAACAAAATTTCCTTGAGAATCTACGAGAAAATGTTTAATGCCAACATCGATACCTACTTCTGCGGCGGTTTCAGGAAGTTTTCTAACAGGCACATCATCACAAGAGAAAGACACAAACCATTTATTTGTGGAGCTTCTGCGAATAGTTATAGTTTTGATTTTGCCCTCAATGGGTCTGGACAGAAAAAGTTTAAACCTGCCAACATTCTTAATATAGAGGTATCTGCCTTCAAGTTTCCATCCAGATTGTTTAAGAGTAAAAGAGTCATATCTATTCTTGGATTTAAAGCGGGGGAAACCAACCTTACCGTTACCTTTTTTAACTCTTTGAAAAAAGGCTTTATATGCCTTATCCAGTCTTTGAATAACATCTTGAAGGACTTGAGAACCTACCGCCTTAAATTCAACAGAGGATTTTTTCAATTCAGGAAGTTGTGCCATTTGTTGGAAAGCGGAAATATTCTTGTGGCGCTGTTTATAGATACTAATTCTCTGTTCAAGAGCAAGGTTGTAAAGAGTTCTACAAACATCAAGCCATTTATTGCAGTTAGCTTCTGTTTGCTTATTTATCTTAGCTCTATAGAGATAGGTCTTTCTCATTGTTGATAGTATACCAAATATCAGCATTGTTGTCAATAGAAAAAGCCATTCATTTCCTCACTAAAGTAAGGGGCTTTCTGGCTGGAAGCCTGTAATTAAAATTCTCTTATTTTTAAATCTCCTGGATCTATTTTTCTATCAAACTTAACAGGATCTTTAAAATGATAAGGCAACTTTGCAATCTCTAATTCCCAATCTATATTCAATGGTTTTTGTTTAATAACCTCAAAATTAGCAATTTGGATAAGCTCATTATTATCTATATCAACCTTATCTCTAATTACTGATAAAAATTTTTCATTTATTTCATAACCAATTGAATTTCGAATTAGATTTTTCGCAGCTAATGTTGTAGTGCCACTACCTAAAAATGGATCCAAAACAGTGTCTCCAATGAAGCTAAACATTTTTATAAGCCGCCTTGGCAATTCTTCAGGAAACATAGCTGGATGCTTACCCTGCTTCTCTCCATTGAAGTTCCAGTGACCTGAAAAATACTTATTCCACTCTTCCTTGGTTAATTTTGATTTCTCCTTCAATTCCTTAGAAACCATAGGTGCGTTGCCAGGCTTTTTAAAGATTAATATAAACTCATAATCAATTTTTATAATTCCATTCCTGGGATAAGGGAAACTACCCATCACAGTTGCCCCACCCGTGGTGTTCATAGTGGTTGGCTTTTGCCAAATAACAGCACCCATATAGTCAAATCCAATTGTTTCGCAAAACTTAATTATTTCAGTGCGAATAGGGATGATTTTATATCTTCCATAATAAACAGACCGGGCGAATTGGTCCCCAATGTTTATACACAAGCGGCAGCCATCGTGTAATACCCTGAAACTTTCGTTCCATACTAAATTCAAATGATTTATATAGCTCTCGTAGGAATCATTAAAACCAATTTGGTTTTCCGCACCATAATCTTTTAACTGCCAATATGGAGGCGATGTAATGATTAGATGAACTGATTTGTCTGGGATTTCCCCCATCTTTCTTGAATCGCCAATTATAATTTTGTGTTCTGTAATCACCGGGCTTTAGAGAACTCAACTTTCAAAATATTTTTTAAGGTAATCAAAAAAATAATCAGGCTCAATAAATCTCATATAATCTTCGTCTTTCACATAAGTAGAGATATTACCGTCACTAAAAAAACTTACTATCCCGATAGGATCTTCACCAAGACAAACTGTAACCGAAAAACAGTTCTTATTAACATCAATATTACCAAACTTAACATTTATTTCATCTTTCTTTTTAGTAATTTTCATCTCTGCCTCCAAATCTTTTCTCTAAATATTCCTCTATAGATTCCCACCCAAATAATTTTTGAGCTTTTCTCCAGCTCCACTTAGTCAAAAAAGTACTCTCCTGAACAATAACGGCTTTTGCTTCATTCTCAGAAATCTCGCATAAGCGCCAATCTCCAATCTTCAAACGTCCAATATCATACCACTTTCCATGATATTCTACTATCCAATATACTCCATAATGATAATATTTTACAGCCCGTCCATACTTTAGTAGAAATTTCAACTCTGCTCTGTTCATATCACCATACCATTATTTAGTATCGTTAGTTTACCTTTCTGATATAGATAAAATTCGCTTTTTAGCCAATTCACAATACTGAGAGTCAATTTCAACACCTATTCCTATTCTGTTTACCATGGCTGCAGCAATCAAGGTAGTACCACTACCGGCAAACGGATCAAGCACGGTATCACCAACAAAACTGAATAGTTTTATACAGCGACGAGGTAACTCAACAGGAAACGGCGCAGGATGTCCTATCTTCTTCTTGCTTTCCCCACTAAATGTCCAGACACCATTCGTCCAATTCATAAATTCAGATTTGGTTATATCTGACTTTCCACTACCACTGGTTTTACGCCAGCGTTTCTTGTACAATATAACGATAAGTTCAACAGGAGCAATCACAAATGGAGCAGATGCACTCATCCAGGACCCCCATGCCGTTCGCCGGGAGATATTACCTTCATTCCATATGATCGTTGAATGATACTGAAAGCCAACTTGCTTAGCAATTGTCGTAATATCAGCACCAACACTTTGTTGACCACCCTTGTTTTTGTCCAATGGAATATTTAAGCAAAATCTCCCGTCTTCTTTCAGAAATTGGAAACACCTAGATAGCCATGCACGGGTAAATTCTAAATAATCAGAATATGAAATATCATCCTGATGGGATCCATATTTCATACCAACATTGTACGGTGGGGAAGTTACAATCAAGTCTATGCTATTAGGGCTAAGAGCGTTCGTAGTTAGAATATCGTCATTGATCAGGATTGTTTTATCAGTCGAATAGAACATTATCAACACACACTTACTTTACAAAGCTCTGAAAAAATTCTTTTGGACTTTTAAAATTAAATGCCTTATCGGCGTGAGCTGGGATTATAGATATACCATCACCTTCCCAGACCGACATCTCTCCAATAAAATTACCTCGTATATCATAAAAATCGATCGAAAAATTCCCCTCCGTAATAGAGGAATTGATTCTAGTACGAAATTTTACCAATAAACCCTTTTTCTTTTTGAGTTTATTTTCAGTTGAAACATTACCACTCATCACTTACCTCCCTTACTTAATTACCAATCGTTCAATAACTTATCTATAACATCAACAAAAACACTCTTTTTTACCGCACCAACAATCTGATTTTTTACCATGCCATCATTAAATAACAAAAAGGTAGGAATACTCCTAATCATATAATTATTAGCAATATCCCTATTTGAATCAACATCAACTCTAACAACCTTCAGCTTACCAGAATACTCCTTAGCAACTTGCTCAATAATAGGAAACGTAGCTTTACAAGGTACACACCATTCTGCCCAAAAATCAACAAGCACTGGAATCTTACTATTTAAGACCTCCTTACTAAAATTTAAGTTTGTAACATCAATAGGTTTTGAATTATTACCAATCATACGCCTTTTAATCCCTTGTTTAAAATGTTTAATGATTCTCTTTTCAAATCCTCCTTATTAACAAGAGGATTATTATATTGAGTAAAAAACTCTTCAACAATATCTTTCTCAGTAGTACTCCTAATATATTTTGAACGACGAGCTTGAGAAAAATCAGATATATTAATACCAAGAACTCTATATCTTTGAAATCTCTTTACCAGATTAATAGCATCAGACTCACTCATCTTATTTCTATCATATTCGAAAATAACATAAGAATCAGAATCAAAAGTCTTCAATTCTTCAATACTTCTAGTCTTATAAATAGCTGGAGAAGCAGTATTCTTAATAAATACTGGAGATAAGGAATCAGAATCAACAAAATAAAATCCTCTTGGTATTTTTATTGGTCTCTCATGAGCATAAAACTGCAAAGCACTACCAACACACCAAATGTTAGGTTCAATCTTTTGAGGAATATGAATATGACCATTAAATACAAAACTAAATTTAGAAAATACACTGGGATCTATACCAGAATCAATTACATATTTATCATTTAAATAACTACCCTTAATATCAATATGAGAAAATACTATTGATCCTGGCTCTAAGTTTGATATCTTTTTCATCATCTCATATTCATTACTAAGAAATGGGACAAAAGCCATCTCTCCCACTTGCTCAACATCAAGATGAACAAAAGTATTTGGATAATAATCAAGAAACTTAGATGAAAAAATCCTTGAATCCTTAGTAATAATATCATGATTACCAACTATTACATGATGCTCAGCACCAACATTATCGCAAGTCTTACCTATTATTCCAAGACCTTCTGAACATGCTGATAGAGTAATAGTATCTATAGTACTCTGTGGGTCAAAATTATCTCCAAGACCAATAACATATTTAGGCTTTCTTTTTGAAATCTCATCAGCTATTAGCTGACATGTTGCCAGAGTATTATCCAGTCTGGTAGTAAATCCAGATTTTGATGGAAGACTAAAATCACCATCTTTTCCGAACTGTAGGTCACCATAAATAAAATAGGAATTTTTCATACTATCAATATAATTTCATAAATGAAGAGTCAGTAAGAATTACACTTAAGTTATTTAACTCTAGCTTTTCAATAAATTCGCTAACATACTTATAATCAAAGGTCAATTGAGGAGGATCAATTACACTAGCAATCTCAGTAAGATCAATAGGAATAAATCTCCAGTCAACCAACTTCATATTTCTCTTCAAAATCTCTTGATTTTCAAATAATTTATGCTGAATGGGGGAGGACGAATTTTCAGACAATCTTACTAAATTTTCAATAGATAAAGCAATGTTACCTGGATTCTCAATTTGATTAACTAATTTAAGAGCATTTACTTCACCTAAACCACTGGCAACTCCAGGAATGTTATCACTATCGTCTCCAACTATAGCCTTAACATATATAAATCTGTCTGGGGTACATCCAAACTTCTCTACGAACCTTTTCATACTATCTTCATCTTCAGTATAATACAGTTCATCACCCATTGGACGATACAATCCAGTATTCTTTCTAAGCCCAAGAACCTGAACATAGTCATAATCATCAGAAACAAAAATCAACTCATCTTCCCTATTCCAGAAATTGACTATAATACCAGCAACATCATCCGACTCATGATCTTCTAATCTACCAACATGAACACCAAAATGTGGAAGAGCCTGAATAAGAACTGATTTTTGCTGACTAAACCAGTCTCTCTTTGTCATATTAAAATCAAGAAATTGTTTATTCCAATCGGAATCTTGATCATCTCTCTTGTCATATAACTTATATGAAGGATAAATAGATTCTCTAAATTTACATCGTCCTTTTGAGAAAGCAACTATTACCCTATCAGAATTAAAAGAATCTATTGTTAATTTTAGAGTACGAAGAAAGCCAAACACAAGTCCGGTTGGAAATCCATCCCTTGTCCTGAGAGATGCCACTTGGGTACTATTCATATAACGATGAAGTAAATAATCACCATCAAAAATAAGAATCTTAGCCATTTATTACTTCCCCATTTCTTATAAATCCATGCCAGTGCTTACCATTTTCATCATAACTTTGGATTGACGGAGTAATAGTAATAGTCTCAAAAGTATCACCGTCTCTGTGCCAGAAAACATCTTTTCCTGTATTCATTTTTGGACCACCATCTATTGGATTCTCAAAATAGACTAATATCCCCCCAGAGCTACAGTTTTCTCCATGTATTGGACAATCAGCTATAAGCCCTTGACCATATCGTCCTTCTTCTGAAATCCAATGAGGGTTCAAATCTACAAGCTTTTTCATTTTTTAGTCCTATGTATCAGCATGGTTCTTGTAGTACTATTTTTCCTCTTCATTTTTACTTCCACGCCTTCACCTAAATCGTTATTTTGCGCAATAATATGCCTCCCTTTTCCATTGTATTTACTTAAAGTATTATACCACTTAACAATACTACCAAAAAAGTCATAGACGTGAGAGAAATGCATATGACCCTTGCTACCGTGGACGTAGGATTCAAGTTCGATACACCCATCTTTATATATTCTGATAACTCCAATACCACCAGCATCGTCCCATATGTCTATTGACAATAGGTTGCCTTCTTCATAGACGCCCACGCTACCATCTTTTTTAAGTTTAAATATCATTTCGTTCATTTTGTTTGCCCCTTCTCTACGGTCTTCAATTACCATATATTCCTGCTCATTGAGGTCTTCCAGTGCGCCCCATTCACAGCCTTTGCTATCGAGCAGCTTATAACCATCTTCCTTATTATAAGTTATCTCCCAAATATTATACTCATACTGAAGCCTCCTTTTGCTTCTTGAAATAAATAAGCAACGGAAGTCAGGTTTTTCTTTTGTCCATTCAAATAATTTCATTTTTCCTCCCCGCTCTACATCTTCAACGCTTACGCTGGTCATCATTTTGTTTCTCCTTTACTATTTTATGAGAGTTACAAAAGATGTTTAACCAGCCACACTAATGCCAAAAAGATAGCATCTTTGTCCTGCTCATCCTTCGGTAAATCTTTAAAAGGTACTAAGTCAGGATGAGTCTTTTTAGTTACGTCTCTTTTCTTC
>Ga0207433_10015698_pt1 | contig 10739 bp, 11 predicted proteins | sample YelNatPaOPGAMG01_FD_187559 | JGI IMG/M metagenome (GOLD analysis project Ga0207433, IMG submission 187559) | Hot spring thermophilic microbial communities from Obsidian Pool, Yellowstone National Park, USA - OP-RAMG-01 (SPAdes) (version 3) | ecosystem: Environmental > Aquatic > Thermal springs...
CGGCAGCAGATCGCTGGTGAACTGCACGCGCTGGAAGTCCAGCGCGAAGGTGGACGCCAGTGCGCGCGCCAGGGTGGTCTTGCCCACGCCGGGTACGTCCTCCAGTAGCAGGTGGCCACCGGCGATCAGGCAGGCAAAGGCCAGTTTGATCTGGCGCGGCTTGCCCAGCAGGACCTGGTTGACCTGGGCCAGGGCGGCTTCCAGGCGTTGACGCAGGTGTTCATTCGGCAGAGGGGTTGTGGCGGACATGGTGACCTTGCGGCAGGGGTGGAGGGCGCGGCCGGTGGCGCATGCCTGACGGGAACAGTGTAGCCATGCCTTTTGCGCGCTGGCGAGCGGCCTTCGTCACGGCCTTCGTGGTCGAGCTGGCGCTGAAGGTGATGATTGCGGCCTCGCTCGCCCCGTTCGCCGACGAGGCGTTCTACTGGCAGGAGAGTCGCCATCTTGCCTGGGGCTACAGCGACCTGCCGCCGCTCACGGCATGGCTGATCCGCGTGGGCGAGGCGGTGGCCGGACACGGGCTGCTCGGCATGCGCTGGCCCTTCCTGCTCATCGGCAGCGCATTGCCGTGGCTGGTGGTGGCGCTCGCGCGCCGGCTCTTCGATGCCCGCGCGGGTTGGCAGGCCGGCTTGTTGTGCCTGGCGCTGCCGCTGGCCGGGAGCCTTGGCGTGCTGGCGCTGCCGGACGTGCCGCTCACTGTGGCGATCATGCTCGCGCTGTTCGCCCTGGTGCGTGCGATGGATCAGGACCGCCTGCGCGACTGGCTGCTGCTGGGCTCGGCACTGGCGGTCTGCTGGCTGACCCATTACCGCGCGGCGATGCCGATGCTGGCAGGGCTGCTGCTGTGTCTGCTGACGCCGCGCGGTCGCCGGTTGTGGCGGCGTGGGGGCTTCTGGCTCGCCATGGCGGTCGCGACGGCGGGGTTGCTGCCTTTGCTGATCTCGAACTGGCAGCAGCATGGGGCCGGGCTGATGTTCCAGCTGGTGCAGCGCAACCCCTGGCGTTTCCATGCCGATGCGCTGGTGCAGCCGCTGGAACAGGCACTGGCCTGCACGCCGCTGCTCTACCTGATGCTGCTGTGGGCGGCATGGTGCTGCTGGCGCCGCCGTGCGCAGGGCGCGCCGTGGGACGTGCTGGCGATCACCGCGCTCACGTTCATCCTCGGCTATTTCGTGGGCGGCCTGTTCGCCGACGACCAGCGCTTCCGGGCGCACTGGCCGCTGCCGGGCTACCTGCCGCTGCTGGCGGCCCTGCCGGCATTGTGGCGTCCGTTCGCGGTGCGTCGTGCCGGGCGATGGTTCGCCATCGCGGCGTTCGCGCTGGCCGGGCTGGGGCAGTTGACGGTGCTGGCTTACCTTGGATTGGCGGCGATTCCGGGCGGTGCCGGCACCCTGGCGGGTGTCAAGGCGTTTCCCGGCAACTTCGTGGGCTGGCGCGAAAGCGGTGAGACGGCCCGCACACTGCTGCGCACCGAACCGCCCGGTACGGTGCTGGTCGCCGACAACTTCAAGCTGGCTGCCGAGCTGGACTTCCAGCTGGACGGGCGCAGGCCGGTGTACGCGCTGGACAGTCCACTCAATGTCTTCCATGGCAGGGCGCCGCAACTGGCGATCTGGCGGCGTGATGGCCACGCCCTGCGCCTGGCCCATGCGGGTGCGCCAATGCTGCTGGCGGTGGACGAGCGGGATCTGAACGTGCACGACCGGCCGGGTTGGCTGGGCGGCCTGTGTTCGCGTATCGACACCCCGGTTCCCCTGCGACGGCTGGACATTTACGACGGCCGTATCCGCGTGGCGTTCTATGCCGGGCGGGTGCCTGCACAGGCACCCATCCGGTTTCCCGCGTCCGTCGCGCAGCGCGATGCCTGTCTGATCTGGCGGCGCGCCTATGCGGCTGAGCAGCGGTATCGCTGAGGTTTCAGGGCAGGGCGAGGCCCGCGTCGCGCAGCAGGCGGGCCAGTGCGATCAGCGGCAGGCCAACCAGTGCGGTGGGGTCCTCGTTCTCGATGCGCTCGAACAGGCTGATGCCCAGGCCTTCGCATTTGAAGCTGCCGGCGCAATCCAGTGGCTGCTCGCGCTCGACATAGCGTGCGATCTCGTCGTCGGCGAGGGGGCGGAAGCGGACCCGGGTCAGGTCGACGTGGGTGTGTCGCTCGCCGGTACGGGTGTCGAGCAGGCAGATCGCCGTGTGGAAGTTCACCACGCGGCCGGACGATGCCGCCAGCTGTGCATGCGCGCGTCGCGCGCTGCCCGGCTTGTCGAGCAGTTGTCCGTCCAGTTCGGCGACCTGGTCCGACCCGATGACCAGCGCGTCGCGCCGGCCGTGGCCGACCGCGTCGGCCTTGGCGATGGCCAGCCGCAGTGCCCGTCGGGCCGGCTCCTCGTGTGGCAGAGGGGTCTCGTCGGTTCCCGGGGCGGCCTGTTCGAAATCGCGGGTCAGGCGGCGCAGCAGTTCGGCGCGATAGCGTGATGTTGAACCCAGAATCAGGCGCGCAGGACTCATGCGCCGGGCTCGCGGCGGATATGTTCGCGCATGGCGCTGTCGAGCTCCTGCTGCGCCTGCCCCAGGGCCTGCAGCAGGGGGTGCAGGCGCTCGCGGACATCGTTCATGGCGCGAACGGCGGCATCGAGTTCGGCCTGGCTGGCGCGGGACGCGCGGTCGCGGATCCATATGCGTTGCTGCAGCAGCGAGCGCAGTCCGGCATCGATCGCCTGGGTGGCTTCCTGCTCGCCGGTGGCGGGCTGGTCGGGATTGAGCGACATCACCGCATGCGCCTGGCGCAGCCCACTGCGGCAGGATTTCAGGTCGGCTTCGAGCCGGTCGGCAAGCTCCAGCAGATGGTGCACGCTGGTCGAGCGCCGCACGAGTCGGCGCCGAAAAACCACGTATGCGGCCACGATGGCGATCAGCACTGCGATCAGTGCGACCACGCCCGGCATGAGGTAGGATTCCACGAAAATACTGGGTCAGTCGACGAGCAGGCAGTCTGCCGCATGCCGCCCCTTCAGGCAAAAGGCGCTGTGCTGCGATGGCTCCGTCCGCCTGAAGGTTGACTTGGCGGAGGCTCGCGCCTACCATTCCGCGATTATGTCCGTGACACTGCCAGAGTCCGTGGACGCTTGGCGCATGGTCTCGGCGCGGCGTTCGTTCGAAGGTTCCTTGCCCATTTCAGCGATGTCGCGCCTGTGCGAGGCTCTGGCGTCGAGCGAGGGCTCGGCGCGCTATGAGCTGGACTTCGGTCGGGACGGATTCGATGCGGCCTACGTGGACGTGCGAGTCTGGGCGCCGGTCACGCTGGTCTGCCAGCGGACGCTCGAACCGTTCGTGTTGCCGGTGACGGTGGACACGCGGCTCGGGCTGATCCGGCACGAGCACGAGGAAGCCGGGCTGCCGCCGGGTTGCGAGCCGTTGCTGGTGGCGGCGGATGGCAAGCTGGTCATGGCCGACGTGATCGAGGACGAAATACTGTTGGCGCTGCCGCTGGTGCCGGTGAACCCGGACAGTGTGTTGCCCGACGAAGTAACCGGTTCCGGGACGGACGATGCGTCCACCTCGGAACGTACCGACAACCCGTTCGCGGTTCTGCGCGAACTCAAGAACCACTGATTCACCCGGAGAACCATCATGGCCGTTGCCAAGAGCCGCCGTACCCCGTCCACCCGTGGCATGCGTCGTGCCCACGACAAGCTGAAGACCGTCCAGCTGTCGACCGACCCGACCAGCGGCGAAGTGCATTTGCGCCACCACGTGACCGCCGACGGCTACTACCGCGGCAAGAAGGTCATCGAGACCGCCGTGGCGGTGGTCGACGAGGACTGATCGGCCGCGTGCCGGATCCGTTACTGCGAGGCGGCGCGGCGACGCGCCGCTTTGCGTTTGCGGCATGCTTGCACGTACCTTGGCGTCCCGCGCACGGTGGTCTTCCGGCTACTGCTTGCGCCTATCCTCCGAAATCCGCTGATGGACAGGTGAATGGCCCAGATCTACTCCCGCATCATCGCCACCGGCAGCGCGCTGCCCGAACGCGTGGTCACCAATGCCGATCTGGAGAAGATCGTCGATACCAGCGACGAATGGATTCGCACGCGCACCGGCATCCGCCAGCGCCACATCGTCGCCGAAGGACAGACCACCAGTGACCTCGCCTTCGAGGCCGCGCAGCGTGCGCTCGAGGCGGCCGGCGTCAAGGCGTCCGAGCTGGACCTGATCGTGGTGGGTACCACCACGCCCGACATCATCTTTCCGTCTACCGCGTGCCTGGTGCAGGCTCGCCTTGGCGCGAACGGTTGCGCGGCGTTCGACGTCAATGCGGCCTGTTCGGGCTTTGTCTATGCGCTGGGTATCGCCGACAAGTTCATCAAGACCGGGCAGTCGAAGAAGGTGCTGGTGATCGGCGCCGAGACGCTGACCCGGATGATCGACTGGAACGAGCGTGAGACCTGCGTGCTGTTCGGCGACGGTGCCGGTGCGGTGGTGCTGGAGGCCAGCGACGAGCCGGGCATCTACGCGACCTGCCTGCATGCCGACGGCGGCTACAAGGAATTGCTGTGGAACCCGGTCGGCGTCTCCGCCGGTTTCACCGACGAGCCCAACCACGGCGTGCGGATCAAGATGGCCGGGCGCGAAGTGTTCAAGGTCGCCGTGAAGACGCTGGATTCGCTGGTCGAGCAGACGCTGCAGGCAGCTGGGCTGGAGGCGTCTCAGCTGGACTGGCTGATTCCGCACCAGGCCAACCTGCGCATCATCGAGGCGACGGCCAAGCGGCTGAACATGTCGATGGATCAGGTCATCGTGACGGTCGACAAGCACGCCAATACCTCCTCGGGCTCGGTGCCGCTGGCGCTGGACTACGCGGTGCGTTCGGGCAAGGTGAAGCGTGGCCAGAACCTGTTGTTGGAAGCGTTCGGTGGTGGTTTCACCTGGGCTTCGGCGCTGGTGCGCTACTGATATCTGCCGCCTCCGCATGCATCGACGATGCCGCCCGCCGGGCGGCATCGTGCTTTCTGCGGCCGGGTATACGGCTGCGTACGCCGGGCAATGCTGGCAAGATGGCCGTCTTTCATCAACGGAACATCCAGATACATGAGCAACGTCGCATCCACGCTTGCTTTCGTCTTTCCGGGCCAGGGCTCGCAATCGGTGGGCATGCTGGCCGAGCTGGCCGCCGTCCACGCCGAAGTGAAGGCCGCTTTCGATGAGGCCTCGCAGGGGGCCGGTGTCGACCTTTGGAGTCTGAGCCAGCAGGGGCCGGACGAGCAGCTCAACCGCACCGAGAACACCCAGCCGGCGCTGCTGGCGGCGAGCGTGGCGGTGTGGCGCGTGTGGAACAAGCTCGGTGGCGCGCGGCCGGCGCAGCTGGCCGGCCACAGCCTTGGCGAATACAGCGCGCTGGTCTGCGCCGACGCGTTGTCGCTGCACGATGCCGCAGCGCTGGTGGCCGAGCGCGGCCGGCTGATGCAGGCCGCGGTGCCCGCCGGGACCGGGGCGATGGCCGCGATCCTGGGTGCCGATGATGCACAGATCGCCGCCGTCTGCGACGAGGTGGCGCAGGGCCACGTGGTCGCGCCGGCCAACTACAATTCGCCGGGTCAGCTGGTGATCGCCGGCCACGCCGAGGCGGTCGACCGTGCGTTGGCCAGGCTGGCCGAGCTCGGAGTGCGCAAGGTGGTGAAACTGGCTGTGTCGGTGCCTTCGCACTGTGCGTTGATGCGCGAGGCGGCCGACCGGCTGGGCGAGCGCATGGCATCGCTGGAATGGAAACTGCCCGCCGTACCGGTGGTGCAGAATGCCGAGGCGCGCAGTTACGGCACGCTCGATGAAATCCGTGGGGCGCTGCAGCGTCAGCTGTACATGCCGGTGCGCTGGACCGAATGCGTGCAGGCGCTGGTGGCTGGTGGTGCCACGCGGCTTGCCGAATGCGGTCCAGGCAAGGTGCTGGCCGGGCTGGCCAAGCGTATCGACAAATCGGTCGAGGCCCGCGTACTCGGTGCGCCGGCCGACCTTGAAAACGCGCGAGCCGAGTGGACCTGATTTCCACGCGCCGCAGCGGGCATGCAACGGACACGAAACTGAGGAAGCATGAGCATGAGCAACATCCTGCAGGGTGAGATCGCCCTCGTCACCGGTGCCAGCCGCGGCATCGGCGCCGCCATCGCTGACACGCTGGCCGCACAGGGGGCGACCGTGATCGGCACCGCGACCAGCGAGGCCGGCGCCAGGGCGATCGGCGATCGCCTCGCCGCGCACGGCGGGCATGGTCGCTTGCTGGACGTCACGGACAGCGCGGCCGTCAATGCGTTGATCGACGGCATCGCCAAGGAGTTCGGAGCGATCACGATCCTGGTCAACAACGCCGGCATCACGCGCGACCAGTTGCTGATGCGCATGCCCGAGGCGGACTGGCAGGCGATACTCGATACCAACCTGAGTTCGGTATTCCGCACCAGCAAGGCGGTGATGCGCGGCATGATGAAGGCGCGGAAGGGACGCATCATCTCGATCGCTTCGGTGATCGGACTCACCGGTAATCCGGGGCAGGCCAACTATGCCGCAGCCAAGGCGGGCATCATCGCGTTTTCCAAGTCGCTGGCACGCGAGATCGGCTCGCGCGGCATTACCGTGAACGTGGTGGCGCCCGGCTTCATCGACACCGACATGACGCGCTCGCTGCCTGATGAGTCGAAGCAGGCGCTGCTGGGACAGATCGCGCTCGGTCGCCTCGGCGAGGCATCGGACATCGCGCAGGCGGTGGCGTTCCTGGCTTCGCCCGCCGCCGCGTACATCACCGGCGAGACGCTGCACGTGAACGGCGGCATGTACATGCCTTAAGAGCGTGCTGCGGCGTCGTGCGGATGACCCGCACGTCGCGCGGCCGCATGGCAGGGGCGGCTGACCGTGGCCACCCCGGCAACTGGACTGATCATGAGTGATGTGGCCGAGAATTCCGGGATGAAGCGCCTGACACGTTTGCAAAGCCTGTTCGACCAGCGGCCGTGGACGATCATGCTGCTGCTGTTGCCGTTGCTCTGGGTCCTGCCGGCGGTGCCGGTGGACGAGACCCGCTATCTCAGCATCGCCTGGGAAATGCGCCAGACCGGTTCGTGGATCACCCTGCACGTCGACGGCGTGCCGTATTTCGACAAGCCACCGCTGTTGTTCTGGCTGGTCAACCTGGCCTGGAGCGTGTTCGGTGTCTCGTTGTGGGCCGCGCGCATGGTCTCCGTGCTGGCCGGGGCGGGCTGCGTCGCGCTGCTGGCGGCGATCGGCCGGCGGCTGGAGGGTGGTGTCGATGACACTGCCGCCTGGCTGTTGCCGGGTTTCATCTACTTCCTGCTGTTTTCCAGCGTGGTGATGTTCGATATCACGCTCAGCTTCTGTGTTCTTCTGGCCTATCTGGCCCTGCTGCAATGGGTGCAGGGCGGTGGCTGGCGTGCCTTGCTGCTGCTGTTCGTGGCCAGCAGCCTGGGCATGCTGGCGAAGGGGCCGGTGATGCTGCTGCACCTGGCCGGGCCGATCCTGCTGGCGCCGTGGTGGGTGGGTTCATCGGTACGACTTTCCTGGCGGCGGCTCGGCGGGCCGTTGCTTGCGGCGCTGCTGGGTGGCCTGCCGGTGCTGTTGTGGGCGCTTGCGGCCGTGCACGGGCTGGGCGAGGCGGACGCCCGCGACCTGCTGGTCAAGCAGACGGCAGGTCGCATGGTGCACAGCTTTGCGCATCGCCGTCCCGCTTGGTGGTATCTGATCTGGCTGTTGCCGATCCTGCTGCCGTGGCCATTGGTGCTGCGCTGGCGGCGCCTGGCCGTGTGGCGGGCAACCTGGCGGACGTCGTCGATGGCGCGCTTCGGGTTGTGCGCGAGCCTGCCGGCATTCCTCGGCTTCTGCCTGGTCAGCGGCAAGCAACTGCATTATCTGCTGCCATGCATGCCGGGCGTGGCGTTGCTGCTTGCGGCGCTGCTCAGGCAGGCGCCCGACCTGCTGGCATCAAGGCGGCTCGGATGGCTGGCGGCTATCTGCGCCGGACTGTTGGTTTGGGCGTTGCTGCATCCGGGCGACATGCGGCCGTGGCCGATCACGGCGGCGGCGCGGTACGGCTTGCTCGGCCTGGCCGCGCTGCTGCTGGTATCGGCGGTGATGGTGCTGTGGAAGGCCGGTCGGGTCGGGCATGCGCGCCACGTCACGGTGGCGACCGTGCTGCTGTCGATGGCGATGCTTCCGGTGATGCGCACGCAGGTACTCGGTGCGAGCGACCTGCGTGGCCTGGCCCAGCGCGTGGCCATGTTGCAGGCACGCAAGGTGCCGCTGGCGTGCGAGGCGACCGAGCCGGGCCTGGTTAACTTCCTGGGGAGGCTGCCACAGCCGCTGCCGGTGACGGACGACCCGGCAGCCTGGGCGAAGGCCCACCCGCAGGGCTATCTGTTGATGTGGGCCAGCCACGGCAGGGCGCCTGCCGATGGATTGTCCACGACGGCGGTGGGGAATGGCTGGGCAGCCCTGCGGTCGGCTTCCGCGGTGTCCTCTTCGCATCATGCGGCCGGCGAGTAAACGCCGCGCGCACTGGCCGGAGGTGGCGTCTCCGCGATCGGACAGCCTGCCCAGCGCACGGATCGCCGATCAGGCGGGAGCTGCTGCCCGCCGGGTTATCGCGTTCAATCGATTTTTAGGCGACAATCGCCCTTTCGCGCTCGCCGGATGGCGGCGTGTCCAGACATTGCCGGTGCGGCGTGGCGGCTTTCGGTTTTAGCCACTACAATTCGCCGGTCTCGAAAGCCGGTCTGGCCGGCATACAACCAATTCCCCGTGGGAGGTTTGGCAACAATGAGCACCATCGAAGAACGCGTCAAGAAAATCGTCGTCGAGCAGCTGGGCGTGAAGGAAGATGAAGTCACGGCGAATGCGTCGTTCGTGGACGATCTGGGCGCCGATTCGCTGGACACGGTCGAGCTGGTGATGGCTCTCGAGGAAGAGTTCGAGACCGAGATCCCGGACGAGGAAGCCGAGAAGATCACCACCGTGCAGCAGGCCGTCGATTACATCAAGGCCCACACCAAGGATTGATCGGCATGCGGCAGTCGGCGGCAACCGCCGTGCTGCCGCCTACATGACGATAAGCGGAAGCTGCGCCATATGGGCGCAGTTTTCGTTTCTGCGATCTGCAACGTCCGATCCCGTATGGTGCGCCGGTTCGGCAGGTATCCGCGAAATGCGGGAGAATGGCGGCTTTGCCGTCGCATTTCCCGAAGTTACGAAGGAACTTCATCCATGAGCAAACGACGTGTGGTAGTGACCGGCCTCGGCATCGTTTCGCCGGTAGGCAATGACGTCGCCACCGCCTGGGAGCGCATCCAGAGGGGTGTCAGCGGCATCGGGCCAGTGACCCATTTCGACGCCAGCGCCTATGCCACGCGCATCGCGGGGCAGGTCAGCGGTTTCGATCCAGCGGAATGGATCGCACCGAAGGAAGTGAAGAAGATGGATCCGTTCATCCACTACGGCATCGCCGCGGGCACCCAGGCCCTGCGCGATTCCGGGCTGGAGGTGACGGAGGCCAACGCGCCGCGCATCGGCGTGGCGGTCGCCGCCGGTATCGGCGGCCTGCATACCATCGAACGTACATCGATCGAGCTGCATGAAAAGGGGCCGCGTCGCGTGTCGCCGTTCTTCGTGCCCAGTTCGATCATCAACATGGTCTCGGGTCACCTGTCGATCATGTACGGCCTCAAGGGCCCGAACATAGCTTGCGTCACCGCCTGCACCTCGGCCACGCACAACATCGGCCTGGCGGCGCGGATGATCCAGTACGGCGATGCCGACGCGATGATTGCCGGCGGCGCCGAGTTCGCCACCACCGGCACGGCGATGGCGGGCTTCTGCTCGGCAAAGGCCATGTCAACCCGCAACGACGAGCCGACCAGGGCCAGCCGGCCATGGGACAAGGACCGCGATGGCTTCGTGCTGTCCGACGGCGCCGGCGTACTGGTGCTGGAGGAGTACGAGCATGCGAAAGCGCGCGGCGCGAGGATCTACGCCGAGCTGGCAGGCTTCGGCATGAGCGGCGACGCCTACCACATCACCGCGCCGAGCGAAGGCGGCGAGGGTGCGGCACGCTGCATGGAGGCGGCGCTGAAGGACGGCGGCATCGCTCCGGCCGACGTGCAGTACGTCAATGCCCACGGCACTTCCACGCCGCTGGGCGACCTGGGCGAGGTGCTTGCGGCCAAGCGCGTGTTCGGCGACCACGCCTACAAGCTGGCGATGAGCTCGACCAAGTCGGTGACCGGTCATCTGCTCGGCGCAGCGGGTGGCGTGGAGGCCATCTTCACCATCCTTGCCATGCGCGACCAGGTGCTGCCGCCCACCATCAACCTGGACGAGCCCGGCGAAGGCTGTGACCTGGACTTCGTGCCGCATACCGCGCGCGAGGCGAAGATCGACATCGCGATCTCCAACTCGTTCGGCTTCGGTGGCACCAACGGCACGCTGGCATTCCGTCGCCTCTGAACGTGATGCCCTGCCATCGCCGCGTCCTTGGCGGCCGGCGCGACCTGCTCGCGCCGGCCGCTGCGTTTCCGGAGCGCTATCCCGCGTTGCTTGAAAGCGTGCAGTCCGGCACGCCGCAGGCGCGCTACGACATCCTGTTCGCGTTTCCGCATGACAGTCTTCGCCTCGATGACGATGCGCGAGTCCGCGACGGAACGGGCCGCGTGCTGGAGGGACGCTTCCTCGATCTGCTCGATGCGGCCTGG
>Ga0207433_10015699_pt1 | contig 10739 bp, 9 predicted proteins | sample YelNatPaOPGAMG01_FD_187559 | JGI IMG/M metagenome (GOLD analysis project Ga0207433, IMG submission 187559) | Hot spring thermophilic microbial communities from Obsidian Pool, Yellowstone National Park, USA - OP-RAMG-01 (SPAdes) (version 3) | ecosystem: Environmental > Aquatic > Thermal springs >...
TCCATGATGAGGCTCAGGGCCTCGGGAAACTTCCCCACCTTGATGAGCTGCACATAGCCCTGGGCGCTCAGGTTGGCAGGACAGGCCCGCACACACGGCGCCCGGTCATACTTCTTGATGGCAAAGGCAGCAGGTATGGCCTGGGGAAAATGGCGGTAGACGGCATGGCGTGTACCCAGACCTTCGTCAAAGGTGGAAGGCATGGTTACCGGACAAACTTCGGCACAGGCCCCGCAAGCGCTGCATCTAGCCGGATCGATGTACCGGGGCTCTTGATACAGCGTTGCTTTGAAACGACCCGGCTCCCCTTGCAACCCGGTCACTTCGGCTTGGGTGATAATTTCAATGTCCGGGTGTTTGGCCACTTCGATGAGTTTAGGCGAAATCAGGCAGGTGGAACAGTCGTTGGTGGGGAAAGTTTTGTCCAGCTGGGCCATCACCCCGCCGATGGAGATATCCCGCTCCACCAGGTAAACCTTGAAGCCGGCAGCGGCCGCGTCCAGGGCAGCCTGCAGGCCGGCGATGCCGCCGCCCACCACCAGGACGGCCCCGATTTTCCCAGGGGTTTTATTCATCTTTGGGTCTTTGCCTTCGGTCATCTTTGGGAAAAAACGAAGATGGAGGCACGCTCACAGGCTTGGAAAGCCAAGCTCTTTCAATAGCGGCCGCGGGTCCACCAAATGCTGAGCAAGCCACTTTCCCACCTCCGGATGGCCCAAGGCCAGGCCGATGAGCTCCGTAAAATAAAAGACCGGCAGGTAATAATCCCGGCCTGCCTTTCGGGAAATCCGCTTTTGGGGCAGATCCAGATTGGCCTGACACATCTGGCAGGACACCACAAAGCATTGGGCTCCCGCCGCTATTGCCTGATCATATAAGCGCTTAACCAGGGTGTCGACAACATCCGGGCGGGCCACCGCCAATCCGGCGCCGCAGCAGTCCGTCTTGTAAGACCAATCCAAGGCCTCAGCTCCCAGGACTCGGAGCAGGGCCTCCATGTTTTCCGGATTTTCATACGCCTCTTTGTCCGTGACCTTGGGCGGGCGGGCCACCAGACACCCATAATAACACACGGCTCTAAGGTCGGTAAGGGGCCGCGCCACCTTGGCGGAAAGGGTTTTAAGGAGCTCCGGCTGGGTGAGATAATCCAGCAGGTCCCAGATCTTCACGAGACTTTCGGGTTGCGCCGTCCAAAAGACCCTTTGGGGTCCGGCCAGGGCTTTTTCCGCGACCTTCAGGCGGTTGAAGCACAAAGCACAGGGCACTACTAGGTCCAGGCCCGCCCGGGCGGCGATCATCAGATTGCGTGCCGGTAAGTTGAGGGCGAGGGTATGGTCGATGCTGTGAGCGGCGCTGGCCCCGCAGCAGTTCCAATCCTCCAGTTCGGCCAGCTCCACTCCGAGCAAAGGCACTACCGCCTCAATGGAGGCGGCATAATCAGCGGCGGTGCCTTCCAAGGAACAGCCGGGATAATACGATACTTTCATGATTCTTTTTGGCTTTGGGCAAACAAAACCGCGATCTCCGGCGCGCCTTTAAGCTTTTTGGGCAATCTGGGCTTAAGGCGGCCCCGGCGGACGAGCTCCCAACCCAGCAGCAATTCGTTCTTAAGTTCCCCGGACCGCAGCTTTTCCAGAATCCGGCCGCGCCGCAGGGTATAAAGCCCCAGGAGCAGCGGTTCGGACAGGCGCCCACCCCCCAGGCGGACGGCAGTAAGAAAGCTTTGATAAAAACCGCTGATCTCGGGCTGAGGTATGGCATAGCCCCGGTGCAAGGCCTCTTCTTTAAGCCAGTCCATAACTCCGGCGATATCTATGCCGTTGGGACAACGGGTGGTACAAGTTTCGCAGGAGGAACACACCCAGGGAGTCACGGCGCTGAGCACCATTTCTTCCTGGCCCAGGAGCGCCAGGCGGATTACCTGGTCGGGAAGCAGGTCCATGGCAAAGGTCAGAGGGCAGCCACAAGAGCATTTCTTGCACTGATAGCAGGCGCTCACGGAAAGGCGGGCCTTCTCCAGTTCTTCGGCCAGACCAGGGGCAGGTTTGAGAAAGTGCATTCCGGTTCTTTCCCAAAGATGTTTTTATACCCATTTTAATTTAAACATGACTGCGTATAAAGAAATAAAAGATTTTTTTTCATATTTAGCATGCTTGCCCCAAGCAAAAAATCAGGTATTTTCGGATTTTGCTGTCAAAGTTTTTATTACAAGGTTCCGCAGGCCAAAGGGAGGGATAAAACGGACGGCGCCCCATCCCTGGCTTCGGTCTATTGCTCCCCCTAAGTCCATTGCGGACGAAAGTTCATAAAAAGAGGGATCAAATAGATCAATATCTTCAGGGCAATTGTCTATCCCCGGACTTTTGGGGTTGCGGTTTTGTGCATTTTTGCCATAATAGCAGCGAACCTGCCCGGATTTAACCCCGAGCCATTCCATTGAGGGGCAAGGAAGTCGCCCCGGGCTTTTGTCCAGCGGGCAGAAGTCCGCAATTCTGAAAGCTGATGCCGCCCAAACCGAAGTCTTTAAGGCCAGGAAGTCTTAGTTTTGTTTACCGGAAAAAAGCTGTTGCTCTCTTTTTCCTCCTGACCTGGGCCGGGATGTTCGTGCTCGGCTGCGGCCGCAGCCCCAAAAAAGCCTTGGTCATCTGCGTGGCCGGTTCCACCTCCGTCCAACCCTATGCCGAAAAGCTGGCCGAGGAGTATATGCGCCGGCATAAGGAGGTGCGCATTGACATTCAGGGCGGCGGGTCCAGCGCCGGTGTCTATGCCGCCAAACAGGGAGCCGCAGACTTGGGGGCCTCTTCCCGGGAGCTGGTGGAGACTGAAAGGGACTTGCTGGAAATACCCATCGCCTACGACGGCATCGCGATCATCGTAAATTGGCGCAACTCCTTGGAAAATCTAAGTCTGCCGCAAATCCGGCTGATCTACCAGGGGAAAATCACCGATTGGGCCGAGCTGGGGCTTCCTCCTCACCCTATCCACCTTATTACCCGGGAAGAAGGCTCCGGTACCCGGAACGCCTTCGAGGAGCTGGTGATGGGCAAAGAGGCGGAAATCACCGCCGCGGCGCTGGTGCAGGATTCCAACGGGGCGGTGCGAGAAATTGTGGCCAACGACCCTTATGCGTTGGGCTATATCTCCATGGGCTTGGTGGAGCCCCGGGTGCGGGCCGTGGCGGTGGATGGGGTCTTGCCCACCCGGGAAAATGTCAAGAACCGGAACTACAAATTGGTGCGGCGCTTCCTTCTGGTGGCTCGGGAACTGAAGCCAGGCCCTTGCCAGGATTTTGTCAATTTCATCCTCAGCCCCCAGGGACAAGGCTTGCTGGAGGCCGAGGGCTTGGTGGGAGTGGTCGATTGAAAAAGGAAGCCTTCATTGAGCGGGTGCTGCTGTTCCTGGCCCTCTCTTCCATCAGTACCCTGCTGCTCATCACCGTCTTCATTTTTCTGGAAGGGCTTCCCTTGATGGCTCACGTCGGCCTCAAGAAATTTCTCCTTTCCAGTCACTGGGCACCCACCAAGGGCCATTTCGGCATCCTGGCCATGATTATTTCCTCCATCCTGGTCACCCTGGGGGCCATGGTTCTGGGGGTGCCGTTGGGGTTGGCCTGCGCCATTGTCCTGGCGGAATTTTCCCCGGAAAAGGTGAAGACGCTGCTCAAGCCCACCCTGGAGCTTCTCGCCGGGATCCCTTCCGTAGTCTACGGTTTCCTGGGGGTGGTCTGGCTGGTGCCGTTGATCCGCGACCATTTGGGCGGCCCTGGTCTGTCCCTTTTGGCTGGGGCCATCATTCTGGGCATCATGATTCTGCCCACCATCATCAGCATTTCCATTGACGCCCTTTCGGCCGTGCCGGACCTTTACCGGGACGGCTCCATCGCCCTGGGGGCCACGGAATGGCAGACAGTGCGCCGGGTGGTGCTGCCTGCGGCCCGAAGCGGCATTATCACCGCGATTATCCTGGGCATGGGCCGGGCTGTGGGGGAAACCATGGCGGTCATTATGGTGGCCGGCAATGCCTTGAAAATTCCCCATTCGATCCTGGATCCGGTGCGTACCCTGACCAGCAACATCGCCTTGGAACTGGCCTATGCCTCAGGCCGTCACCGGGAGGCGCTCTTTGCCACCGGCATTGTGCTGTTCGTGATCATCGTGATTCTGAACCTTACTGCCACTTTCATTACCCGGAGGAGATAAGCCTTGCGCCTCGACCCCAGGATTTTCCAGGTTTTCGTCAAGGCCGGGTTATGGCTGCTCACCGGCTTCACTCTCCTTATCCTGGTTTTCATCATCGTCACCATTTCCATCAAGGGTCTGCCGCAGGTGACGCCCTCCTTTCTCCTGCAGGAGCCCCACGACATGGGCCGGACCGGCGGCATCTTCTCCACCATAGTGGCCACTGCTTACATCACCCTCCTGGCCATCTTGCTGGCTTCCCCCCTGGGGGTAGGAAGTGCCATTTATCTCACGGAGTACACCCGGGAAGGCTGGATTACCCGGATTATCCGGTTTGGGGCGGAGTGCCTGGCCGGGGTCCCTTCCATTATTCTAGGGCTTTTCGGCTTTGTCCTGTTTGTCATGAAGCTGGGCTTCGGCTGGTCCATTCTCTCCGGCGGCCTCAGTCTGGCGATAATGCTGCTTCCCATCATTATTCGCACCTCAGAGGAGGCCATCAAGGCCGTGCCCCCGGAATACCGCCTGGTATGTTTCTCCCTGGGCCTGAGCAAGTGGCAGACCATTACCCGGATTGTGCTTCCCTGTGCGTTGCCCGGGATCACCACCGGCATCATGCTCTCCGTGGGGCGTTCCCTGGGGGAGACCGCCGTGCTGCTGTTCACCGCCGGGGCGGCCTTACGCACGCCCGTGAGCCTTTTTGATTCCGGCCGCACCATGGCGGTGCATTTCTATATCCTGGCCCGGGAGGGCATTTCCATGCCCAATGCCTACGGCACCGCGGCCATCCTCATGATCTCCATCCTGCTTATCAATGTGGTGGCCTACAGTTTGATGCAGCGGCTGATGAAAAGGTACACTTAGGCCCTTTCGGTAAATTTTCCTTGGATAAACAAATCCCGGCGGGGTAAAAAGGTAAGGACGGTCGCGCTTCAGGGCGGACGTTTACCGGCAATTCCGTTGGCTGGGTTCCATGGACCGAAGCGGCTCCATCAAAATCAGCATCCAGCACCTTTCCTTCTTTTACGGAACCTTTCGGGCTCTGGACGACGTCTCTTTTGACATCCGCACTAACGAAATCTTCGGACTGATGGGGCCGGCCAAAAGCGGCAAGAGCACCCTGCTCAAGGTGCTGAACCGGATGTCGGATCTGATTCCCAATGCCAGGGTGACCGGCCGGGTCACCCTGGACGGTGAAGACATCCTGGCCCCCGATTATGACGTGGTATCTCTGCGCCGCCGGGTGGGGCTGGTGCTGAGCACGCCGGTGCCGCTGCCCCGCTCCATTTTCGAAAATCTGGCCCTGGCCCCCCGGCTGGCTGGCCGGGGTGGACGGGCTGAGATGGAGGAGCTGGTGGAAACCAGTTTAAAGGCAGCCCGTCTGTGGGATGAAGTCAAAGACCGGCTGCATGATTCGGCCCTCAAGCTTTCCGGCGGCCAGCAGCAGCGCCTGTGCCTGGCCCGGGTCTTGGCCATGCAGCCTGAGGTCATCCTGCTGGATGAACCCACCAGCGGCCTGGACCCCATCTCCACTGCCAAAATTGAAGAAACCCTGTTCCAATTGAAAAAGGATTATACTATTGTATTGGTAAGCAACAACACCAAGCAGATTGCCCGGGCCACGGACCGGGTGGCCTTTCTCCTGATGAGCCGGCTCATTGAGATAGGCGACACCCCCACGATCTTCACCGTGCCCAAAGACAAACGCACTGATGATTATATCTCCGGCCGCTTCGGATAAAGGGCCTGCCCTTGCCTGCTTGGAAATCCTGATCCGCGACCTTAACCTGTTTTACCGGGATTTTCATGCCCTGATCGATATCAACGCCGAATTCAAGGCCCGAACCATCACGGCGTTGATCGGCCCCTCCGGCTGCGGCAAGTCCACCCTGCTCCGGGTTCTCAACCGCATGAACGACCTCATCGAAGGGGTGCGCATCACCGGCCAGGTCCTTATCTCCGGGGAGGACATTTACCGTCCCGGCATCAATCTGACCCAGCTCCGGAAGAAGGTGGGCATGGTCTTCCAGCGCCCCAACCCTTTTCCCTTGTCCATTTACGAAAATGTGGTGTTTGGCCCCAAGCTGCACGGCCGGCCCAAGCGGGCGGAGTTGGAGGAGATCCTGGAGCGTTCCCTGAAAGCGGTATATATGTGGGACGAGGTCAAAGACCGCCTGCAGGACTCGGCTTTGGAGCTAACCGAAGAGCAGCAGCAGCGCTTGTGTATCGCCCGTCTGCTAGCGGTGGAGCCGGAAATTCTGCTCATGGATGAACCCTGTTCAGCCTTGGACCCTTTGGCCACCCTCCGCATTGAGGAACTTATGCGGGAACTCAAAAAGAATTACACCATTATCATTGTCACCCACAACATGCAACAGGCGGCCCGGGTAAGTGACGACACAGGCTTCATGCTTCTGGGCGAGCTCATCGAATTCGGTCCCACGGCCCAGATCTTCACCCGTCCGGCGGACAAACGGACGGAAGATTACATTACCGGAAAGTACGGATAAAATATTAAAAAGAAGTCATTGGAGACCGAGTAAGGAAATTTTTATGCCGGAAAACAATGTCCCCCAACCCCGGGACTTCATCCGTCAGATTGTGGCCGACGACCTGGCGGCCGGGAAATACCCGCGGATTATCACCCGGTTTCCCCCGGAACCCAACGGTTATCTGCACATCGGTCACGCCAAGAGCATCTGCCTGAATTTCGGCATCGCCCAGGAATTCGGGGGCTGGTGCAACCTGCGCTTCGACGACACCAACCCCATCAAGGAAGAGCAGGAATATGTGGACGCCATCATGGAGGATGTGCGTTGGCTGGGCTTTGATTGGGGAGAACGCCTGTATTTCGCCTCCGATTATTTTCAGGAGATGTACGACTACGCCCTGCACCTCATCCGGACCGGCAAGGCTTATGTGGACAGTCTGAGCGCCGATGAAATCCGGCAATACCGGGGCACCCTCACCGAACCCGGCAAAGAGAGCCCTTATCGCCACCGCTCGGTGGAGGAAAACCTGGATTTATTCCAGCGCATGAAAGCCGGCGAATTTCCGGACGGCGCCCATGTGCTCCGGGCCAAGATCGACATGGCCTCCGGCAACCTCAATCTGCGGGACCCGGTGCTTTACCGCATTTTGCATGCCGAGCACCACCGCACCGGCAAGGCCTGGTGCATTTATCCCCTGTATGATTACGCCCATCCGATATCCGATGCCCTGGAAGGTGTCACCCATTCCCTGTGCACTTTGGAGTTTGAAGATCACCGGCCCTTGTACGACTGGGTCTTGGAGAACTGTCCGGTGCCCTTCCGGCCTCGGCAATATGAATTCGCCCGCCTGAACTTAAGCTACACGGTGCTTTCCAAGCGGCGCCTCCTCAAGCTGGTGCAGGAAGGCCGGGTTAGTGGCTGGGACGACCCGCGCATGCCCACCCTTTCCGGTATGCGCCGCCGGGGCTATCCGCCCGCGGCCCTGCGCAAGTTCTGCGAACTCATCGGGATCGGAAAGCGGGAAAATGTGGTGGACATAGCCCTCCTGGAATATTGCGTGCGGGAGGAGTTGAACAAGACCGCCCCCCGGGTGATGGCCGTGCTTAAACCTCTAAAAGTGATCCTCATTAATTATCCGGAGGGGCAGGTGGAGGAACTGGAAGCCGTAAACAACCCCGAGGATCCCTCAGCGGGCACGCGCCCGGTCCCCTTTTCCCGGGAGCTTTACATTGAACAGGAAGATTTCCTGGAAGAGCCCCCTAAGAAGTTCTATCGGCTGGCTCCGGGCCGGGAAGTGCGACTGCGCTACGCCTATTTCATCAAGTGTGTGGAGGTGGTGAAAAACAGGGACACCGGAGAGATTCAGGAATTACGCTGCACTTATGATCCGGCCACTAAGGGGGGCTACGCGCCGGATGGGCGCAAGGTCCAGGCGACTTTGCATTGGGTGTCTGCCGCCCATGCCATACCCGCGGAGGTGCGCCTCTATGACCGGCTTTTCACGGTGCCGGAGCCCGGCGCCGCCACCGGCAATTTTCTGGACGATCTGAACCCCCATTCATTGGAAATCCTGACCGGCTGCCGAATGGAGTTGTCCCTGGCCAAAGCCCGCCCGGGGGACCTTTTCCAATTTGAACGGCTGGGGTACTTTTGCGTGGACAAGGACACTACGGCCGAAAACCTGGTATTTAACCGCACGGTGACTTTAAAGGACCCTTGGGCGAAGCTCCGGAAAGGAAAATAACCCTGTTAAGCTTTAGCTTTTCGCCGTTTAATTCCCCCCGGGGCTTTTCTGGCAATCTTCCATCCAGCAGCAGTCGTACTGCCGACAGTCGGTAATTTCCTGATAGCAGGGCGAGTTGCCTTCCTGCTGCTGGATTGCCTTAATCAGCTCGGCCTTCTTCATCTTGGAGTAATTTTTCACTCCCAAGCTTTTTGCCTTTTCCCTGATCTCTTTGAGGTTCATGCCGGTATCCTCCTGTAAGCTTATTTTTTCCATTAAATTCACTTGTGTCAATTTTTTTGGCACGGGCCGAAGAAGGCGCCCTCAGGATTTCCCTTATGGAAGGCTGAGGGCGGTTTCCAGACGGCCTGCTTGCAGAACCTGATTTTTAATATCCTCGGCAATGACCCGGCCGATGGCCGGAACCTGGGCGAGCTCGGTGACCGTCGCCTCCCGGATGTCTTTGAGGCTCTTGAACCCGGCATTATAAAGGTTTCTTGCCCGCACCCGGCCGATGCCGCGCAGGCTCACCAGCTCCAGGAGTTCTTCCTTCACGCCGAAGGCGACGCGCAGGCGCAACTTGGACAAGTTTTTCACCTCTTCCGAAAGCTTGAACACCTTGGCGATTTCCGCCGCGGCGTAGAGCAGCCAGTCCGCCAGTTCGATGAGACTGCGGAGGTCTCCGGGACCGATGCCGAACTGGCCCACTATCTTGTCCTCGGGAGTTTCCTGGATCCATTGCATAAGGCAGGCGGCGGTTTTCAGTTCCGAAAGAAGGTCGTCAGTAGGGTATTTTTCATCCGGGGGCACTAGGAGCTTGTCCAGGTAGCGATAAAAGAGCTCCAGCATTTCGCCATAGTCTCTTCGACGGAGGTGCAAAACCATCATATCGGGCGTGTGGGCCACCAAGTGGAGCAAGGCGAAGGTCTCTTTTTCTTTGGCCTGTTTCAGGGCGTTCCTCAGGATGATGCCGGTGACCGGATCAATGTACAACTCCGATACCCGGTGTCCGAATCTGGTGGCCAGCAAGTGGCCCTTCTCAGAGACGCTGATCAGTTCCTGGTCCGCCAGAAACCGGACAATCTCTTCGGCCAGGGTGTCGAGGTGGGCCGTGCCTCGCTGATGGGCAAAAAAGGTGTTTTTCAAGAAGTCCTTTAATTCCGCCAGATTTCTGGTGAATACCCCGGCGATGGCGGCCAGGATATGGGTTCTGAGCACGGAGGCTCGAGCCAGCTGGGAGTTGATATTTTCCGGTTTGCCCCGGATGTAATTTTCAAAGAGGTAGTTTTCGTCTCTTTTGCTGCGGGCGATGAGGACGGCCTCGCCGATGTCGTCAAACCCCGGACGGCCGGCCCGTCCGGCCATCTGTTTGATTTCCAAAGCAGGAAGGGCCTTGACGCCGACCCCTGATTCGTATCTCTGCCAATCCCGGATGATTATGCGGCGGGAGGGAAGGTTCAGTCCCATGGCCAAGGTGGTGGTCGCCACAATAATCTTAAGTTGATGCGCCCGAAAGGCATCTTCCACCAAAGCCCGCTGGGCCGAAAGCAGACCGGCATGATGAAAGGCCGCCCCTTGGCTCACACAAGCCGCCAGGCGCCGACAGATCCGGGTGGGCTCCGGGGAGGCTTTCAGGACCTGTTCAGACAGGGCCTGCAAGGCGGTCTTCTCCTCCTCGGACAAAAGGTGGGCCAGATACCGGGCGGCCTTGAGAGCCGCAACCTCCGTGGATTTCCTGGTGCTTACAAAAATTACGGCCTGGCCGCCTTCCCTGACGGTGTCCAGGGCCAAGTCCAAGGCCTCAATGCGGCTGGCTTCCGGCACCCACTTCACCGTGCCGTCGTTGAAAATGGCGGCGCCGTTGAAATAAACCCCCTCCCTCAAAGGCACGGGGCGCCAGTCTGACTGCACCAACCGGGCCCCCAGCCAGGCGGCGATCTCCCGGGCGTTAGGAATGGTGGCGCTCAGGGCAATGACCCGGAGCTGGGGATTCAAGGACCGCAGGCGGGTCAGAACAACCTCCAGGGTCGGCCCGCGGTGCGGGTCGCCCAGCAGATGGATCTCGTCGGCCACCACCAGGCTGAGGTCATTGAGCCACGCAGCCCGGTGCCGGATCAGGGAATCCAGCTTTTCGTTGGTGGTGACCAGCAGGTCCGCCTGATGGAGCCATGGCGCGGCGCTGTCATAATCCCCGGTGCTGAGCATCACCCGAAGGCCCAGGTCCCGGTATTTCCGGGAAAAGTCGGTGTATTTCTCCCGGGCCAGGGCCCGCAAAGGCACCAGATAAAGGACTTTGCCGCCGGTTTCAAAGAAGACCTGCAGCGCCGCCAGCTCCGCAATGAGGGTTTT
>Ga0207433_10015706_pt1 | contig 10736 bp, 8 predicted proteins | sample YelNatPaOPGAMG01_FD_187559 | JGI IMG/M metagenome (GOLD analysis project Ga0207433, IMG submission 187559) | Hot spring thermophilic microbial communities from Obsidian Pool, Yellowstone National Park, USA - OP-RAMG-01 (SPAdes) (version 3) | ecosystem: Environmental > Aquatic > Thermal springs >...
TTTTCGGGCAGTTGATTTGGCAGAATCATTTCCTCCGTCTTTGGTTAAGGCAATGGCTTTTTTGTGGGGAGCGCTGGCTTTTGTTTTTACGCTTTTTTGTTTAAGACCGGGATTTTTGAAAATGGAAAGCCAAAAATCTTTAGCCATTGCTTTAATTGCCGGATGTTTTTTTGTGATCAGTTTGATTTATTTGGCATTTTTACGCGCGCTCCAGGAAGACTTTTTAGTGAAAAAATCTTTAATTGAAAGAATCGCCCCTCGCACTATTAAAGATATTAATCTGGTAAACTATTTGGACTATCGTATTGCCAGGGCAATAAACAAAGCATTGAAATTTTGTCAAAACAAAAAAATTCAATTAACCGTTTTTCCCATTGTTTATTATTTATGGGAGGATAGAAGGGGAAGATTAATTTTTAGCGAGCTGGGACTTGAAAAGGGGGCATTTGAAGCCAAGCTAGATTTAGAAACAAAAAGATTGAAACAGGACAAAATAGATGAAACGGAAAAAACTTTGCAGGTTTTTGAAGAGGCGGCAGAGGTTGCCATGAATAATTTTCATCGCCATATTGAAATTAGAGATTTTTTGGTTGCTGCTTCTAAAATTGATAATGTCTTTAGGTCCTTGCTTTCAGAAAATGAAATGGAATATCCGGATGTTGATCACGTTACTGCCTGGGAAGATTTTCGGGAAAACGAATTTAGAATTAAAAGTCAGTTTTGGCGCTTGGAAAATCTGATGAGACAAAGGGGCATCGGCAAGCAATGGGCAATGGGTTATACCATAAATGTGGATAAATACAGTACGGAAATTACGGAGATTATCAGGAAAAAAGGACTCTCCATTCATCTTATCGGTCACGACAAAGAAATTTATGCGATTGAAAGAATTCTTTCCCGTAGCGGGGAAAATAATATTTTATTGGTTGGTCAGCCCGGCTCCGGCCGTTCAACCATTGTTTATGCTTTTGCCCAGAAGGTTGCCCAGGGTCTTTCCTTTGTCAATCTTAACGATAAAAGGGTTTTAGAGCTTGATATGCAGGCAGTATTTTCCGGTTTGGATACGCCCGGAGATATTTTGGAAAGATTAAAGATAATTTTTTCCGAAGCAGTAAATGCCGGAAACGTGATTTTGGTGATTGATGAAATTCATAATTATTTAGGCGCAGAAAAGGGACCTGCGGCAATTAATATTACTCCCATTATTCTTCCTTATCTTTCTTCGCCCAATTTTCAGGTGATCGGAATAACCAATTTTGAGGCTTATCATAAATATATTGAGAACAACCCTTCGGCAAAAAATCTTTTTGTGAAAGTAGAAGTCAATGAGCCGAATGCCCAACAAACAATTTTTATTTTAGAAGATATGTTGCCGGGCCTGGAGAAAAGATATGATGTAGGGGTAAGTTATCGCGTTATTCGGGATATAGTCAAATTAACCGAGCGTTATATTCAAAACATGCCGTTTCCCGGAAAAGCGATTGACATCCTAACCGAAGTTTTATCGTATACCAGCTCATTGGGAGAAAAAAGGGTTTTGCCATCATATGTAACAAAAATTATTTCGGAAAGAATTGAGGTGCCGGTGGGGACAATTCAAGAAGAAGAAAAGCAGAAATTGTTGGCGCTTGAGGAAAGAATACATCAAAGAGTAATTAATCAAGAAGAAGCGGTAAAGGTAATTTCCGAGGCAATGCGCAGGGCCAGAGCGGGCATCAAAGGCGGAAAAAGACCAATTGGCAGTTTTCTTTTTCTGGGTCCCACGGGCGTGGGCAAGACCGAGACTGCCAAAGCTTTGGCGCAGGCCTATTTTGGTTCAGAAGAAAGAATGATCAGGTTTGATATGACCGAGTATCAGGATGCTTTGGGCCTGAATCGAATGATCGGATTTGCCGAACGGGGAGAGCCGGGACTATTCACCAAAGCAATTAGCGACAACCCCTTTTCTTTGGTGCTTTTAGATGAAATTGAAAAAACGCATCCAAATATTTTAAACCTTTTTCTTCAGGTTTTTGACGAGGGTTGGCTTACGGATGCGTTTGGCAGAAAGGTAAGCTTTACAAATGCTATTATTATCGGCACTTCTAATGCCGGCGCAGAATTAATCAGGGAAAACGTTAAAAAGGGAAAAAGTTTAGATGCCTTTAAAGAAGAATTGATTGATTATCTTTTAAAACAAGGAATTTTTACTCCCGAATTTTTAAACCGTTTTGATGCGGTAGTGGTATTTAAGCCGCTTACTCCGGAAAATCTTACCAAAATTGCGATTTTGATGGTTAATGATTTAGCCAAGAGAGTTTTGGACGGGACGGGCATTCGTTTGGTGGTTAGTCCGGAATTGGTAAATAAAATAGTAGAATTGGGTTATCAGCCGGAATTTGGAGCAAGGCCGATGCGCAGGGTAATCCAGGATGAAATTGAAAGTAGAATCGCAGAAAAGATTTTAAAATACAATTTGAAGCGGGGAGACACTTTAGAAATAAAAGCGGAAGAAATCAGGGGATAAACTCAAAATAAAATTTGATTTACTTAAAGAGGAAAGGCATTTCCTCTTTTTAATTTTTTTAAAATTAAATAGCGTAAACGATAAATGTGTATAAACTGTGGATAAAATTAAGGCCCGTTTTAGGTTTTTGAAGCTAAATTAATGTTTTAAGCTTATGATTTGACTGCAAAATTAAAGTGTTGACACGGTCTATTTTAGTGGAATAAAATTTAATTAGAGTGTTAGATTGTGGATAAAAGTGTTAATAAGTTAGATTTTTTGGGGAAAACGTAAAAATTATATGTTGATTGGAGAGTACAAACATACGCTTGATACAAAAAAAAGATTAGCCATTCCTTCTCGATTGAGAAAGGAGCTTGGGTTAAAGGCGGTTATTACCAGGGGACTGGATAACTGTCTTTTTGTTTTTCCCCTTAAAGAATGGCAAAAGCTAGTGGAAAAATTAAGCAATCTACCGATCGGTCAAAAAGATACGCGCGGTTTTAGCAGATTAATGTTGGCAGGAGCGAGCGAGGTGGATTTAGATAGTTTGGGTCGAATTTTAATTCCCGATTATTTAAAAAATTACGCCCAGTTAAAGAGGAATGTAGTGATTGCAGGAGTTTATAATCGTTTAGAAATATGGGATGAATTAAAATGGAATACCTTTAAGAGGCAAAGCGAAAAAGAAGTTGATAATATTGCGGAAAGATTAGGCGAATTGGGCGTATAAAAATCATGCACCAACCCGTTCTTTTAGAACAAGTCATAAAATACCTCAATCCTCAACCGAACGAAAATTTTATTGACTGTACCATTGGCGAAGCAGGACATACTCGTGCCATTCTTGAGTTAATTTCTCCCGATGGAAGGGTTTTGGGAATAGATGTCGATGCGGAATCTTTAAAAAGACTAGAACCTCACAATCGTTTGGTTTTGGCCCATGGCAATTTTAAATATTTAAAAAAAATTGTAGAGCAGTATAATTTTTCCAATGTGAGCGGAATCCTGTTTGATCTGGGATTGTCCAGTTGGCAGATAGAAGAAAGCGGCAAGGGATTTACGTTTAAAAAAGACGAACCGTTAATAATGATTTTAAATAGCGAGCAGGAGGTTACTGCCGAAGAAATACTCAATTTTTGGCCAGAGGAAAGCCTGGTGAATATCTTTACCCAATACGGAGAGGAACGCTATGCGCGCAGAATTGTCAGGACAATCGTTAACGAGAGAAAGCTTCATCCGATCAAAACCACGTTCCATTTAAAAAACATTGTTATAAGATCAATACCTTTTAGCCATGCCAGAAGGGGCGCAGTAAATAGGGTTTTGGCGAGAATATTTCAGGCATTGCGCATTGTGATTAATGATGAATTAGAAAATTTAAACAAAGGATTGGAACAGGCGCTAGAAATTGTCAATTCAAAAGGACGCATTGTGGTAATCTCTTTTCATTCTCTTGAAGATAGAATTGTTAAAAATTTCTTTAAAGAAAAAAGCAAACAGGGAAAGCTGGAAATTTTAACGGAAAAGCCGGTGACTGCCGATGAAATTGAAATTAGTTTTAATTATCGTAGCCGCAGCGCCAAGTTGCGTGCGGCGGTAAAAATATAATTTAAAGGGATCCAAAGGCTTTCGCCTTGGAATCTTAGGTGGGGCGGCCCCCCACCCAAGAAGCCAAAGGAAAACATTCAACAATATGACAGTAATTAGCCTAGCCCATACAAATATTTTGCGTTCTCATACATTTACGGTTAAGAATACGCGCCGCATATCTCGATGGAGAAAGCTGCTTATAATTGGTTTGGTTTTTTTCATTGTTGTTGGCGTATTTTTATATGTTTTAGAGAGCAATGCGAGAACCGCAGCCGGTTATAAAATTCGCACGCTTAAAAACCAATTAGGAGAATTAAATAGAATTAATAAAGATTTACAGATTAGCATTTCCAATTTAAAATCCATAAATTCTTTAGAGGCAAGAACGGGAGAGTTAAAAATGGTTCAGGCCCAATTGCGCGGAGTTGAATATCTGGCTTTTCCCTCGCCGAACGGCGTTGCTGCCAGATAAGTTAATTCTATGAAAAATGGGAGATTTTATTTTTTGGCGATATTCATTTTTATTTGTTTTGTCGTTATTATTTTTCGCTTATTTTTTTTACAGATTGCCAAGCATAGTTACTATAAGGTATTGGCAGATAATCAACACGATGTTTTTCAACCGATTTATCCCACCAGGGGAGAAATTTTTTTAAGGGAAAGGACCCAAGAAGGCGATTTATTTCCAATTGCAATTAATAAAGATTTTTGGAATATCGCAGTAAGTCCCAAAGAAGTCAAAGATAAAGAGGAGACGGTTAAAAAACTTGCTCCTCTTTTGGGTCTCGAGGAAGAAGTTTTAAAACAAAGAATCTATAAAGAGAACGATCCCTACGAGCCGCTAAAGTCCAAAATAGATCGGGATTTATTAGAAAAAATTCAGGCATTAAATTTAGAAGGATTGATTTTTGAAAAATCCAGCTGGCGTTATTATCCCAATAATGAATTGATTGCCCAGGTAATTGGATTTTTGGGCATTGACGGCAATAAAAAAATAGGAAGATACGGCATTGAGGGCTATTATGAAAAAGAATTGGCAGGAAAAACCGGATTAATGGCAGCGAAAAAAGACGGTTCCGGAGAAATTATTCCTATTTTGGGCGAGACCATTAATGAACCCGAAGACGGTGCAGACATAATTTTAACCATTGACCCCAATTTATCTTTTTTTATTGAGAAGAGACTTGCAGAAACGCTTAATAAATTAAACGCAGCCAAAGGGACAATAATTGTAATGGAGACCAAAACCGGAGCAGTAAAAGCCATGAGCAGTTTGCCCAGTTTTGATTCCAATAAATATAACGAAGTTAAAGAACAAAATCTATTTTTGAATCCGGCAATCAGCGAAATTTTTGAACCGGGTTCAATTTTTAAACCCATTACCATGTCCGCGGCATTAGATGCGGGTGCCGTAACTCCGACCACCACCTACGAAGACAGGGGATTTACCGAGATTGATGGGGTGATTATTAAAAATGCTTTAGATAGGGCAGAGGGCATACAAACTATGACCCAGGTGATTGAAAAGTCTTTAAATAGCGGGGCAATTTTTGCCCAGCAGCAATTGGGCAAGGATGGGTTTAAGAAATACGTGGAGAAATTTGGCTTCGGAGAAAAAACCGGGATAGATTTGATGGGCGAGGAAAAGGGAAATATCTCTAATTTAAAGAAAAAGAATAACGTTGATTATGCTACCATGTCGTTTGGTCAGGGGATCGGCGTTACGCCCATCCAGTTGGTAGCAGCGATTGGGGCGATTGCCAATGACGGGGTTTTGATGAAGCCGTATGTTGTAGAGAGAATAAAATACAAAAATGGCGAAGAAAAAATTACCCAGCCGAAAGAAGTCCGAAGAGTAATTTCTTCAGATGCTGCAGCGCGGATGACTGCAATGATGGTGAGCGCAGTAGAAAATGGCTATAGCAAAAAGGCGAAAATAGAGGGATATGCGATTGCGGGCAAAACGGGAACCGCGCAAATTCCCGATCCGATTACCGGAAAATATTCCGACGAAACAATTCATACTTTTGTAGAGTTTTTCCCCGCATTCAATCCCCGTTTTGTGATGCTGATAAAAGTTGATAAACCAAAGGGAATTCGTTTTTCCTCAGACTCAATTACGCCATTGGCTAAAGAAATTACCGAATATATTTTAAATTATTACGAAATTTCTCCCAATTAATTTATGCGCAAATTACTACAAAGAATTTTAAGGAAATTTGCCGGTCTGGTTTTAAAAAAATATAAACCAGTGATTATTGCCGTTACCGGAAGCGTAGGCAAAACCTCTACCAAGGAGGCAATTTATCATGTGCTAAAAACGCATTTTGGCGAAAATGAAGTAAGAAGGAATTATGGCAATTATAATAACGAAATTGGCGTGCCGCTTACAATATTTGGTTTAGAAACCGGCGGACGATCAATTTTGCGCTGGTTAATTAGATTTATCCAGATAATTTTTATGATTGTTTTCAAGCAGAAATATCCCAGTTTTTTGATTTTGGAAATGGGAGCAGATCGTCCCGGAGACATTCGGTATTTAGTAGATTTTGTCCGTCCCAAAATTGGGGTAATTACTGCCCTGGGCGAAATTCCCGTACATGTAGAATTTTTTCATGGACCGGAAGAAGTGGCTGCGGAAAAAAGATTTCTTATTTCTTCAATGAACGAAAACGGGATTGCGATTATTAATTACGATGATGAAGCAGTGCGGGCAATGACCGAAGGAATTCGGGCAAAAATCATTACCTACGGCTTGAAGGATCGCGCCGAAGTCCGCGCAGCAAATTATGATTTGAAGGTTGATATTAACCAAAACGTAAGCGAAATGAACTTTAAACTGGAGTTTTCCGGCAGTAGCGTGCCGGCAAAATTAATCAATGTTTTGGGCGTACAGCATCTTTACTCCGCGTTGGCAGCAGCAAGCGTAGGCATTGTTTTAAATATCAATTTGGTGGAAATTGTGGAAGCATTAAGAGATTTTAGACCGCTTCCGGGAAGAATGCGAATGTTGAAGGGGATAAAAAATTCTTTTATTATTGATGATACCTATAACGCCGCTTTGCTTTCTATGGAGGCGGCGTTGGAAAGTTTGAAGAGTTTTTCCAATCGCAGAAAAATTGTAGTATTGGGCGATATGTTAGAAATCGGCGAATATGCACCGGAAGCGCACCGCAGAATTGGAAGAAAGGCCATAGAATTTGCAGATTTAATTTTTACCGTAGGTCCAAGGGCAAAGTTTATTGCCGAAGAAGCGATAAAACAGGGATTTTCCGAAAATAAAACCTTTTCTTTTATGGTTTCAGACGAGGCGAAATCAAAGGTGCAGGAAGAGATAAAACAAGGTGATGTGATCTTGGTAAAGGGATCCCGCGCAATGCGGATGGAAAAGATAGTTAAAGAAATTATGGCCGAGCCGGAAAAGGCTAAGGATTTGCTGGTAAATTAAATTTTTGCTATAAGTGGTTTATGGTACATTGTTTGGCAGTTGAGGATATTGGTCTTCGTTATATGCCGTTATCGTCTAGTGGCCTAGGACATCAGGTTCTCATCCTGAAAACTCGGGTTCGATTCCCGATAACGGCGCATTAAGTGGCTAGATTATTATGAAAACATTGGTTTAACCCCGATTGCGCTATCCGCCGTTATTTAAACGGATTTTTTTATATTAAAATTCATGATAAAATAAGAATAAAATGATTTTTGTTTATCTTTTTATTTTTGTTATTGCTTGTTTTGTTTTGGTAAGAAGCGGAGCGATTTTAGTGAAAATTATGGCTTCATTATGCCGTTATTTTCGTATTACGGAATATGTTTTTTCTTTTCTGATAATGGCTTTTGCCACGACCATCCCCGAGCTATTTGTAGGCATTACCGCTGCCTTTAATAAAAGTCCCGTTATTTCCTTGGGCAATGTCATCGGATCGAATTTGGTGAATTTAAGCTTTATTTTGGGAATGGTAGCAATTGCCGCGCGCGGTTTGCGCATAGAAAGCAGAATTGCGCGCAAGGATTCGTGGATAGCGTTATTTATTGTTCTTTTACCCTTGGCGTTGCTTTTTGACAAAAAAATTTCCCGCGGAGAGGGATTTTTACTTTTGGCTGTTTTTGGATTGCATATTTATTATCTTTTAAAGTCAAATGATTTATATAGGCAAAGAGTTCATCATATCAAAGACGATATCAGCGTCCGCGGAAAGCTGTTAATTAATATTTTTTTATTTATTATTGCCTTGGCATTTTTAATTTTTAGTGCCTGGACGGTGGTAAAAAGCGCAGAAATGATCGCAAAAGAACTTTATATTCCTATGACATTGATTAGCATCATTTTGGTAGCCTTTGGCACGTCCTTGCCGGAACTTGTTTTTGGAATTAAAGCAGTAATTGCCAAGCACGAAGGGTTAAGTCTGGGAAATCTTTTTGGCGCAGCGGTGGTGAACTCAACTTTTATTTTGGGAATAACGGCGATTATTTGTCCGATTCGGGTAGAAAATTTAAGGATACTTTTGGTGGGGATAGGATTTATGATTCTTGCTATTTTGTTTGCGAATATTTTTATTGCCAGCAAAAAAGAGGTTTCGGTAAAAGAGGGTTTGGCCTTGGTCGGGATTTATCTAATCTTTTTGATTGTAGAATTTTTATTTAAATAGTAGTATATGTTTATGAGTTGGTTTTTCTATATTTTGATTGCGGTTTTTATTGGCGTGATTTTATATTTTGTTCTGAAAAAACAAAACGAGAAAGTATCTCAGGAGCTTAAAGAAATTAGAAAAGAATTAGCAGAAGCGCGCGAGAAAAATATTGAAACACTGCAAAAACAATTGGAACAAAGCGGACAGATTGCGCGCGATGCGACCCTGAGAATCAGAGATATCACTTCGCAATTGGAAAAAATTCATGCCGACCATCAACATGTGATCGACGTTAAAGAACAATTGGGAAGACTGACCGACGTTTTGGCGAATCCCAAACAACGAGGAATCTTGGGAGAATATTTTTTGGAAACGCTTTTAAAGAACGTTTTTCAGCCCAATCAGTATAAACTGCAGTATAAGTTTAAAGACGGAGAAATTGTTGATGCCGTAATTTTTGTTAAAGACAAAATTATCCCCATTGATTCAAAGTTTTCTTTAGAAAATTACAACCGAATTTTAGAAGAGCGTGATCCCTCCCGAAAGGAAGAATTGGAAAAAATATTAAAACAGGATTTAAAAAATAGAATTGAGGAGACGGCAAAATATATTCGTCCATCGGAAGGAACAATGGACTTTGCCTTTATGTTTATTCCTTCCGAGGGGATTTATTACGACCTATTAATCAATCAAGTGGGCGCGGTAAAGATTAGTACCTACGATTTAATTGAGTATGCGTTTAAAGAAAAGCACGTGATTATTGTTTCTCCGACTTCTTTTTATGCTTATTTACAGACCGTTTTGCAGGGATTAAGGGCGCTACAAATTGAAGAGTCCGCAAAAGAGATTTTAGAAAAAGTTGAGATTTTGCGTAAGCACCTCTTGAATTATAATGAATTTCTTGCTAAACTAGGAAATCATCTCGGCACTACGGTCAATGCCTACAATAAGGCCTATAAGGAATTTGCAAAAATAGAAAAAGATACCGCCCGGTTAACCGAGGGCAAAGAAAAAATCGAGCCCCTAGAAATTGAGGGCCCGACGCACATTGAAGAATAATACAATAAGCTCAAATTTCAATCAATATTAAATGATTGGATATTGAAACAATCGGATTTAATTTAATAATTTTATGGAAATAGCAGTAATTAAGACCGGCGGAAAACAATACATTGTTTCCCCGGGCAAGAAAATAAAAATAGAAAAAATCGCCGGCAAAGAGGGCGATGAGGTTGAATTTAAAGAGGTTCTTCTTTTTGCCACCGATAAAATTATTGAAATTGGAAAACCCACAATTAAAGGAGCAAGGGTGATTGCCAAGATTTTAAGGCACGGAAAAAGGGAAAAGATAATTGTTTTTAAGTATAAACCAAAAAAGCGCGAAAAAACCAAAAGGGGTCATCGCCAGGCCTTTACCGAGATAGAAATCAAAGAGATTATTGCTGCATAAGATAGGCGCATTATTTTAAATAAAAGGGCCGAGTTTAAAAACTCGACCCATTTTATATTTTGAAAAAGTTGTTATTTTCTTCCCAGGAGGGCATTACTGAGCGTGTCCTCGTCTAAATATTCCAGTTCCGATCCCGTGGAAAGTCCGCGTCCCAACCGGGTTATTTTTAAATTGGGATAAACACTTTTTAATGCGGCGAGGTATTTTGCCGCATATAAAGCAATGGTTTCTCCTTCTGTGGTTGCATCGGTGGCAATAATAATTTCGTTTAGGTCTTTTTTGCTTTTCTTTATCCGCGCAATTAAATCTTTTAATCTTTGAAGTTGTTTATTTTCGTCTTCTGTACCGATAACATAATAAAGCCCGTTATATCTTTTTGTTTTTTCCAGCGCCTCAATATCCGTGTCTTTTTCTACGATGCAAATTGTTGTTCTGTTGCGGTTTTTATCTCGGCAGATGTCGCATAATTGGACTGTCGGCGTTTCCACGGCTCGATTGCAAAAGGCGCAATATTTGATTTTTTTTAAAATAAAAAGTTTTTTGGCAAATTTTTCAATTTCTTCTTTGGGCTGATTTA
>Ga0207433_10015714_pt1 | contig 10733 bp, 8 predicted proteins | sample YelNatPaOPGAMG01_FD_187559 | JGI IMG/M metagenome (GOLD analysis project Ga0207433, IMG submission 187559) | Hot spring thermophilic microbial communities from Obsidian Pool, Yellowstone National Park, USA - OP-RAMG-01 (SPAdes) (version 3) | ecosystem: Environmental > Aquatic > Thermal springs >...
GGCTAAGGCTCTAGCGATTTCAAGCCATTTTCTATCAGCCAAGTTAAGACTTCTAGCTGGTATATCCTTCTTGTCACGTAATCCGACAAAATCCAGCCATTTCAGGGATTCTTGTCGTGCAGTACTTAATCCGACGCTTTTATTTTTTCCATAAACTCCGCCGACTACCACATTATCTAGTGCTGTCAATTTCAAGAAGGGCCTTACTATTTGAAAAGTTCTCGCTATTCCTAACTTGCAAATTTCATGTGGCTTTCGTCCCGTGATGTCTTCTCCATTAAACTCAATAACTCCGCTTGATGGGCGGTAAAAGCCTGTAATTAAATTAAAGAGCGTTGTCTTCCCGGCGCCATTTGGTCCGATCAAGCCAACGATTTCTTTTTTATCAACGTAAAAGTCAACATCTTTAACGGCGGTCAGTCCACCGAAGTTCTTTGTTACTTTCTTGCCTTGCAGCATTTTATTCCCGCTCGTCTCTTGGTTTGTTTTGTTATTTACATACCATTTATTTATTTAAATGTTAACAATTTGTTTTCACTACATTGCCATTGCTTGTGTGTAAATGGAGGGCAAAAGATATATTTAAACCTCACAAATAAATATGCTAGGGATTTAGATGACAAAAAAGGACGCAATAACTAAAATGCAAGCTATATTGATAATAGCGATAATCATTGTAGCTGCGATTGTAGGAGCTGCTAGTTATTTCTTGTTCTTCCAGAAACCCGCCGGGGTCACCGGGGTCACTCTTGTGATTGGCGCCGATTTGCCTCTTACAGGAAAACAAGCCTACTTTGGGGAAATTCAAAAAATTGCATATGGAATGGCAATTGATGATATTAATGCAAAAGGAGGAATAATGGTCGGCGGACAAAAAGTGAAGTTTAAATTCGTATACTACAACGATGAAAGTGACCCGACAAAAGCAACAACAAATGTGGTGCGGCTTATGACCGTCGATGGTGCACAATTTATACTTGGCCCGTGGACTACCCCTTTAGCCCTTCCTGTTGGAGCTTACATCGAAAACAGCGAGGCCCTTATGATAGCAGTAGGCACAGGCACTTTGGCATGGGAGACGAATAAGTACAATCGCACGTTCATAGTTTACCAATCAAGCGTCGATGAAAGTAACGTCGTTTTCAAGCTGCTCGAGGCTTTGCCTAATGCCACTAGACCTAAAAAACTGGCAATATGGGAAGAAGATTCAGAAGTTGGCAGAACCTATGCTGCGTGGGCAGAGAAGCACGCCACGGAAACCTACGCTGCTTCAGGATATCAAATAGTTCAACGAGAAACGTTTACCCCAGGTTCTGTGGATTACTCAAGCCTAATATTGCATGCAAGAGATGCAGGTGCTGAAGTTGTGTTTACAATTGCGACAACTGCCGATGCTGCTAGATTCCTTGCGCAAAGCAAAGAGCTTGGCTTTAGCCCAAAAGTTTGGCATCTTCTTAGAGGGGCAGAGCCTCCTGAATTTTGGACTACCGTGGGAGCAGACGGCGAAGCAGTTCTGGCCACTATGACGGGCTTTCCAGGGCTGCCAAGAAATGACACCCAAGAACTCGCTAATAGGTATAGACAGGAGTATAATAAAGAACCTCCTCCATACCTGCCAGTTTGTTACGCCGCTGTACAAGTATTGATTGCCGCCATAGAAAAAGCAGATAGCTACGACAGTGAGGCTGTTAGGCAAGCACTATGCACCCTTGATGTTGACACGATAATTGGGCGGGTCAAATTCAACGGTCCTGGACATGCAAGTGTACAGGTACTTGCGATACAATGGCAAAATGGAGTCGAACATATAGTGTGGCCTCCAGAGCTAAAAACCGCCGACTTCGAGTTTCCAAAGCCTCCGTGGTCATAAATCTACGATATTCCAACCTTTTCCTTTTTTATTTTGTCTCATTTTTCATCTTTTTGCTAAAGTGGAACAGTAAGAGTTATTTGCTGAATGAGATTCATATTAACCCGATGCTCATGAGGGCAAACATGAAATACAAACAAATATTGTTAGTAACAGCTATTATACTAGTAATATTAGTTGCTATCTCTTATTATGCTGCAATAACACAATCTAGCACCATTTTTCAAGTGTTGTTTAATAGCGTATTCACAGGAGCCATTTATGGTCTGCTTGCGGTTGGGCTTGCTTTAATTTTTGGGGTTATGAAAGTAATCAACATTTGCCATGGCGAGTTTGTATTGTTGGGCGCATACACAGCTTTTTGGCTCTATGTGTTGTTAGGTTTATCACCATTTATCTCCATATTTTTAGCTTTTCCAGTTCTCTTTTGTATCGGCTTGCTAATAAGTAAGGGATTAATAAACAGGGCTTTAAAGTATGGCATGGACCAGCCGCTTCTGATTGCTTTTGGTTTGTCATTATGCCTACAAAACCTGATAAAGATATTCTGGACAGCAACCCCGCGAGCAATCATAACAAGCTTTGGCACTTTATCCATATACGGTGTAACTTTCCCCGTTTTATATCTTCTCATGATTTGCGTAACAGCTTTTATGCTGTTTGCGTTAGGTTTGTTCCTAACAAAAACGCATATTGGCAGAGCTATACGTGCAGTTGCAATGGATGCTGAAGCAGCTAGCTTAATGGGGGTAAACCCCGATCGAATTAACATGTTCTCCTACGCTTTGGGCGCAGCCTTGGCGGCTGTTACTGGAACGCTAATTGCCATGATCTACCCGTTTGACCCCGCGAGTGGATCGATGTATATAAACAGAGCCTTCGCGTCCATTGTGCTTGGCGGTATTGGATACATACCAGGCGCATTTATCGGCGGAATAATCCTAGGAACGGCGGAAGGCATATCTTCTTTGTTTCTTGGCGATGCTGTAAGAAATGGGGTATCCTATCTGCTATTCTTAATCATTCTGATCTTTAAACCGTCTGGACTATTTTCAAAATATCGCACATTCTAGTGGTGGGTGAAGTGGACATAAGTATTAGAAACATCATTCCAATTTGCTTGATTGTTCTGATGACCTTTGCATTCCTCTTTGTTAAAGGATACCTTTTCACGCTGCTGTTTCTAATATATATCTACATTGCACTTGCCGAGTCCTGGAATATATTAGGCGGGTATGCAGGACAAATATGCTTAGGAGCTGGCGCCTTCTTCGGTACTGGAGCATACGCTTTTGCCTTATGTCTTTTAGATGGCTTACCATTCATCCTTTGCTTAATTATAGGAGGTATAGCTGCTCTTGGTTTAGCTGTAATCCTCATTCCGATGTTTAAATTGAGAGGCATCTACTTTTCAATGGGTTCACTCTTCCTACCTGAAATTTTAAAATCGTTAGTTCTCAACCTAAAAAGTGTAACGCGCGGTGCATCAGGACTAATTTTACCCATAAACAGTGCAACACATACTGCTTATTGTTACTTTATTTCGCTTTTTATAGCGGTAGGTGTAACATTCATTTCATATATGATCTCTAAATCCAGAATCAGATTAGCCTTCGAAGCTGTTCGCGAAGATGAAAATGCCGCTGCATCACTAGGCGTCAACATTGTAAAGTTTAAAATCATTGCTCTTCTTCTGACATCGTTCTTCTGCGGGATGGCAGGAGGCATTTATGCTTATCAAATGGTTTACATAGAACCATACGGAGTTTTCGAATTATCATGGAGCGTCACACCTGTCTTCATGTCCGTTATCGGAGGAGTTGGCAGTATAATCGGACCACTTGTAGGCGCGTCGATTTATTTGTTCTTAAGTCAAGCAATTGCAACATCTATCGGAGAAATGAACTTGCTAGTGCTTGGACTTCTCCTAATAATTGTTATGTTGTTTACGCCGCAAGGAGTAACTGGCGCTCTGCGGAACATTTACAAAAAATATTTTGTCACAGAGCGTGGAGAAAGCAAAAGTTAACGACTATTTTTAATATTTTTAAATATCATTGAATTGTTTTAAGCTACTTCTATTTTAACATTCTTTATGGCGCATGTTATCAATATCTTAATATTATACCTCTTCCTAATGCATTTCAAACATTAAGAAGTGGTGAAAAGTTGTGTTAAGCAAAATAGGGACATCTGATTTAAGAGTTGCAGCTGTACAGATGGAAACAAAAAATGACAAAAGCGAAAATCTAAGAACCGCTATAAACTTTATAGACGTTGCAGCAGAGAAAGAAGCCGACATTATATGTTTCCACGAATATTTCCTCACAGGGCCGCCAGCAAAGGAGTTAAGTACCAGCTACTTGAAAAGTACAGCAGAGCCAATACCTGGTCCCTCAATTCAAGTTCTATGCGACAAAGCGAAGGAATACGGCGTATATATCATAGCTGGAACCATAATCGAAATAGAAAACGACAACTTATACAATACAAGTGCACTGATCGATCCAAAAGGTAAAGTCATCGGCAAATATCGCAAGACACATCCGGAAAATTATATAGCAAAACATGAGATCGGATGTGGAATTAAACCTGGAAACGAGTTTCCAGTTTTTAAGACAAAATTCTGCAACGTGGGGATTATGATAGATATGGACGCAGCAGTTCCGGAGGTTCCTAGAATACTCAGCATCAATGGCGCTGAATTGATATTTTGGCCACTACAATGGAGCATGAGGTGGGCACGGCTGATTCAACCGCTCACCCAAGCACATGCCTATATGACACAAAGCTATGTCGTGGCAGCTAATAGAGTTGGTCGACGAGAACTTCAAACAGGGGTTTATCCATTAATCTACGGGGGCGGCAGTACAATAGCAGATCCTGAAGGAAATACGCTTGCTGTGGCACCATGGCATTACCCCGGAGTCGTGGTGGCTGATGTTGACTTAACTTTTCTGCGCTGTTGGAGAAACGAAATAATGCCACGTGACTATCCGCTAGCTAGACGTCCAGAAATATATGAGACGATAACCAACGTTGACAAAAGGGGCGTGTAGCACCATAGAAAAAATAGGTAAAGTTCTAACAATCGATAGGGTTAAAGAGTTAGCGGACCCAACATTTTTTTACCATATACTACATGGAACACGACAAGTCCCAGATGTTCGAGAACTGTTACGTGGCGCCATAGATGTGCATATACACGCATATCCAGATGCCGTTCAGCGTTCGCAATCTATGCTGGAGGTGGCTACTGATGCTGCTCAATTAGAGTTTCAAGCTGTTGTTTTCAAGGATCACTTTACAATGACCAGCGGAGAAGCATGGCTTGTTGAGAGATTTGTAGAAAAGTTATGCGAAGCCGGGTTATTAAAAGGGAAGATAAAAGTTTTCGGCGGACTGGTGTTAAACGACGAGGTTGGTGGACTTAACCCACACGCAGTTGAAGCCGCACTGAAATATCCAAATACAAAATTTATATGGATGCCATCATTTTCCGCGGCGCATCATAAAAGGAAATTCAAACAACCTGGAGGGATCTCCATTCTGTCAAAAGATGGAGGAGTTGTCCCTGAGATGGAGCAGATACTCGATATGATTATGAAGGCGAAAGGTGTTTGCGTCTCAACCTCTCATCTATCCGCAGAGGAAATTTTCGTCCTGCTTGAAGAGTGCAGAAAACGAAACATAAAGACGCTGGTTGACCATCCACTTCAAGAAGCATATAAGCTCACAATTGATGAAATGCAAAGATGCGCAAAATTAGGCACATATATAGGCATTTATAACATGGGCTCCTTACCAAGTGTGTATGTCCCCGTATGTGACCCGTACGAAATGATTACTGTGGTAAAACAAGTTGGCGCAGAGCACTGCGTACTTGCCAGCGATCTTGGTCAAATACTTTTGCCAACCCCCATAGAAGGGTACATCCAACTTGTTCGCATACTTCTCGCACTTGGAATAGAACCAAACGAAATCAAGCTGATGGCTAGAGATAACGCCGAAAAGCTACTTAGTCTTTCCTCATGAATCTAAGCCAACCCCACCATCCTTTTACGTCGACAATGACATGTTAAAATTGGCTTGTAGAATATAATAACCACCATTTTTTCTAAAAAATTTGTTAAACTCATTTGACTTCAAAAGAAGGCATAGGAAGTGAAAACATTGGAAGAAGGTTTGGAGATTAAGAAAGCGCTTTGCATGTGGTGCAAAGGCGAATGCGGCGTAACCGTGTACGTGAAAGATGGGCGTTTAGTAAAAATTGAGGACGATCCGTCTTTCCCTAGAAAGGTTTTCCCACCACCCCAAAACTGTGTTAGAAGGGTAGCCGCTAAGGAATTTGTGTATCACCCAGAAAGGGTGAGATATCCATTAAAGAGAAAAGGCGAAAAAGGTGAAGGCAAATGGGAAAAAATTTCTTGGCAACAAGCTTTTGACGAGATCGCCAGCAAACTGGAACAGATACGAGAGAAATACGGACCTGAGTCTTTAGCTTTAACTATTGGAACATACAGGACATGTATAGAATACATTTCCCGTTTCTTAAACCTCTTTGGAACCCCGAATGTTTTAGGGCAATCTCAAATATGTTTTGGCCCTCGTAGCGTTATGGCCAAAACTATAGTGGGCATGTTTCCCCATTATTCCGTGAGCGCTCAAACAAAATGCATCATGCTGTTAGGAATTGAACCATCTGTCGCCAGGCCTATAACATATTACTACATATGCGAAGCGAGGAAAAGAGGAGCGAAAATGGTAGTAATAGACCCTAGACGTACTTATTCTGCTATACACGCTGACATATGGCTCCAGTTGAGACCTGGTACAGATTGCGCATTATTGATGGCGATGATTAATGTAATAATCAATGAGAAATTATATGACAAGGACTTTGTCGATAAATGGTGTTATGGCTTGGAAAAGTTAAAGGAGCGAGTAAAAGAGTATACGCCAGAAAAAGTTGAAAAAATAACTAATGTTCCATCAGAATTGATTAAAGAGGCTGCAAGGTTATATGCTAAAAATAGGCCGGGCGTTATCATTGAAGGCATGGGTGTTGAACAGCAACAAGATAATGCCCAAATTTTGCATGCCAGGTGGATTTTGTCGGCTTTAACTGGTAACATTGATGTCGAAGGAGGAGAAGTTCTTTATGGGCCTCACCCGCAGTTTATATCTGATTGGGAAGTAGAACTTTCGGATAAATTACCTATTGAGCAAAGAAGAAAGCAGTTGGGATCAGATAATTTTAGACTTCTTTCATGGCCAGGGTATGAATTAGTGCTTAAAGCCGTAAGAAAAGTATGGCCGAAACCTGGTGGAACAGCTATAGAAGAGTGCAAGGCTCACGCTCCGACTGTTTATCGTGCCATAATTACGGGCAAGCCATATCCAATAAAAGCTTTGATAACGGTGGCTAGTAATCCGTTGGTTACACAAGCTAACACTAACCTTGTATTTGAGGCGTTAAGAAAACTTAAGTTGTATGTTGTTGTAGACCATTTTATTACCCCAAGCGCGGAACTGGCGGACTATGTGCTTCCTGCCACATGTTGGCTTGAAAGACCGGTATTGTCCACTTTTATGGGATTTGGAAATTATATAGCGGCCGGAGAGGCAGCTCTACCTAAATCGATATCTGGCGAGTATGATTACCGAACAGACTATGACATATTCAGAGAACTTGGCGTCAGGCTTGGACAAGAAGAATATTGGCCTTGGAAAACCCTAGAGGAGGCATATGATTATAGGCTCGAACCATTAGGCTTAACATTCAAAGATTTTATACGCAAAGGTCGCTATCTACATGTGAAAACAAAATACAGAAAATACAAGAAAACTGGTTTTGGCACTCCAACAGGTAAAGTTGAGCTTCACTCAACTGTTCTAGAGCACTTAGGATATGATCCTCTTCCAGCATATATCGAAAGCAAAGAGACAATTGTAAGTAATCCAAAATTGGCAGAAAAATTCCCATTGACCCTAATTACTGGAGGCAGGGTTAGAGAATATTATCATTCAGAATGGCGGCAGGTTGAACCTGTGCGAAAGTTTCACCCGTTCCCAATAGTTCAGATGCATCCCAATACAGCGAGAAAATATGGCATTAAAGACGGCGACTGGATTTGGATAGAAACCGCTAGAGGAAGAGCAAAGCAGATGGCAAAGATTACAGACATTGTACCAGAAAACATTGTGCACGCAGAGCATGGTTGGTGGTATCCTGAACTCTTAGGAAAAGAACCTCTCCATCACGTAATTGAACCCAATATTAATCTAGTCACGGATGATGACCCGTCAAGTTGCAACCAAATCATTGGCTCCTGGCCTCTTAGAACAGCCTTATGCAAAATTTACAAAGCCGAATAACCATTGACACTTGCAAGAAGCTAAAATTCAGCAGTAGTTCATCTTCACATTTAATGCATCCTTTTCACGTAGTTGGAAAGCCCTGTTTTATTGCTATGAGGCATTAACACTAATCGACGCCTACTGTGCTGATAGAACACGTTTTAATGGATTTTCACGTTTTGATTCCAGCTTTTAGGATCCTTCGATTTTATAAGAGATAACTGCAACAATCGTTAAGTTGATGAATTGACAACTGATGGCTAAAGGTAACGCTGAGAAATTACTCAGTCTCCTCTAAGCAAACCCAGTCTGTTGCACCAAAAAGTAAAGCCTAGTTATTGTGAGTTGAGTTCGTAGAGGTTTCCAACGCTGTTACATATGAAGGCGCTTGGCATTGCTTTGGCTATTGCGTATGTTCCTCGCCATCCTGTGCAGTGTGAAGGCACTACAAGTTTAGGGTTTATTCTTTTTAGTGCTTTTACTGTTTGGCTTATGCGTTGTTCGTATTCTTTTCCCGCAAGGTGGAATCCGCCCAATATGGCATATATGGTTTTTACTTTTGTAAGCTGCTGTGCGTAAAACACTGTGTTGATTATCCCTGCATGAGCACACCCGGAAAGGACAACTAAACCTTTATTTTTAATGTTGATTATTAGTGCGCGGTCGTCCCATATCCACGGGTCAGGCTGCCATTTACCGTTCATTAAGGCTCTGTGTGGCAAATATCCTTTTTCAAAATTGGTTTTTCTGGGAATTTCGCCTGTAACAAGTATAAGGTCATTTGCTATTAGGTGTGCCTGTTTGGTTTTAACGTATCTGGCGGGTTTCACCTTTTCTTCCGTGGGGAAAGGCGGGTATTTTCTTACGGTTCCCTTTGAGATGGCTACGCCTCGTGTTTTGAACATGTCTTCATGCACTATTATGGACAAGTTGTCTTTCCCAACGGCTTTAACTACGGCTGGTAATCCACCAAAATGATCGTGATGCCCATGAGAAATGACTATGCATTCTATTTCCGCCAAGTCTATTTTCATCCTTTTCGCGTTTGTTATCACTCCATTGGGGCTAATGCCGGCATCAAAGAGTATACTGCGGAACTTGTTTCCATCAAAAACACGAACAAGCAAAGAAAATCCATGTTCGGCTATCGGAAGGCGAAAATGCTCGTTAGTCCACTCTCTAAAGTTTTTAACTTCGCCATTCTGAAGCGTCGAAAAAATGTCCACCGAATTATCCATTAAGCTAATTATTTCCAAACTTTCAGCCTCTCTGAGCTTGAGGCGTCGATAAAGCATCCCATTATTGTCCTCAGTCATGCGAAGCTTTCCTCCTTTAAAGTGTTCCTTTATGCGCGCGTATATATTACTTTCACTCTTATTGCGATTGGTGGGCGAACCTTCTTTAAAACTCTGTAGCCACAACTCCTAAACCTGATTTTTAATTCCACCCTATTCAAGAGGCACGACAACCGTCCTCTACAACACAACGGCGAAGAGAAAGTGTTTCATTAACGATGACTAAAAGAATATAGTTGGAAAAGAAAGAAAATTTAGGGAGGTTGGCGTTTTCTTTTTGTTTTCCAGTGTGTTGTTGCTATCAGGGCGAGATTAAAAATGGCTCCATATACATTTACGAGGCAGAAGAGGAAAAAGCTGTCCAGACACTTAAGCATGAAGTAGTAGACCACATCATAACATCAAGAATAGTTAAACCATTAGTCGACCTAATCAACCTACTGATTAAAGCTAGAGAAGCTGAAATCTATAGGGAAAAAGAGAAGTTTGTTGAAATGTTTTTGAGGCTGCTTAGCTAAGTCATCTTTCTTACAAGGATTTTTCCGCTTGGAAGGACCGTATGCACATCCCAACCTTCAGCTAAATAACGCTCAAGCTCTTCTTCGGCAACAATTTTCTTCGGGTCTTCATCGTTCTTGGGTTTTGATGTCTCCACTTTTATGGGTTCCACCCCAAGTTCTTCACATATCACCTTGGCGTATGCTTCGCCCTCTTCTAGACCTTGCTCCGTCATCTTGGCAACTTTCACGTCTATTTCTTTTATGCCGAGCTTTTTGATTAGGTACTGTCTCACATTTGATTTTGAGAGGTCTAATACACCTGTTTCAACCATTGTTTTTATGGTTGTGAGTTCCGGGTCCTCCTCGCTGCTTCTTGGTGTTGTGGAGAGGTATGGATCGCATTCAGCGTAGGCTCGTCTCATGTCCTCTATGAGGTCAGGTGGCAACCTCCCCTTGTTCGTGGTGTATCTGGCTTCTATGTCGCCTTTGTGTCCCATGAAGAACTGCCTGTAGGCATGGCTTATCTTTCCATGGTTTTCCGCCAGGAGAAGTTGAGTGTCGAAGTATGCACGGAAAACGTATGGGCGCCACATGAACCTGGGCCTCATGGCTTCGCGAATCTCCCTTGTAATGTTCTGGGTTGTAATGAACATTGAGCCCCTGTTTCTCGAGCTCTTTCCCATCCTCTCGAATCCGGGCTTTACAGCT
>Ga0207433_10015715_pt1:0-5000 | contig 10733 bp, 14 predicted proteins | sample YelNatPaOPGAMG01_FD_187559 | JGI IMG/M metagenome (GOLD analysis project Ga0207433, IMG submission 187559) | Hot spring thermophilic microbial communities from Obsidian Pool, Yellowstone National Park, USA - OP-RAMG-01 (SPAdes) (version 3) | ecosystem: Environmental > Aquatic > Thermal...
GCGATCGCAAGGATACTGCCACCATTGGATGGGTTCTCCCAGAATCTATGATCAAGGCGGTAGGAAGTTACCGCCCACCTGCCACAGGAATCTCCCGACCCTTGCGGACCCTCCACCAAGACAAGGCCAGCGATGCTCGCCAGCGCCTACCTGCTAGATCGCAGGCTGCCTATGTACCAGGCGTTGGCGAGTCGACGTACCTCAGGGGCCCTCGCCGGCAAAAAGATTTCGCTTCCGCTGTCGGCGATACAGGTCAATTCGGTGAGAAAGGTCCCTTGCCGACACCGGCATATCTTACGACAATGTCCTTTACTGCTTTGCCAGGGTCGAGCTTGTACTTGTAAGGCGGCTTGAAGACCTCCGTGTTCGTCTCTTCGATCACCAGCTTGGGATGGGTAAACACATTGTCGTCATTCCACTGGATACGGCCTTGGGTACACGTCGGCTCGCTTCTTGAGCGCCACGGGCGCTTGGCACCCTCAAAATAACAACTCTCGACCAGTACCTGGCTGCTGCAGCCCAAGCCAATGCACGTGTTGATGGCAGTAGCGCTGTAGTAATTGTTGAACACGTGCACCTGGCCGAACCGCACGCGGGGCGCGCGATCCTGAACAAGATCGCCAAACCAGTTGTGGTGCAGGGTGACATGCAGTCTGCCAGCGTCCTCGGCAGCAAGGTTATCCTTGTTCCCGATCAGCATCGAGAGCCGGTGGTCATTGGCAGCGTTGGTGTAACGGAACCTGCACCACGATATCGTGATGAAATCGCTGCCATGCGTGATGTCGAACTGGCCGTCCGCGCAGTCCAAGAAATCGCAATGGTCCACCCAGATATGGTGCGATGAGTGCAGCGTCAGGCCATCGCCTTTGCCTATGCCCTGACCAACGCCATTGGGATTGGCAAAGGTCAGATTTCGGAAGATGACGTTGCTGGCACCGTGGAGATAGATGTGGCCGACAAAACCGGCATTGGTACCTAGCCCAATGATCGTCTTGTTCGACCCGATTGTCACGGTCTCAGTGCCCAGATCGAGCTTGCCAGACACCAATATCACCAGCGGCTCGGCTGCACTGGCAGCCCGGCGGAATTCGTCCGAGGTGGTGACGGTGTTGGTCTTGCCACCTGTACCGCCTGTGGTACTGCCGTTGACCGTGGCAAAACCGATGAGCTCGAAATCTGGTAGGTTATCTGAACCCCCAACCTCGCCGCTGGTCTGCCCTATGAGGCATTGGACCAGAATAACAACCACCGGAACTGACAGGGTCTTGCTGATCGCATCCCACATAGCTATTTCACGTCGAGAATCATACGTCGATACCCCACCAACGGAGGTACACCGTTGTCAGTCACCTCGCAAATCAAATGGATGGTCTTTCCGCCCGAGTCCGGCGGGATCTCGACGGTAATCTGGCTGGAATCGCTGTCGCTCAGCGTTATTCGATCCGTGTACGTGCCTGCCTCGTTCATCACCCACCACGAGAAACCCAGCTTGTCGCCATCTGGATCGTGACTCTTCGATGCATCCAATATGACGCGATCGCCTGGTTTGGCGGTGAGCCTGATAGGTGCAATGCCAAGATCGCCATTGACGATCACAACCGGATTCCGATTGCCGGCACCTTCCTTGGCCCAATCCATCCGTGCAGCAAAATCATTAAAGATCGCCTGGTAAAAGCGGGCTGCATACCTTCGGGCTATATCGTGGGCTGACGTCCCAGGATGGTTGATATATGCCTTGGTGGCATTGTCCGGCCCTGTCCCCCACACGAAAAATCCACCCCAGCCACCAGCGCCAGGGTTCTCAGGATCATTGAGGCCATTGGGCATGACATACAGAAATGATGGTGTGTCGCCTTCAACCCCGTATTTGTATTTCGGATAGATGCTTCCTAACTTGCCATGGCCTTGGATATGAGTCTCGTATTCCTTCCAGTTGCGCCTGCCGGTGTCGTTCTGAAAGGTCCATGCTGCCTCGTCCCAGAGAAAGACCAGCTCGCCTTCGAATTCGCGGCGGAGCCACTGATGAGAGCTTATCTGGTAGGGTGTACCTCGCTGGTAGCCGCGATCCTGGTCGGTGATCGTGTAGAATCTGATCTTCTTCAGGAAGGCCCGGAGCTGGTCGGGGGTCCTATCCTTCTTCACCCGCCAGACGGCCTGAGCCAGGGTGTTTCCACCGCCCCACGCCAACACCCAGATCGGCCGGTCGTCAGGCTCGTCTGCAAGCCTGATGATCAGGCGGCTGCCTGGCGAATCGTTGCCATCGCCGATGAACTCGATGCCGCGTTTCTGACTGCCAACTACGGTAACAGATCTCAGATACCCGGGACTGGGCCAATAGCCGATCTCCTGCCGCGACTCATCCGGCAAGTGTCCCTTTTGGTCGGACCGCTTGCACAGGTTGGGCAGATCATGCTCGTACGCATCGATGCACTCGTGAATGAATTTGATCCAATCGGCCGTGCCACCGCCACTGCTCCAGCCGGTTGTTGCTACCAGAGCCTCGATCTCGAACATGTCTGCGTATACGAGCAGCCTGATGAGGGATTCCTTGTCATCCGGCTCGACGTTAGTCGGCGAGATGTCGGTCAGGACAACGATGCGGGGTTTGGCTGGCGAGGCTGCTGGGATCGCTGTAGCTGGTACGACCAACCACAAGGCAAGCAAGATCGTTCTTGTTCTCATATTTGCATATCGTGCAGCGTCGGCCCTCGAGTTGCAACATTCGCCTGCCTGGAAATAGCAAGTCTGCCAGACATCGGCACCATCAGGTTATCTGACGTTGCCGAGCGCTTCCCATTTCAAATATTTGCCCGACGCCGTAGCCACGATCGAAGCCGTACCTCGGCCAGCCTACATTGCAATATGGCCCTGTTCTGATCTCCAACATGACAGCGGCGTTCATTCCTGGGCGGGCCTCAACCGCGGGTCGTCCAGGTCCAGCCGGTAAAGGATCTGATTGTAGTTGTGCCGCGGTGTGACCTGAGGCCTGTCGGCAAATTCTGCGCTGTAGGTGCCCTCGAAGATGAGCATGGGCGAGTTCGGGGCACTGAATTCGATATGCAAACGGGGATTGTAGAAGGTGTAGTTGTCGTGGCTGAGGACCTTCACCGCCCTACCCCACGGGCCAGTGGGGGCATCCGCCTCGGCATACCAGACCTCGCCAAAGGCAGACGGCCTGCCGAAGGCCTCCATGAACACGGTCACCCACCGCCTGCGCCAGGGATGCCAGCCGATCGAACCGCTGTGGGGCTTGACCGGTTTGCCATCCACCGCTGACAATAGCTCTGCCTGCGGCTCGAGCGGCTCCCACGCGGCTGGGTCCTGCCAGGCCTCGAACCTGGCAGGCAGCCGCAGCCGCGGCAATGGGTCGCCGAACAGCACCCAAGACCTGCCTTGTTCATCCTGCCAGAATGCCGCATGCCCCCTGGGTATGGGCGGAGGGCTGGCGGAGCCGTCGGTCTTGCTCCAAAGCACGCGGTGCCGTTCGAATTGTTCGGTGGCCTCGTTCCAAACGCACAGGCCCCACTCGTAGGCCTCCAAATCGCCTCGGATCTTGGAATAGGTGGCAACAAGTCGCGGTCTGCCCTCGCGATCTGGCAGGCTGACCATACCTGTCAGCCAAGTAGGACCTTGCCCTGGTATCGGTGCAAGGGTCCGCACCCTGCCATTGGGATCGGTAAAATGACCGAATCGCAGTCGCACAGGAGGGACGAAATCCGATAGCGGCACGATGGGCGTAGTTGCGCCTGTCATGTGAAAGATCCCAAGTGGATAGTGCGCCAGGGTAGTATCGCCCCAAGCCCAGAATAGTCTGCCTTTGTGAACCGCGTTCTGAACGCTGTCGCATCCAAACACGCCCGTCTCGCGCCAGTCCAGCTCCCGACCTGTCTTCTGGCTTTCCGCAAAAATACCTGCGCCAGTAATACGTCCGAGGCGACGGGCAATGATGACACGCTGGACCTCGACCCTCAGGGTCCCACCTGGCTGGCAGGTCAGCCGCAGGCCGCGATAACCAAAACCGTCCTTGGGGCATTCGTAGCCATGGCCGATCACCTCGAACCAAACCTCGCGGCCCATCAACTCCGGCAGGTCCATCGCAATGACGCCAGCATTATCGCTGACCAAACGCACATGATGCGTCGTCCGCAGCTCCACCAGTGGCACCGGCCAGCCACTGCCCTGTTCGACGATCTCGATCCTGCACGGCTCCACTGCAGCGAACACAGGGAAGGTCCATATCAGCAATACCCGCCAGGCTGCTAGCCAAGCCAGCACCTGCCTGGTGGCCATCCAAATCCGCCAGATCACCACGCCGATACTTCCAGCCCGCACCATAGATCAAAATCTACCTCATGGCCCGGTCGATGAAAACCCCTTTCAGCCCTTGTCGGTTCCCCTCGCTCTTATGTCAGGCTTCTCGAGGCCGGCTACCGCGAATAGATCACAACACCGTCGCAGGCGATGGCACAAGAAAGACGATCTTCCGGATCGCGCAATCGAGCTCCTCCGTGCGCGGCCCACCTGACGCGCGTTTGGCCAGCGCCGCCGCCACGGCCTGGAAGAACGCCACGTCGTCGCGGATCGCCAAGGCTTCCTCGGCGGGCACGGCAAGGGCGAAGGCTTTGGACAACTCTGACACGGCCTTCAACAGCCGCTCCTTCCCGTTTTCCTGCGCCAGAATGTGCTCCTGCGCTGCGGGGAGCAGAGCCAGACGCTCCTCCGGTTTGCCCATCTTCCACCGGGACCAGTCGAATCCGTGGAAGAGGTCGCAGCAAATCTCGTACTTTTCCTTCATCACCGCCACGGCTTCCGCTTGGTCGATGGCGGTCCGGCCTGTTCCGCCGCTTTGCGTGCAGGTGGCAAGCGCGGCCTTCAGCTCGTGGGCCAGCCCCAGGTAGTCCACCACAAGCCCGCCTGGTTTATCCCAGAAGGTCCTGTTCATCAGGGCGATCGCCTTGCCATCGAGCACCTCCAACCGCTGCTCGAAGTGGTTAGCGATG
>Ga0207433_10015718_pt1 | contig 10731 bp, 8 predicted proteins | sample YelNatPaOPGAMG01_FD_187559 | JGI IMG/M metagenome (GOLD analysis project Ga0207433, IMG submission 187559) | Hot spring thermophilic microbial communities from Obsidian Pool, Yellowstone National Park, USA - OP-RAMG-01 (SPAdes) (version 3) | ecosystem: Environmental > Aquatic > Thermal springs >...
AGGGCTGATTGTAGCCATCGGGATCTCCTGTCTGGTGAGGGTGGGGTCGGACAACCCAATCCTCTCAGACAGGAGGCTCAGCCGTCGAAGTCAGCTCCCCTTACCGCGGCAGCGGTTTCGTTCAATCCGCACTCAGCCGCCCATGCCTGGGCTGCCATCTGCACCGGGTCCCACGGGCTCGAAAAGGGCGGGGCGTAGCTGAGGTCGAGGTCGCTAATGTCCTGAACCCGCATTTCGTGGAAAAGGGCGGCGGCGAACACGTCTATCCGCTTTGCGACCTCCCCCTGCCAGGAGCCCAGGATTTGCGCGCCAAGCAGGCGACCCGTCTGCCGGTCGCCTGTAACCCGGACACGGAGCCGGCGGGCGCCCGGATAGTACGCCTTGTGGTCCCAAGCCACCGTCTCGGCGGTTGCCGGGTCGAACCCGGCCTCGGCGGCCTCGCGTTCCAGCAGGCCGGTCCGAGCTACGGCAAGGTCGAACAGCTTGACGACCTGCGTGCCCACGGAACCGGCGAACAGCCTTTTGCCGTCGAGTGCGGTCTCGCCAGCGATCCGCCCCTGTTTGTGCGCCGTCGTGCCGAGCGGCAAGTAGGTATTCCGCTCCAGCAGGCGGTGCCAGGTCTCGGCGCAGTCCCCCGCAGCAAGGAGGTCCGGCACGCTGGTCCGCATGGAGCGGTCCACCCGAATGGCGCCACGCGTGCCGAGTTCGGCGCCCGACGCGGCGGCGAGTCGCGTGTCGGGTTGTACCCCGGTGGCGACAAGGATCAGGTCCGGCCGAGCCTCAAAACCGCCCGAGCCTCGCGCGACCAGATTTTCGCAAATGCCGTCTCGTTCAATGCATTGCAGGGCCGTCCCGGCGGCCACGCGAACACCATGCTGCGTCAGCTCTTCCGTGATCGCGTGGCCAAACACCGCATCGACAGACGGGAAGACGGGGTCGCTGCGGCTCGCGACTGTCACGCTCAGACCGCGATGCACCAGGGCCTCGGCCATCTCCAGCCCGATGTAGCCTGCGCCTACCACGAGGGCGCTCTTCGGAGGCGGCTCGCTGTCTAGAACGCGCTGGACGTCCAAGGCGTGCTGCATGGTGTGGAGCACATGGACGCCCGGCAGCTCCAGTCCGGGCAATTCGGGGCGGACCGGCACTGCGCCGGTTGCCACGATCAACCGGTCGTAGGGCAAGCGATGCTCCCCGCCGCCGGGACCGCGGACCGTCACGGTGCGCGCGGCCGGCTCGATGCGCTCCGCCCGGTGCTGGCGTAACAGCGTGATGCCGGCGAACTCGGTGCGGTGCGCAAGGCTCCGCCAATCCGGCGTCTCGCCGCCCAGAAAATAGGGCAGCCCGCAAATGCTCCAGTTCGGGTACTCGTCGGCGAGCAGGACCGTGACGTCCGCCGTGCGATCGAGTTCGCCGACGCGCAGGGCAGCGCTGATGCCGGCATCACTGCCACCGATGACGAGGATGCGCATGGCGGCCTCCTAGGAATGATTTGAGGGCTGGGGAAGGACATAGCGTTTGTCATCCAAGGCTCAGGCGAGCCGCCAATGCCGCCAGGGTGACGAGAAGGGCAGGAATGGTCAGCACGATACCAACCTTGAAGTAGTACCCCCACGTGATGGTCATACCCTTGCGCGCCAGCACATGCAGCCACAGCAGTGTCGCCAGAGAGCCGATGGGCGTGATCTTCGGCCCCAGGTCGCTGCCGATCACGTTGGCGTAGATCATGGCCTCCTTCACCACGCCGGTCGCATTCGTCGCAGCAATGGAGAGCGCACCCACCAGCACCGTTGGCATGTTGTTCATGACCGAAGACAAAAGGGCGGTGAGGACGCCGGTACCGAATGCAGCCCCCCACACCCCATGGCGGGCGAACACATCCAGGAGCATCGCGATTTGCCCGGTCAGACCGGCGTTACGCAGGCCGTACACCACCAGATACATTCCCAGCGAGAAAATCACGATCTGCCAGGGCGCCTCGCGCAACACCTTGCGGGTACTGATGACGTGACCGCGTGCAGCGACGCCAAGAAGCACCAATGCACCGACGGCCGCGACGGCGCTGACTGGCACGCCCAGCGGTTCGAGACCGAAAAAACCGATCAGGAGGAGGGCCAGTACCACCCAACCGGCGCGGAAGGTGGCCACATCGTAAATTGCCGCACTCGGTCGCTTGAGCTGCGCCAAGTCATAGCCGGCCGGAATGCTTTGCCGGAAATAGAGCAACAACACGACCAAGCTGACTGCAATCGCGGCGATGTCCACCGGGACCATGACCATGGCGTAGCGGTTGAAGCCGATCTTGAAGAAGTTGGCCGAGACAATATTGACAAGATTGGACACCATCAGTGGTAGACTGGCCGTATCGGCGATGAAGCCGGCGGCCATGACGAAGGCGAGCGTGGCCTTTGGACTGAACCCGAGCGCCAGCAGCATTGCCATCACGATGGGCGTCAGGATCAGCGCCGCGCCATCATTGGCGAACAAGGCCGCCACGGCTGCGCCAAGCAGCACGATCAGTGCAAACAACAGCCTACCACGCCCTCCGCCCCAGCGGGCGACGTGCAGCGCGGCCCACTCGAAAAAACCAGCTTCATCGAGCAGCAGGCTGATGATGATGACGGCAACGAAGGTCGCCGTGGCGTTCCAGACGATCTGCCACACGACGGGCACGTCGCTGAGATGCACGACGCCCACGGCAAGGGCGAGGGCGGCGCCAATGAGAGCGCTCCAGCCGATGCCGAGACCGCGCGGCTGCCAGATCACCAGGACGATGGTGACGAGGAAAATCAGGAGCGCCAGAAGCACGTCAGTTATTTCCGTGCAACGGGTTTTCGAACTCGTGCAGACGCCGCAGCAGATCGAAGCCGTGGTACAGAGCCCGCCGATCACCGCGTCGGCCTCGACAACGGACAGCGAACTCAGGTGGTAGTCCGCCATCAATCGGGCTGCCACCAACGGGGGGTCATCCGGCGCGACGCTATGCACCTGGCGTGTCATCACCTCGGCCGCGGAGCGGCCTTCAGCTTTGCCGGGCCTGGAACCCTCGAGACTGAGAAAGGAAATCCAGAAATGCTCCTTCCAGAGCGACTCGCGCGGCTCCAACCGCTCGTCGGCGGCGCGGTGGATCAGGTCGGCCGCGGTGACGACACCGAGTAGGCGGCGCTCCTCATTGACCACCCGCACCCCGTTAATGCGATGAGCAAGCAGCAGCCCGGCAATGTCCTCGACCGATGTTTCGGGGCGAACAACGACAGGATCGGGAGTCATCAGGTCACGGATGAGCACGGCTGGCCTCCCTATTGCTCGGCCAGCGCCAGCAGACGCTCGACCCCGACCGGCTCTTCGGTTTGGACTGGCACCAAGGCGACGCGTTTGGCGTGCTCTCTACGCACGGCTTCGATCTGCGCAAGTTCGTGATCGGCGCGACGCTTCAGCAACGTTGAGTCAGTGGCCGCGGCTGCTAAGCTGTTATTTATCAGCCAAGCCCATGGCTCGATTCCGGCGCGCCGCAGATCCTCCTGCAAGCGCGCGGCCTCCAAGACCGGGGTAGTTTCGGCCAGCGTCACAACGATGACCCTGGTGCGCACCGGGTCCTGCAGCTGCATCATTGGCGTGGTGTAATGGGCTTTTCCGACCATGTGGCGGACCACCTCCCGGTGATAGGCTCCGGTGGCGTCGAGCAGCAGCAGAGTGTGACCGGTCGGCGCGGTGTCCATCACGACGAATTTCTTGTCGGCCTGGCGGATGATGCGTGAAAACGCCTGAAAAACCGCGATCTCCTCGGTGCAGGGCGAGCGCAGATCCTCTTCCAGCATTGCGCGCCCCTCAGCGTCGAGGTCTTTGCCCTTGGTGGCCAAAACATACTGCCGATAGCGCTCGGTTTCAACGTGTGGATCGATCCGACTGACTTCCAGGTTACCCAGCGATCCAGCCAGCGTATCCGACAGATGCGCAGCCGGATCAGAGGTGGTCAGATGCACCGGCAAACCACGTTTGGCGAGTTCGACGGCAACAGCCGCCGCCAATGTGGTTTTCCCGACGCCGCCCTTTCCCATCATCATGATAAGGCCATGGCCGTTTGTCGCCAGCTCATCCACGAGCACAGAGAGGCTGGGCAAATCCGCTGGAGCTGCGTGGGTTGTCGGGGCGGCTGGGCTCGCACCGTCCGTGTCAGTGAAAAGGCTTTTTAGCGCTTCGACTCCGACCATATTGACGCCCTTGAGCGGCAACTGGTCGAGCGGCAACTGGCGCAACGTTGCCGGTAGCTCGGCGATGGCCGCCTGCTCGCGACGATAGACGGCAGCGGCCAACATGTCGTGCTCCGCTTCGACTGCCGGCAAGACGCCGTTGATCACCAAGTGCTGCTTGGAGAGGCCGATTTCAGCCAATTCCGCATGGGTGCGCGCGACTTCATCCAAGGTGGATTTCTGCGCGCGGGCAACCAAGACCAGCCGCGTGCGTGCCGGATCGGAGAGCGCCCTCACCGCATCCGCGTAGCGCTGTCGCTGTTTGTCGAGACCTGCCAGCGGGCCCAGGCAGGATGCTCCTTCCGGGTTCGCTGCGATGAAGCCGCTCCAGGCTCCGGGCAATTGCAGCAGGCGGATGGTATGGCCGGTGGGCGCCGTATCGAACACAATGTGATCGTACTGTCCGACCAGATCGGAATCCGTCAGCAGTGTGGTAAACTCGTCGAAGGCGGCGATTTCCGTTGTACAGGCGCCGGACAGTTGCTCTTCGATTCCCTTGACGACATCGGCGGGAAGTGCTGCGCGAACCGGCTCAAGCACGCGTTCGCGGTATTGCTGCGCCGCCGCCTGCGGGTCGATTTCCAGCGCCGATAGGCCGCGCACGCTGGCGACCGGGGTTATCCTGTTGCCGATGGCCTGGCCGAACACCTGACCGACGTTGGAAGCCGGATCGGTGCTGACCAGCAAGACCTGCTTGCCGGTTTCGGCAAGGTGAATCGCCGTAGAACAGGACAGCGATGTCTTGCCGACGCCGCCCTTGCCAGTGAAAAAGATGTACTTCGGTACATCACTGAGAAATTTCATGGGAGCACTTTCAGCAGCAACCGGTACGTGGACGACAGCTGCCAAGCGATGGAGTCGGTGCCGCGGCCTGCCCTTCCGGCGCGATACCCAGCCAACGAGCCAGTTCGGCCCGCCGTGGATAGCGCCCCGCCAAGGCCACCTCGCCATTCACCAGGATCAGAGGCAGCGCGTCCTGCCCTGAACGCTCCAGAAAGCCTCTCACCACCGGGTGTTCGGCAAAGGTAAGGGGTTGCTGGGCCAGATTGAACCGTTCGATTTGCGCGCCGTTTTGCTTAGCCCAGTCGACGTCGGCCGAGAAGTTAACCAAAGCCTGATCCACCTCTGGGCCACACACACCGGTGCTGCAGCACATGGCCGGGTCAAAAACCTTAATCTCGGGGCTACGCATGGGAGTGCCTCCTGCTGATTTCTGATCGTCAATCGTCGACAGACGATATAGGTGAAAATAGGATGACTTGCAATCCCCAAGGCGAGCCATTTGCGATTAGAGCCTTGGGTTGCCTGGACCAGCAATCCCGTCAAGGAACCGCTTCAGCGGCTCCAGAGCTTGCGGGTTGAGTGAGTAGCAGACCCGAGGCCGTTCGATTGTGCCAGTGATAATCCCGGCTGCCTTCAGAATGCGCAGGTGCTCGGAGGTGGTTGACTGCGCCAGCTGAATCTCCTCGACAATATCGCAGCCAACGCAGGTCTGTCGTGCCTCCAGCATGCGGACGATGGCGATTCGCGCCGGGTGCGCGAGAGCCCTTGCCAGCGCGGCCAAGGCAAGCGCGTCGTCAGACTCGACCAAAGGGGCGGAGGGTTGTGTGGCTGCGGCCATCGAGCTTGAGCTTCTTTCGTTGATCGACGATTGTCAAATATAATATTCTACCCCGGGTCGAGCAAGCGTGAGCGTCCCCTGCTAACAGCAGGAAAAAATACCTCCCCGCAGGGTGTCGACGAATTCAATCCTTCTATGCCTCCCGTTAACGGCCGCCGGGACCTTGTACTGCTGAACGGCAACCAAGAATTTGGCCTTGGTCGCCCTGCTCGCAGTGATATATCATTTTCTGCCCCGGGAATTGATATCGATCAAGTGTGAGGCCCGCGTCTGGCTTTACAAGACGACATATCTCAAAGCGGTTATCGTCGGAGGAGCAGCATGCAAACTTGCCAACGGCAGGATGACGGTTCTGAAAGGGGTCGCCGGGAATTTTTTCGAAATGCGCTTGGAGCGTTGGCGGTTACTGCGGCCGCTGCCGCCGCAGCGAATGTAACTGCGCGCGCCGAACCCTCGGCGGTGAGGCCGCCGGGCAATGACGCCTTCGACGATACACCAGACACGCGAACTCCGGCGGGGTCTGATTTCGAACTCGGCCATGACAGGTCGGTCTACGCCTACACCGAAAAAGATGGCGACCTCGCCAAGGAAGGTTTCGAAGGCAAGCGTTGGGGAATGCTGATCGACCTTCGCAAATGCATTGGCTGCCAGGCCTGTACCGCCGCGTGCAAGTTCGAGAACAACATACCAACGGGCGTGTTCCGCACTTGGGTGCCCGATGTCGAACTCGGCACTTTCCCCGATACGAAACGCGCCTTCCTTCCACGACTGTGCAACCATTGCGAACGCCCTACTTGTATCGAGGTTTGTCCCGCAGGCGCCACCTGGCAGCGCAAAGACGGCATCGTGGAAATCGATTACGACCTTTGTTGGGGGTGCGGCGCTTGCGTCAATGCCTGTCCGTACGACGCGCGCTTCATCAACCCGATCACCAAGACTGCAGACAAATGCACCTTCTGCTCACAGCGCGTTGATCAGGGGTTACTACCGGCGTGCGTAGAAACCTGCGTTGGAGGCGCGCGCCAATTCGGAAATCTCAACGATCCTAAAGACCCAATGACCAAGCAAGTGCTCAGTGAGGTCGTCCAACAGCTCAAGCCGGGCACCGGTAATGAACCTCGCGTATTCTACATCGGTCTGACCACCGAACTGCAAAATAACCCACCCGGGATCCCGACTCTGTGGTCCGTCGAACTGGAGGACATGGATCGAAACGACCACGACTGGGACATCGCCACGGATAAGGGAGCCGATCATGTCTAATCCTCTCACCACACCGCAATTCGTGCCGCCGCTGCGACCTCTCAACGAGTTTTACAACATCGTACACGATCGCCCCTTTTCGATACTTTTTGCCAATTACTCCTGGGCACTCGGCGTGGCCGGGGCGTTGGTGCTGATCTGGGCAGTCAACGCGTGGCGCGGCCGGACGGATACGGTGGAGCATCGTTTCACCATGCCGCTGGCCGTCGCGCTGATCGTGGGCGGATTCGTCAATGTTCTGGCCGAAGTGCAGCAGCCGGGGCGGCTCATCTACGGCTACTTCTTGGGCTGGTACAACTGGGATACCGCCATCATCAAATACGGCATCATCCTGCTGCCGCTGTTCCTGGCGCTCGCCTGGTGGCTGACATTCCAGTCCATTCGGCGTGCGCGCTTGGCGGTCGAGATCGAAGCGCTCCCCGGCGTGTGGCGCAAGCTGGCGGACTTCTTCACCCTCTGGAGCCGCCACTACAACGTGATCGACTCGCGCTGGCTCCGGCCCCTGATTGCGATCTTGGTGTTTCTCGGGCTATTCGCGCCGCTCTATTCGGCGATCTTCCTGATGAACGAACATGGTGTGCCGCTCTGGAACTCGCCTGCTCAGGCGGTGCTGTTCCTCGCCAGCGCGGTCGCCGTTGCAGCACTGGTCGAACTCACCCTGATCCCGGCCCTGGCCTGGCTGGTGATGGGCGTGCGGCCACGGACGCAACGCGACATCCTTCGCGGCGCCGCGCTCGTGGCGCTGGGGACCTGTCTGGTGGTCTGGTACGGATGGATGTGGTGGCTCGGCCGCTTCGGCTCGATTGAGGAACTGCGTGCCGCGAACCTGTTCACGGGACCCTATGCCCCCTACATCACTTGGCACTGGACCATCATCGGCCTGCTCATCCCGATGATGCTGCTTGCACTGCCGACCGGTCGCAGTTTCGGCATGCGGTGGATTGCTCTGCTCGCGGCGACCTGGGGTTCCTATGCGACGCGGATCGGCATCGTGCTTGGCGGAGAAGCAATCAACCGCAGCGGCGCGGGATACTACACCTTCAGACTGAATTTCGAGGAGCTCTGGTACACCGGGGTCAGCGTGTTGTTGTTCCTTGGCATCCTGGCAGCAATGCTTGCAGCGATGCCGCGTGACACGCAATCCCCTCCCTTTGCAACGACGAACAAGGTCTGACATCATGAATATCTCACGTCGCGGACTTCTCGCCTTGGGTGCTGTCGCAAGTCTGGGCGCAGGGTCGATCGGGTTCTCGAAGCGGCTGATCGACCTCGTCCCACTTCGCCAGCGTGGCCGCAAGGCACTGCATCCGGTGTATGGGAACTCCAACACGCCAGAATGGCTGCGCGACAGGGCAAGCGGTAATCTTGTGCCCAACCCAGAATGGACCCTGCACCACACGGTTGACCTGCAATGTCACAGCGAATGTGGGCTGCGAGTGAAAATCGACCGCAAAACAGGCCGCATCCAGCGCATCATCGGCAACCCGTACCACCCGAACACCTTGAGCGAATACACCGCCGTCACGACGCCACTTATCGACACTGCCGCCCTCCCGGGTACGGTGTGTGCCCGCGGCAACACGGGCATTCAATCTGCCTATGACCCGTATCGGGTGCTGGTTCCGCTGAAACGTGTTGGGCCGCGCGGCAGCGGCCAGTGGAAACCGATCTCCTGGGACACCCTCGTCACTGAAGTGACCGAGGGGGGGAAAATCTTTGCCGACACCAACGACCCGGCGAGCAAGGACATCGAGATCCTCGGCTTTCGCGGCCTGTATGCCAAACGTAATGCGTTGATGAACCCGAACGCCCCCGAACTTGGCATGCGCACGAACGGCTTCGTGCTTCAGGGCGGACGACTGGTGGGTATGCGCCTGACGTTCGCTGAACGCTTCGTGCATACATTTGGCAGTGTAAACGTATTCGACCACATTAATGAGTGTGAACTTTCGCACCATGTTGCCCATCGGCATGTGTTCTCGGGTATCCACATGACACAGCCCGATGTGCGTGAGGCCAAGTTCATCATCTACTGGGGTACGCAACCAGGCGATGCCAATTTCCCGATGCAAACCCAGGGTAAATACGCCGCTGAGGCCCGCGCCAAGCCTGACGGGCTGAAGTATGTTGTCGTCGATCCCAAGCTCAGCCGCGGTGGCGTGGTCGGCGACCGTGCAAGCTGGCTGCCGATAAAGCCGGGCACTGACGGCGCGATGGCGATGGCAATGATACGCTGGATTATTGAAAATCATCGATACAACGCAGCGTACCTCTCTTACCCTACTCTGGCCGCTGCACAGGCAGGGGGAGAACTCTCCTATACCGACGCCAGCCATCTGGTGGTCAGCGATCCGAAGCATCTGCAGGCACGGCGCTTCCTTACCGCAGAGGTTGCGGGGTTTGACAAGCCGGGCGCCACCGGTGAAGACGACCGGGTCGTGATCGATTCGGCGAGCAACCACCCTGCACAAGCGGCGAGTGTCAAGACTGCACAGATAGACTTTGCCGGAGAGGTCAACGGCGTCGCGGTGAAGACCGCATTCCGGCTACTCAAGGAGGCTGCGGAAGCGCACACGATCGAACAATACTCTCAGATCTGTGGCATCGAGCCGGCACGCATCATTGCGTTGGCACGCGAGTTCACGAGTTACGGTCGGCAAGCATCCAGCACCTTGTACCGCGGGGTGATCAAACACCCTAACGGCTATTATAACGCCGTAGCGGTGCTGTTGCTTAATCTGCTCGTCGGAAACATGAACTGGACCGGTGGCCTGACCGCAGGTGGCGGCGGATATGCAGTGAAAAAAGGCGTTTATGACCTCGAAAGCGTTCCGGAGGCCGAGGGCCTTGCAAAAGGCGTTATCATCAATCGCGAAAAATTCCATTACGAAGACACAAGCGAGTACAAAGCCAAGGTATCTGCGGGCCAGAACCCCTATCCGGCCAAGCGCCCGTGGTTCCCGCTGAGCTTTGCAATGTACACCGAAACTCTGCCGTCCGCAGTGCAGCGCTATCCCTACGGCGTGGATATACTTCTATGGCAGAAAGCTACACCACTATACAGCGTGCCGGGGTTAGGCAATCCGGAATTCATCGAGGCGATTAAAAGTCCTAATAATATTCCTTTAATTATTGCATCCGATATCATTGTCGGTGATTCTAGCATGTTCGCCGACTATATCCTACCCGATGTGTCCTACCTGGAGAGCTGGGATCTGATCGACACTTTCCCAACAACCTTGACCAAGGGCACTGGGGTGCGCTGGCCGGCCCAAAATCCGCTGTGGACAATTTTTGTTCTGGAAAGGACCCGTCTTTTGAGTAGGATAGCCGGCATTAGCGGGTGATGGCGGATCACCTGGAGGGTGCGATGGCGGTGTTTCAGACGGTGCTTTCATTCAAGCTTGCGGCGACGGAGGAGAGCCTGACGGCGCAGGGTGGGCTGGCGCTGTTTGGCGAGTATCTGCAAGCGCTGGGGGTATGCGGTCTGCTTGACCATGAACTGCCGCGCCCTGGAAGTGCCGTGGGATATCGCCCGTCGGCGCATGTCTTGCCGCTGCTTCTGATGCTGGCTGGCGGCGGACGGACGCTGGAGGACTT
>Ga0207433_10015719_pt1 | contig 10730 bp, 7 predicted proteins | sample YelNatPaOPGAMG01_FD_187559 | JGI IMG/M metagenome (GOLD analysis project Ga0207433, IMG submission 187559) | Hot spring thermophilic microbial communities from Obsidian Pool, Yellowstone National Park, USA - OP-RAMG-01 (SPAdes) (version 3) | ecosystem: Environmental > Aquatic > Thermal springs >...
TCCGCGAGGCGGCCCGCGGACGACCGGGCGATGTCGAGCTGCTCGCGGACGGCGCTGCATTACTCGCCGCCACGCACGACTATCCCGGAGCGGACGAAGTACTGGCGCAACTGTCCCGGGCGGGGCTGGCGGGGGAGCTGCGAGCCGCCGTTCTGCGAAGCGAGATGCTCATGCGGCTGGGCCTGTATACGGCCGCCGCCGCCAGTCTGAGGCAGCTCAAGGAGCAACATCAGGATGCCGGCGACTCCGTTCAGATCAATCTGGGCAAAGCCCTCGCCGCAGCGGGGCGAATCGAGGAGTCCGATGCGGCCCTGCGAGCCGTAGCGCCCTACTCTCCCTATTACCCGGAGGCTCTCCGGGTGATGGCGGAAAACGCCGTCCGCCGCGGGCAACACCGGGAGGCACTTGTGCTTCTCGATCAGGTCCTGCAGCGCAAGCCGAACGATCCTGACGCCACCCTGGCAAAGATCCGCCTGCATCTGGCCGCCCGGCAACTCCGGCCGGCGGTCACGATGGCCGCAACAATCGTTCGCCGTACGAACGACTTCGCCCGGCGCACCGAGTGGTGGGGCATCCTGGCCGAACTGCAATGGCTCTCCGGAGACCCCAACGCCGCCGAGGAAACGTACCGCGCATGGCTGCGGGCGGCCCCGCAGGACGGCACGGCGAGGCTCCGCCTCGCGCTACTGATGTTGGCGCGAAACCGGAACGACGAGGCGGCGAATCTTCTCTCGGCAAGCCCGGCCGTCGCTTTCCCGCCGGCGCTCGCGCGGGGCCTTCTGATCCTTGCGGGGGCGCCCCCGGTCGCAACGACATCCTCGGCGCCGACGATTTCCGGAAAACGCCGCGGGAACGATCTGCCGATCCTGGCCACGGCGGCTCGCGGCGACATCGATGCCGCACGGCAGCTCCTGCGAACATCGCCCCCGCCGGATGTCCCGGCAGGTGATCTGGAGCGGGTAATCGCCGCCGCGACGGACAGCCGCGTGCGGGCCCGTTTGCGACGATTGACCCTCGGACGGGCGATGATGCAGATCGGCCTGAGGGAGGCGGTGTTAGAGTGGATGAAGAACCTCGCCGAGGAATGGCCCGACGAAGCGCTCGTGCGGCAGACGACCTGGGAGGCGATGCGGGCGGCCGGCCGGCCCGCCGAAGCCGCGAAGGAAGCCGAACATATGCTCGAACGGTGCAAAGACTCCATCCTCGGCAAGGAACTGGCCGTTGAAAGAGCCGCGGCGCAGCGACGGTACGACGAGGCCTGGAAGATCCTGGCCGAGATCGCCTCGAGCGAAGGCGAAACCGTCCGCTTGTGCATCCGGCGAGGCAAGGTGCTGGAGCGGCAGGGCCGGCTCGCAGAAGCAGCCGAACAATACCGTCGCGCGTCCGAACTCGATCCGACGGACCCCGGGCCGCTGAACGACGAAGCCTACGTCCTGGCAAACGCGGCGGGGCGCAACGCGGAAACCATCGCGCGGGCGGCGGATCGGATGCAACGGGCGGCATCGCTCGGCCCGCTGTCGCCCGAGATGATCGAGACGCTCGGTTGGATCCAGATTCTTCGCGGAGATACCGCGAGCGGCCTGGCGTCTCTTTCGACCGCCATCGAGGAACTGCGCGATCAGCCCGTTGCGCACTACCACATCGGCGCGGCCTACAAGGAAGCCGGAAGGACGCAGTGGGCCCGGCTGCATCTGGAGAATGTTCTGAGCATCGCCCCGGGCGACCTGCCGGAAAAACGGTTGGCCGCCGAGTTGCTCACGGAGTTGCGGATTCGCGGCGAGCTCGGCGCCCGCCGGGAAAGGTAAGCCTTCGGGACGGCTACGGACCGTCACGCCCCGGAGGTGTCGGATTCCAACGACCAGACGGCCAGCTCGCGGTTCCGCGAGAGCCCCTCCGCGAGATCGACGGCGGGACCGAACCGATGCCGGGAAAAGAGACGATCCAGCTTCGATGCCGTGCGTCGGAGGTTGACGCAATGGCGCGCGCGGGTAAGGGGGGAACAGGGCAGGCGGGGCTGCTCCGGATCCAGCTCCCAGGGATGCACGTAGATCATCGCGGGCCGGCCGGCGCGGTTTGCGCGCGCGATCGCCGCGTCGATCAGACGGACGGGCAGAAGCCGAAGATACCCCCCGCCGCCGACGGGAATATGCAGCCGCCCGCACGTTGCGGCCAGCGGCGGTATCTCAAGAATGCGTCCCTGCCGGGTCGTCAGCCAGAATGGCGCAACCGGCGCGTCGGGGACGCCGTATCGGTCGTGATGAATGGGATAAATGCTCGAGTCGTAGCGAAGCCCGAGGCGGATGAGCACATCGACGGCCCATGCCGTCGAACGCATGATGGAAAACGTCGGGGCCCGGTAGCCCAGGACCGGCCGGCCCGTACAATCCTGGAGGATGCCAAGGCTGCGGGCCACATCGTCCCGGAAGGCATCGGGCGTCAGTCGGGACAGATGCCGGTGGCCGTATCCGTGGGAGGCGATCTCATGCCCGGCCTGCGCGAGCGAGCGAATCAGCGGCGGATCGCGCTCGGCCACCCAGCCCAGCACGAAGAAGGTCGCCCGGACGGCATGAGCCTCGAGCAACGAAAGGAGACGGTCGAGGCCGACTCGCAACCTCGACGGATGTTCGGACCAGGACTCGGCTGTCACCCGGCCGGCGAAGGCCTCGCACTGGAAGTACTCTTCAACGTCCACGCTGAAGCAGTTCATGGCGATCGGCGGCGCAGTCGAAGACCGTCGGGAGCTGGGAAACGCGAGGGATTCAGCCGTCAGTATATGTTGTTGATCCAATGATCGAGCAACTGACCAATGCCGTTCTGGAAGCCGGTGGCCTCGAGCTGGTAAAGCTGAGAGGACAGAAACGCGGCGAATTGCTGCGGATCGAAGACGCACCCGGCATTCTGTACCAGCGGCAGGAGGAGCGCTGCCATAAGCAACTTCTTTAGCGACAAAAGGTTACGGTTTGGTTTCATGTTCGATCCTCGGTTGCCCGATGACATAGGCCCGGTTGGCGTATGCCGTTATTCTATCCATCGACGAAACCGGGTCACGGCCCGTAGTCTATTGTGCCGCGAGTTGAGCCATGTTTGTGTGGATCGATAGAAAAACGGACGATCCCGGGCGCCCCGGCCGGGTGCGAGCGGCACTCGATCCGGTGCTGGGCAATCCCGAATGGCGGTGGATGGCCCCCGCGCTGATCGCCGCCGCCTCGCCCGGCCCGTTTCCCACGGACATCTTCGAGCACGACGGCGATATCGTGATCTACTGGGGCGAGCTCTATAACGCGAAAGAGCTGGCTTCGATGGGCTCTGCGCCCCCGGGCGAATCGCTGCCCGGGCCTGCCGCCATCGTCCGGCATTTGTACGGCAGGGACGGAGCGGCCATGCTGGAAAGGCTGAACGGGCAGTTCGCCCTCGTGGCGTGGTTCGGCCGTCGGCAACGGCTGTTCGCCGCCGCCGACCGATTCGGGACCATGCCGCTGCGATGTTACCTCGACGAAGGCCAGTTCGTCGTCGCAACGCGGTCCGACCACATCCGCCATTGCCCGGGCGTTCAGGCGGCGATCGATCCGCAGGCCGTCTACGATTACGTGGCCTTCGGCATGATCCCGGCGCCGGCGACGGCGTACCGCAATATCCGCAAGATCGCGTGCCGGGAGTACATCGAGTACGACGGCCGGCTGCACGTGGGCGAGCACAGCCCGCTGCGATTTCCGGAAGACGCCCGCGCATCCCGCCGCGAGATGTACGGCCGAACGCACGCGGTGATCGAGCAGGCCGTGACGCGGCGCCTGCCGCCGCGCAAGGAGGATGTAACGATCGGTGCCTTTCTCAGCGGCGGTCTCGACAGCTCGACCGTGCTCGGCAAGATGTGCGAGCATCTGGGCCGCGGCGCGGATGCCTTCACCGTCGGCTTCGATGAGCCGCGATTCAACGAGCTGCACTATGCACGGATCGCCGCCAGGCACTTCGGCGCCGCCCTGCATGAGCACCTCGTCACGCCCGAGCACACGCTCGAGGCGATCGATGCGATACTCGATCAGTACGACGAGCCGTTCGGGAACTCTTCGGCCGTGCCGGTCTATCACTGCGCGAAATTCGCGAACGAACACGGCAAACACATGCTGTTGGCCGGCGACGGGGGCGACGAGATCTTTGCCGGTAATCCGCAATACCTCACGGATAAGGTCTTCGAGACATACCAGCACGTGCCCCGGCCGCTGCGGAAACTCCTCATCGAACCGCTCGTCTTCGGCTTTCCGTTCGGCAGCCGCCTGCGTCTGATCGAGAGGGCCCGCAAGTACATCCGGCGATCCAACACCCCGAACCCGGAACGGCTTTTCAGCTACGGCTTCCTGGAGACGTTCGGACCGGCGGCGATTTTCCACGAGGAGTTCCTCCGCCAGGTGGCTCCCGATCACCCGTGGCAGACCCGCCGGCAGTGCTACCGCAGCGTGCAGGCCGTCAGCGAGGTGAACCGCGTCCTGAATGTCGATCTGCGTTTTGTCATCTCCGACAGCGACATCCGCAAGGTAACGGAGATGTCCGGGCGGGCGGGCATCCGGGTGCGTTATCCGATGCTGGATCCGGATGTGGTGGCCCTGGCGGGCAGCCTGCCCGGCCGGTGGCTCCTGCGCGGATATCGCCTCCGGGCGTTTTACAAGGAGGCGATGGAGGGGTATCTCCCGCCCGAAATCATCGCCAAGAAGAAGCACGGCTTCGGTCTGCCCTTCAGCGTCTGGCTCCGCAGGCATCCCGGGCTGCGGGAGCGGATGCAGACCGCGTTCTCGGATCCGCAGGCCGCCGGCTTCCGGATCTTCCGCGAAGGGTTTCTCGAGGACCTCGTCCGCCGTTACGAAGCCGACGAGACGAACTACTACGGGTCCGTTATCTGGGTTCTGATGATGCTGATGTTGTGGCTGCGGCGGCGATGAGGGCCTTTCGGTGGACGCGAAGCGTTATGAGCAGCAGTTCTGGAATCGGGAGTACACCGAGGGGTGTGGGTTCCGGGAGCGGTTCTACGAGGAGATCAATGAACTGGCCTGGGAGGACATATTCCGGACGGTGTGGCCGCTGAACGGCAGGACGGTGGCGTTCATCGGATGCGGCACGGCCTGCGGCCCCGTCGCAACGATGCGGCGCCACGGCGCCCGGGTTATCGCGATGGACATCTCGGTCGAGGCGGTACGGCAGGTCCGCGACTATCCCCGCTATGACGGACGGGGAAGCATGGTTCCGCTGGTCGGAGATGCGGAGCGCCTTCCGCTTGCGAACGACAGCGTGGATGTGGTGCTCGGAAAGGCGATCGTTCATCATCTGGACGTGCGCCGGTTCGCCCGGGAAGCCGCGCGGGTATTGCGGCCGGGCGGCCGCCTGATCTTCTGGGAGCCGTTGGGCACGAATCCGATCATCAACCTCGTGCGCGATCTCACGCCGGGGCTGCGCGTGCCCACCGAACACCCCCTGATCCCCGCGCACCTGAAGCAGTTGAGCGCCTGCTTCGACGATTTTCGCTGCGAATATCACCTGTGCACCTCGCTGATCGCGCTGCCGCTCTTCTGGCTGGGGCTGCGGCGGGTGCCCGTCCGCGTGCTCCGTCGGCTGGACCGCATTGATCAACGCTGGTGCCGGCTCTCCGAGCCGCTCCGGAACCTCGCCTGGGTGGTGGCCGTTTCGGGGCGCAAACCGGCCGCCGGCCAGGCGCCGCAGCGGGGTTTTTCAACGGCGAGCCCGGCCGCCGATCACCCGGAGGGCGATTTCGGCCGATAAGACAGCTATCAACTGGAAAGGAAGAACGATGACGCCCCGCCTGCCTGCGACCGACCGGCCATTGCGCCGGGCAGTATGCCTCCTGACGGCCGTTGCGCCGCTGTTGCTCTGCCCGCCCACCAAGGGACAGAGTTTTTACCAGGTGAGCAACCCCCGGACGTACCGAATCGACCCGCCGATCACGCCTCCGCTGCCGGACGATCTGGTGCCGCAGATGCTGGCCTACCGCTCCACCGGCGCCCACGGCACCGGCTCCATTATCCTGAACTGGCAGACGTCGCAGGGCGAGGCCGCCGCGACGCTGGAAGTGGCGGTCGATCTCACCGCGACGCCGCCGGCCGCCTCGACCAACGACGCCACCCTTATCACGCAGATCCCCGCTTTCAATGTAGCGACCGCGATGGACTGGCAGACGGACCAGCGCGTGCTGCTCATGTCCCGGACGGTCGGCCAGCGACAGTCGCTCATTGCCCTCGGCCCGTTCGTCTTCGATCAACAGGGCAACATCACGAATCTTCGGGTGGACGCGTCGATTGCCCCGCCGGTCGTCACGGGCGGTCTCGGGACAAACCTGGGGCCGCAGGGACTGGCCTTCAGCGGAGTGCGAGATGTCGGCGGGGTCTACACTACCGCTGCCGTGATCTTCGCGGGCGACCCGGCCGGGTTGTGGGCGGCCGACCTGACCACGTTGCAGTGGCTGGATGCGAGCGCGTCCAATACCGGCGGAGCCAACCCCATCTCGCCCCTTGTGCCGTGGAGCGGAAACACAGGCGCGGCCAATCTCGATCCGGGCGGGCACCGGTTGCGCGGCGTGGACGTGCTGGGCGACATCGCCTTCCTGCTGACGGCCCGGCAGAGCGACCCCGCCGACGCCGGCTCGATCCAGTACTACCTGATCCAGGTGGACCTCCGGGTGCAACAACGCCTGGCGGTCGTGAACCTCGGCGACCTGTTCGACAGCCGGATCACCTCGCCGACCGATGCGCTCGGCGGCGATGTTGACGTCCTTGCGACTTCCAGCAGCACGGTTCGGATCCTGTTCAATACGCCGGGCAGCGGCAAGTACATCGGGGCCCTCGACGGCAAGCTGGTTCCCAACGGTAGTCCGGCCATCGCCCCGGGAAGCGGCGGCGGGGATGGGGGCAGCGGCGGCGAGACGCCCTCGACCGATGGACAGGCGGTGATCTGGGTCTGCCCGGGATTCGGCATCGCCCTGCCGCTGTTGTTCTCCCTCGCCGGCGCACACGCGTGGTATGCTCAGCGCCGGGGCCGCCGTGCCTGATCTCGCACAGTGGGGGGGCGGGGCTCGATACGAAATCTCCGATCAGCGGTGCAGGCGGATCAATCCGGCCCGATCCGACGGCGATCCCTGCGGATTCGCGTCCGCGTCAACGAGCGGCTTCTGCTGCGCCGTGATTGCGCCGCCGTGAACCGCGATGGCGCGGGCCTGCTCGCGCATCGCACGGAGCGGGTCGTCGCCCAGTGGGGGCCACGTGTCGTCGATGTGCGAGAACATGCGATAGCCGATCGCCACGGAGCCATCCGCCCCGTCGCGCCAGATCTCGATGATCCGCCCCTCCTGCGGCGGATCGATCGTGCTGCACGTCTCGATCTCCAGGTAACCGCCCCGGTCGGCCACGCGATTCTGATGTGTGTGGCCGGCGAGGTGCAGAATGACATTGGGACAGGCGTTGAGCATGTCGCGCAGGTCCTGCGGTGCGAGCGCGGAGCCATAGGCCGCCATGATCGCGCGGCTGGGGTGATGGGTCGCGACGATCACGAGTTCGCCGCGATTCTGTGCCGCCTCCAGCTCATCGCGCAGGATCCGGCCCTGAACCTCGGAGATGCACCCCTCGGGATACGGCAGGCCGGGGATCGACAGGGGCACGTCGGCCGTATCCAGCGCGATCAATCGCAGACCCGCCAGCACCGAGACGCCGTACCCGCAGGAGCCGTTGCCGGCGTCCGGAAGGAAGCCGTGTCCCGCCGGCCCCGTCGCGGTAGCGAACATCGACCGTATGAACTCGCGCTTGCTGAAGTAGGCACGATCGGGGTTGGGCGTCACGTAACTCGGCAGCGTCAGCAGCGCCGGCGGCCCGGGATTCGCCGGGGTGACATTGCCGTGCGCCCACGAACCGACCGGATCGAGCACGCTGGGCAGCAGGATGCCCGGCCGGCAACTCAGAGGCAGCGGGGCCGTACGACGGCCGTCCGGAGACTCCACCACCGGGAAGACGCCCAGGGCATATGTGTCATGGTTGCCGAAGAGCGCATACCAGGGAATCGAGGGCAAGTCGCCATGGACACCGGCCCTGTAGAGCCCCTGGGCGTGAAAGGTCGCGTACGGGTCCAGCGCCGGAACGGGCCGGGCATCCGGGGCCCGATCGTCCGGCCCGGAAAGCGGACGGACCGTCCCGCCGTCCATCACACTGAGGAACCATCCGAGTTCGTTCGACTGAACGTTATCGCAGGCGTCGCCCGTGTGGATCACGAAGTCGATGCGCTGGCCGGCGGCGTGGAGGCGATTGATCGTGCGGAGGATCCCGTCGAGGATCTGGGTGGAGTACGCTTCCCAGGGGCGCCACGCCACGTCCACGAATTCATCCGCGCCCGCGAACCTGGCCGGCGACTCGATATCGACGATGTGCGTATCGCTGATCTGGACGAGGCGGGCCACGAGCGTCAGGCGCGACGTGTCGGGGGGCGAGGCGATGTCAGCCGGCAGAAGCAGAGCGTTGTCGGCCTCGGTTCCGCAGCCCGCGGACAACGCGGCAAGAACGCCGATCAGCACTGACCCCGGCCGTCTCACGAATCTATGGTATGGCAGCAGCCCGCAAAGGGCGAGGCCGCGATCAGCGTCCGGCCGGCGCAGTGCCTGCGGGTCGGGTGGCCGGCTCCGCCGGAGTACCGGGCTCGCGATCCCGCTCGATCAGTTCCAGGACGAACCCGCGCACAAGCTGCTCGAATCGGCGGGCCGCCAGCCAGTGCGCGTCCTTGTGCCGCTCATCGCCCTTGGGATAATCTGCCGGGGGCGGCGTCTTCTCCTGCGGATCGACGATCTGCTCGGCGAAGATCACGGCGACGAGCTCGTTTGTATCCGCATCGTACAGGGCGCCGACGACGCGCGAAACGTTGTGCGCAACCTCGTTCTGCCCGTACACGACGCAGAGGCGGCACTTCTGCCTCCGCGACGAGGCAAGCAACTGCGGCACGGTCACGTACCGCTGCGGGACCGACTGTGGATCAATGACGGTCACCTCGCGGATCTTTCCGACGCTGTCGAACAACTCGTTCCAGTACAGCGCTTCGGGATCGGTCAGGGAATCGATCACCAGGCCGGGCGGGCCGCCGGGAGACTCCTCGATCTTCACGCGGGCCACGGAGACGCCCGCGGGAAACCGGCCGATCGACGGCTGCGTCTCGACGGCCACCACGGTGTTCGGCTCCGGCATGGCCGCCGTCACTCCAAGATCCGCCAGTCGCAGGAGCGTGCTGTGCACCACCGGCCTGGTGACGGAGTTGCAGCCGGCCGCGCCGCCGACCAGCATACAGAAACCCATTACCAAGGCGGCCCGATTCTGGGGCGTGAACATCGCTGAACCTCCGTAGACCGGATTGTCGACCGATGCGCGGGGACAGATACGCGCCAGATCTCCGCGCACGGCGAAAAGTACCGCCCGGCAGCGTCCGAGTCAATCGGGAGAATCCTTGCGTGCGCGGAAACACGGGCGGATTCGCCGCCGGGGTACGGCCTTGCGTCCCGACGTGGAATCGCGACTATACTCGGGACGGACCGGATCCACCCGACGCGACAAACGCAGGAGGTCTTCATGAAACGCTCACCGCTGGCCCCGTACACCGTCTGCTGTCTGGTTACGGCCCTGGTGCCGGCCTGCGCGGCCCGGGGCGCTGTGGAAAAGCCCGCCGCGCCGCTTGACCCGGAGGCCCAGGCGGTGGTACGCCGCCTGGCCGACTACATCCGCAGGCTCCAGAGCTTCCGCGTGGATCTGGCGGTATCCATGAAGCTGACCGCGCCCGGAATGAAGCAGGAGGTCGTCAGCGCGTACAGCCTCTCCGTCCGCCGGCCCGACCGGCTCGCGCTGGTCCTCAAGGACAGCGTCATGGGCACCACCATCGTCTCGGACGGCACGACGGTCTCCACCTGTACGCCCATGGAAGGCAAATACCGTCAGGCAAGCGCGCCGAAGGACCTCGCCGACGTCATCCCGCGCGACAGCATGGTGGGCCCGCCCATCTTCGGATCGCCCACCTTTGCGGGACGGTTGCTCTACGCCCTGCTGGCCGACAAGCCGTATGAGGCGCTGATGGAGGATGTGACGGCCTGCCGCGACCTCGGCACGGAGGACGTCGGCGGCGTGCCGTGCCGCCATCTCGAGTTCTCGGGGGACAACACGACGTGGTACGTCTGGGTGGAGGCCGGCGAGAAGCCGTTGATCCGCAAGATCGCACCTGACATCCCCGCGCAGGTGGCCCGGTTCGCGCGGACGATGCCCGGCATCCGCAACGAGCTCAAGCTCGACGCCGCGATTACCTTCGATCACTGGGCCCCCGACGCGAAACTGCCCGACAGCGTGTTTCGGTTCGCCCCTCCTCCGGGCGTCACACTCACGCAATCGCCCCCCGGCGAGGATGCCTCGGACGCAGGCGAGACGCTAGCCGGCAAACCTGCGCCGAACATCCGGCTCAGCCTGCTGGACGGCGGGCAGTTCGACCTCGCCGCGCTCAAGGACAAGATCGTGATTCTCGATTTCTGGGCCACCTGGTGCGGCCCCTGTCAGATGAGCATGCCTGTGCTGATCGAGCTCGCAAACGACTACAAGGCCAGGGGTGTCGTCTTCTACACCATCAATCTGCAGGAACCGCCGGATAAAATCCGGGACTTCCTCAAGCAGAAGAAATGGGCGATCCCCGTGGCCCTCGACAAGACGGGTCTCGCTGCCGAG
>Ga0207433_10015720_pt1 | contig 10730 bp, 11 predicted proteins | sample YelNatPaOPGAMG01_FD_187559 | JGI IMG/M metagenome (GOLD analysis project Ga0207433, IMG submission 187559) | Hot spring thermophilic microbial communities from Obsidian Pool, Yellowstone National Park, USA - OP-RAMG-01 (SPAdes) (version 3) | ecosystem: Environmental > Aquatic > Thermal springs...
CATTCGCGTCGGATCTCGCATCCGCCGTGCGAGGGCCCTGAATAACCACGAGCCGTGAACCGTGCACCAAGGACCAGCGAGCGCCCACTGGTGTCGAGGAATAATGGGCTTATTGGTGCCTGCGCCATGCAGGTGTCCCGTGTCCGAGCGGTTTTGCGCACGCGCGCGCGGATGCCGACACCTAGTTTCTGGCGCTGCACCACCACCAGGGGTAGACCCCGGGGATCGTGAGCGTCCCCATTCGTTCGCGATGCTCTTGGATTCTGTTCATAACTGGACATAAATCATACAAAATATATAATATCGGATAAAGTATGATACTGGCGTTGCCCAGCCGTCCTGCCGCTCCTGCATCATCGTAGCAGCGCCACCGACGGTTGGCCGTACGTTTGTGTGTACCAAGCAACGGATCATGTCTATAGCTTTTGCGGTTTCGCCGGGTTCAGTCAACAGAACGCAGCTGCGGATGCGTGTGGACCCTCAGCGACAGGTTCAACTGAGGCCGCAACTCGTTTCATGGCGCACAGGCGCTCGGCCAGCTCGCTGGAGCATGACCAACAAGTCGAGCCCGCTGGGAAACGCTCCTGTGCCGGAACCGGAGAATCGACTCCCATCGGTTTCGGCTACAAAACGTCCAGAGCAACCACGACCCAAGGAAGAACAAACCTGGTACGGGCTGCTCGCGTTTGTACTGATTATGGTGCTTTTCCTTGGAGGTCTGGGAATCTCCATAGCGCGGAGCTTTTTTTAGAGTAGCGGGTGAACTAGGAATCAGCGCCACGGAACTCAAATGTGCTTGCACTGGGGTAAAGTAGCTCGTAAGAGCGGGCGGTTGCCGCACAAGCAGCTCGCTGCCACTTGAAGCGCTGGCCTCTGACTCCTCGAACGTCGGACTCAACATGGACCAGGTTCTCTGACTCACGCCCACACGTTGTAGTCTGGGGCGCTTTTCACGGTGATGAACACTGGTCGTTTGTGGGTTTTTTGCGACTGTTCCCCTTTCCTCTCAGTGATCCCCAGCTTTACGTCCGTGGGTCTGCCGACTCCCTCAAGAGCTGTTGTGAGCAGTCGAAGTTTGTTGATGGCAGCGTTCAATTCTGGCTTTCGCGGCTTCCAGCTGTTGCCGTATTATTTCGTACACGTACAAAACTTGCAGTATACGCTTTGCTTGCCATTTGTGTCTTGTTTGCATACATCTTGTGTGCGCCCACTTCGCAGCAATGACACTCGACCGTGGTCAGGCGTTCGACCATATCCTCTGCTCATTCGCCTGCGAGATCCGTCCTTTGGAGCGTGACAGCCTGCTCCATCGCTCGGGACATGCACTTGACGGGTACCAAAAGCGCCACTCCATGTTCATTTTCGTTTTCGTGCCTGGTACCGCACCGAATGATCACGGGCCTCTTCTGCGCGATACGCTCGCTCGCGTTCTCTATCTGCTGCACAAACGAGCGAACGCTTTCCCATTGGACACAGGGTTTGAGGAGTGCGATCTCGCCCTTGATGACATAAATACCCAACAGAAAATACATTCCGGAGAACAAGTCGAGAGACTTCGATCGGTCGATACTACCTGCATACAAAGCGGTAACGCCTGTTCCACTGGAAGCGATCGCTGCGATCACTCAGCTTCGAGTCCATGATTCTTTCCCGTGCAAACAGAAGAGACGCAGATGCGCTGAGAACGCTTCCCATGAGAGGTATCATATTGGAGCTGATTACCGTTTCGTCGATGACACAGAGGGGGATTTGTTTCGAATGAAATCGATTATTTGACGCGGAAAGGTAGGTATCGGCATGAGTGTGCGAACTGGTTGTCAAAGTATGATGTCGAATTTTTCGTCGTCAATCCAGTGGCGCGAGTAGCTGGGCTTACGAATAGCCGGGTGACAAAAAAATCGAAGTTTTGAAGAACGCATGATTTGAGCATCCCACAGTTATGAAATGAGAAAATTGGCGGCTTGTCCGTATGCATTGGATCACGAAATCGGTCATTTTACGGAACCAGGTTCGAGGGCGTCGCGAATCGTCCTGATTCCGGTGTAGTCACGAAATCTAGCGCCAAAGCGTCGCAGGAGATACTCCAGAACGACAATCGAGCGCCTTGAAACTTCGCATGCGTCCGTAAGCCCTCATCGCTGCACTTAGAATGTCGAGGTTGAACATCTAAAACAACACTCAAAAGTAAATCGAAAGCAAGGAACAGCATGCACAGATCAGTGTTGCGTTTTAAAATGACAGGGGTGTCGGCAGCGCCGCGGAGCGCGCAACGCCAGCACCCGGGCTTTTGCCCCGCCAACGTAAAAGCAAACAGCCTCGGGGGTCGTTACGAGCCCTTTGAAGGCTTGTCGCTCACATCCTCCGATCGGCGACCTGCCCGGGCTGTTTCCTCCTCGTTGGTATTCCCGTAGGCAGCGCTCGTCGAGGTATCGCCGCGAATGATCATGCCTTGTTGCGTCGTCGTCACACTCCTGGGGCGCGCTTCGCCCCCGGGGGGCGTCGACGCCTCGCTGCGCTTTGCGGTCACACCACCGGCACCATTCCCTGACCCATTCGAGCCGCCGGTGGCGGTGTTGCCCCCACCACCAGTGCTGGGTGCAGCGACGCCACCAAGAGCGCCCGCAGGGCTCTTGGGCTCTCGGACGTAGCCATGACTGCCGTTGCCACCCTGGCCGATATCGCGCAATTTCTTGCTCGATGCTCTGTCCACGGACGATTCCGAGCCGCTTTCGGAGGTACCAGATCCGCTAGTGTAACCAGCAGTCGTTGTAGAGCCAGGCGAGACGTTCTTCGTGGCAGCCTCGCCCCACGTCGACGGACCTGTTGCCTCCATCGGAGGCGCTGGGCGATCGCGCCCAAGCTCGGGAACCGGAGCCCCAGTGCGATTCAAGTGATACTCCACAGGTGCCGCGCCAGCTCTGTACTCCTGCTCCATATCCATGGGTCGCAAACGAGCACCGGCTCCGTAGATATCGGGATTGGTTCCGTCGCGAAGATCACGAACCAGCGTTGTAGCGAGGCGGGCCCCATGTTTTCGCAGAATTTCATGGATTTTCAGCATGATATCCTGCTGCGTTTTCATGTACGACTCAAGGAAAACCTGTTTTGTGTAGCAGCTCAACCAGATATTACAGCTGAATTCCGTAAAGCCTTCCACATAAACCATTCGGTGCTGCTTGGGGTCCAGATCCGGATGCGACATGAGCATCGTACGGATCTCATCCACCACGGTCTTGACGACATGCATATCCTCAATGCGCAAGTGGAGCGTTTTCTTGATTCGACGATTCGTCATCCGTGAGGGATTCTCAATAATCAAGGTGGAAAATTTTGAATTCGGAATGTACAGAGGACGCTTCTCCCAGGTTCGCACTCTTGTCAGATACCAGCCAATGTCTTCGACAAAGCCATCGATGGGGTCGTCTTCGTTGATGCTGCGAATCCATTCACCCACCGTAAAAGGACGGGTTAAATAGATCATGAATCCCGAGAAAAAGTTCGAAATGACTTCGCGACCTGCGAAACCGATTGCGACACCACCGATACCACCGAAGGCTAAGACGGCTTGTATGTTCACGCCAAATGTATCCAAACTGATCAGCAGTGCGACAACGACAGTGGCTACACTCACGATGCGGCTCACAGCGTCCACTTGGGCCTGGTCGATACCCCGCCGTTGCGACTCTGGCGCTCGCAGGAAGCGGAGGCGGATCTTGTTCACCCATCGCAGGACGAACATGGTTGTGGCGATGATAATGCCGAGCTCACGCAGCGGGTGCAGGTACTTGATAATGCCAGTCGCTGCCAAAGGACGCGAGACCGCTTCCGCCATGTAGGTTCCCAGTAGAGTCACTGCAAAGATCTCAAGCGGTCGCTGCATGCTTTCGAAGACTGAATCCTCGAAAGGGAGCGTCGTGCCTTTGGGGTCGACCGACTGGAAGCGCTTGTAGAGCCAGCGAAGTGAGCGGTTCACACCATACCGCAAAAGAATCAAAAGTGCGACAACGAGGCTCAGTCGTGACAAAAAAGCACTCCAGTTGCGCGAAAATAGCATATACCAGAGCCAACCCATAACCGGCGCAGTCAGGGCACGGATTCGCTCATGCAGACGCATAGGGTGCTCGAACGTGCTCTCTGGACTGAGAGAGTCAGGGAGTTCATGGACGCCCGAACCAGAGCCATCGCTGTTCGCACCTTCTGGGTCAGCGTCTGGTAAAAGATCAGGTGGAACCATTTGCTTATCCGCAAGGATCGAGCCCCTGTCCTGCCAGCTGCTGCGCTGGTCTCTGATTGGGTCCGTGGCTTCCCGCAGTTGCTGCGTTGCTTTCAGTTGCCCAGGTGTGCTTTGCTCCGGCTCGACTGGTAGCGACGACCTTCTTGGCATACCCCAGCGCGGTATTCGCAGGCGAATAGGGCGCCGAGGCGCACTTCGCGCCTCCTCCAAGTTCAAATTCGGCACTGTAGCGCTGCCGCTCGCTGACTGTTCAGCAGGATTACCCGATAGAGCCTTGTCAGCTTTCTCAAGAGACCGAATCCGTTCGCGAGCGACGTACTCCTCTTCGTAACTTCGAACAGAGCCGGCGTTTGCGTGGAGAAATACAGCCTCCACGAAGGCAGCGTCCCACGCTGGCAGCGCTACAAAGCTCAGTGAGAGCACGCTCCTTCGTGCGTTCACTGCGCTAACCCGCAGCCTCTTTCTCCCGCTGACGCACCGCCAACGAGCGTCGAAGGACCCAAACCGCACTGGCAACGCCCAGGCACTGGACGGCTTTTCCTCGATGAACGTCGTCTTTCGAGTTGGCGCACCCAGCGCTACGAGCGTAAAACCGCAGCGACTCGTCTGCTGACGAACACGGCCTTGCCGCACTGTAGGTTCCTCCATGACCAGCGTGATACACCTGCTTCTATGCGGAAACGCACAGAAAGCGTCCCCCTGGTGCTAGGTACAGGTTTAAACGACAACCAAGCCCGCAACAAGCACCGGTTCGAACGCTAGCACGCCCTGTACGATACGTTGTCGGGCTGTTTCCACGTACACGTGTCGCCTGCGCGTGGCCGCTCCAAGAATGGCATCCAAATCGGCATTCGCAGTGCGCGATCTGCTGCACTGCAGCGACAGCTGGCTGCTACCTTCGCGCGTGTTTGACAACTCGAGCGTCGATGCTTGTTGGTGTAGTCACTGGTACGCTGGCTGGCTGGCTGGCTGCAATTTATAGTCTTTCAACGCTGTTTTATTTGAGCCGTGCTGCGGCGTATATAGCAGGAGATGGACATCACAGTGCAATAAACAGTAAAAATCGTAGACGACTTGCTTGTAGGATACGTATTGTATACGGAACAGGGCGAGGAGGACTGCATGCCACTTCCATGTCAGTCATAACACACTGCGCAGAAGCTTGCGCACCACTGAAAGAATGAAGCATATGCGCTCCGTGCCAGACTGCGAACCCCGGGAGCGCGCCCGTCTATCCGCAGTGATCTGCAATCCACGGCACTGTGGAGACACAGGTAGCCTGACGTCTCTCCATCCATGCTCTCTTTCAAGTCCGTAAGCAGCTTGATTCATCGATGTAGTCTCAGTAAGCAGGGCATAAACGACTGTTCCAGCACCAGACGCTACTGTAGCGCGCATACCAGGGGCGGCGGCTATTGCGACTACGGCGGCGGCGCCAAACGCTCCCGTCAACGTCGCCAATCCGATGCGATCGACAGACGCCTTCGCTAGGCAGGTTTGCCGACACCGTCGCGGGGGCTACTTTCAACCTCCAGTTGAGCACTTTACGACCAGTTGGCGTGGGCGATCACCAGTGTGGCCGTTGTTTCAAGAACTGAAGACGATCTGTGCCAACATCATCACCGCCGTCACCATCAGTACACCTACGATTGCTGCAATCACCAGTTGAGGGTCGTTGTGCTTCGAACAGCGCGCTCCGGGAGCGCGCTGTTGCTGCCCCATGACAACCATCGAAAACAATGTGCGGCTTACGTTTCGTGGTGCAATCTCCAAAGCTCCCACACGGCACGGGATCGTGCGGACAAAAGTAGTGTGCACGCTTGGTCCCGCGACACGTTCGAAGCAGACGATCGCTGCGCTGCTCAGCGCTGGCATGAACGTCGTGCGGCTGAACTTTTCCCACGGCACGCATGACTACCACGCCGGGACGATATCCATGCTTCGTGAGGTTCTCGCTGAGACCAAACGTACCTGTGCAATCATGTTGGATACGCGCGGTCCCGAGATTCGGACGGGTCTTCTCTCTGAAGAACTCCACGGTGAAGTTGCCTTGAAAGCAGGGCAAACCTTTACGCTGTATAGTAATCTGTCTGATCCTCAACGGCAACGCGGCAACGCAAAAGGAGTCTTCCAGAGTTGCCGAGATCTGAGCAGCATTCTCTCTCCTGGCGCGCAAGTTCTCATTGATGACGGTCTGATCGCTCTGACCGTGGAAGAGGTGTGTGCGGATCAGGTTCACTGCCGAGTCATGAATGACGGCGTTCTCGGTGAGCGCAAGGGAATCAACCTGCCTGGAGCAACCTATAACCTACCTGCACTGACGGAGCAGGATATGCAGGACATTCTCTTTGGCATCGCGCAGGGTGTGGACTTTGTGGCCGCCTCGTTCATTCGCAAGCGCATTGACGTTGAGCAGATTCGCTCGTTCCTCAAAGAACATGGCGGTTCCGCAATTCAGATCATCAGCAAAATCGAAAACCAGGAAGGGTTAGAAAACTTTGACGATATCCTGGAAGCCAGCGATGGAATCATGGTCGCTAGGGGTGATCTCGGTGTAGAGGTACGCCTTGAGCTCGTTGCAAGCGCGCAGAAGCATATGATCAGTAAATGCAACGTGGCGGGCAAACCAGTCATCACCGCGACTCAAATGCTGGATTCCATGATCAAGAACCCGCGGCCAACCAGAGCAGAAGTTAGCGATGTTGCGAATGCAGTTTTCGACGGCACCGATTGCGTCATGCTGAGCGGCGAGACAGCCAAAGGTCTCTATCCGGTGCAGGCAGTCCAAACGATGGTGAATATCTGTATGGAGGCGGAGCGTGCCCTCGACCACGCTGCCGTCTTCCAGGCGATCCGCAACTTTGCCCGCAGTCATGAGCTGTCGGTCACCGAAGCGATCGCATCTTCCGCAGTGAAAGCAGCGTATGACCTCAAGGCAACCATGATTCTCTGCCTCAGTGAGACTGGTAGAACTGCGCGGCTCGTGTGCAAGTATCGTCCCAGTTGCCCGTGTCTGGTGCTCACCTCAAACGAGCTCACCGCGCGGCAATGTCTGCTCTCTCGAGATTGTTTTCCCGTCGTCGTTGGGAGTATGATCGGTACAGAGAGTCTCATCGCTCGGGGTCTGCAGACTGCACGCGCCAGTGGCATCGTTGCCACCGGTGACTTGGTGATACTTATTTCGGGAATGCGAGAGGGCGTCTCTGGATCAACGAACCTCCTGCGAATCATCACTGTCGAGGCATAGAACAAGGCGAAGCGTAGGCGAGTGTTCACCGTTGCGTTCCTGAGCCTCAACCCGAGCATCCCTGAGGTGTAAAGCGAAGTGAGGCCCTAGTGCAAATAGGTCGCTTCAAGCGAACAGCGGCAGTTCGATGCGTGTCCGGTGCAGGCGACATTTTCCCGAACCGTTCTACGCTACTCAGAGAGGTTTGAGTGAGCGCTCGACGTCTCTGGAAAGCGCGTCCATAGAGGGAGCGCGGTGCTCTCAGGAGCGGAAGCGAGCAAGACCCCAGACGGTAAGCTGCCGACACCACGCAGGTCGATTCGGCTTTTTGCAGAACGCACTGGAGAGCTTTCGAAGTCAGCCAGCACAAGGCATCTGCGAGTGAAACCGAACCCAGGGTACACTGCGTACCAACTTCATCGTTGGAACTACGCTGCCGAGCCGTGGCACCAGCACCAGCACCAACAGCACTGGCAGCGCCCGCGTAAGTCGCTCTACAACAAGCAGTACCGGCAGTTGTTGTTGCGGCAGCTCAGCGACGTCAACGACGGTGCGCTGCGTCCCCGGACAAGGGCGGTACGGTAGACCTTCGGGTTCCGGTATCGGTGCCGGATATGCATAGTACCGCTGCTGCGTGCGGTTCCCTGAAACGTAAGCGGGTCTTCGACACCGACCAATAACAGAGGGCTGGAACCCCGCGACCGAAGCGCACATGGCTCGCACCAGTGCTCCGATACACAGCTGCAGCTGACCGAAGTTGGCGGTCTCGAGCCTAATTCAGAGACACCCTCCACGTAAACGAGTGCATCACCGCTACCCAGACGGTGTCGTGCGACAGGGCCATGAATGAGGTTCAGCGGGCAACCGCGGCACTCACACGGACCCAAAACGACGTTTCAGGTGCGTTGTACCACACGCTGAGCGGTCATGCGCCCCGCAACTGCTGGTACGCACCGAGCAGAATATCGTTGCATGCTACGTGTTTATTCACAAAGCCACCGCTGGCTACGGCATGGCGATTCTATGTCCCGAGCAGCGCCAAAGCAACCCGTGCTCGAGAAACAACATGCACCGACACAGGCCAGGTGCTCGGATTCGCATCACATGCGGTATTCGTGCACGAGTATCCGCAAGTGGAACGCGACACCGTCAGGGTAGGCGAACGCGTGTAGGTTCACCGGATTCGGTGCGAAACGTCGCCTGGCAAGCTGCACTAGGTGGCAACAGTGTCAACAAGACGCTGTTGCGAGATTCGGAGGCGTATTGGATGAATGCCGTCGTGGCTCGCGAAAACGAGCTAGGATTCCGCCGAATGATCCGTTGCAAGTTGATGCCATTTGCAGACTTGCCTCGAAACGATGCTAGAGAATACCATCCACTCGTATCGTCCGTGCATGCACGTGCAAGCTGCCTCGTGCACCTACTAGACGAAAATCATTGCTTGATTTTGAAGCTGCTGTTGTTGCCGTTCCTGAAATTCGATGAACTGTTTGATGGCCGCAGCCATGGGCAGCAAAAGGAATCTCAGCAACGGAATCAGTGGCAGTAGCGGAATCGCAATAATGGTACCGATCAGAGATATCCAGTAGAGCGCGATGAAGACGCCAAGCCACCTGGCAGACTGGACGCTGACGGCACGAAGGCCTATAATGTCAATGACGATGTTGGTGCCACACACGACTCCGTCAATTATAGTGCTCTGCAGATTGCTGACGTCGTGCGCAATCAGCGCATCAAGCCAAGTAATGCTAAGCAAGACAAAAAAGATCGCATCAAAGAGCAGCAGAATTCGAAACGCGCGAACGCGTCTCTCATGCATTTCAAGCTCAGCAACACTCAAGTCGAAAGCGTCGGGATCACCGGTTGCCATGGCCTCGTCATGCGAAGCGTCCCTGATGAAGAGCGAACGGAACTGCATCGCTGCCATGCGCAGCCGAGATTGCTCTGCAGCTTGACGCTGCTCTTCGGTACGGAGCTGCTCCTTGCGCTCCAGCGCTTCTCGATTCACTGCAATGGCATAGGATTGATCCGGCTGCGACACCAGTCGATGCGCGTGGATTTCCCAGCTGTACTGTGCCGACAAAAAGTCACCAATGGCTGCGCTGAGCATTTCTGGACCTTCTTCATCCTCTGGGTCCAACTCGACATCCGCAGGGTTGTTTGAGGGCCCCGGCTCCCTGCGCAGCGCGTCATAGGGCTGGGGCGTGAGCGCGCTCCCGCTCGTTGTGGGGTCCAGCGGTCGCCGCCATCGAAAAAGCCGCCTCCAGAGACGCTTCCAAGTCCATCGCTTTGGACGTACTGCTGCGTTAAAAAGCACTGGTTCATGGGTGACACCTTGCTCTAAATCCAGCGTTTCGGCGTGATCGAATGGAGCCAGCTCGTTTGGATCCTGGCCTCGGATAGGGACACCTTCGGAAGGAGCATCCTCGGGTGCGGGCTCAATCTCCAGCGTGTTGTCTCCTGCGGCAGTTTCCTGGTGTGCGAACAAACCAAAGTTTCCCTGTGTGGCGTTCTCAACTTTCGCAGGCTCCTTTCTTCGGCGTACCACAACACCATCCGGTTGCTGGGGAAGCGGGTCGTAGCGTCTGCTACGCCGACTAATCCTGGAACGCTGGTTCGCCGGGCGCTGGCGACCTTTCGACCGCGTCTGCGTTGACGTCCCGTCCACATCGACACCCTCAGAAGCGAACTCGCTCGCGCCTTGGTGCACAAACTCCAGGTCCTCGACGTTGTCGTCGTTGTCGTCGTCGTCAGCGTTATCAAAATCATCGTCAACGCCAGCGACGTTGCTCCAATCTTCCGCCGCGGCAAGTGAAGTCGAGCCTGCGGCACTAGCCTCGTTTGCGCCTAAATCAGGAGTGGATCCGTACTCAACGAATCCTGGTTCGGAGCATGACCCCGTGGGTCTCGGGAGAGACCAGCCTTGCCCTGCTTGATCCCATTTGGGCTCTTTGTCTGGGCCCTTGTCCGAGCTATCGTCCCCCATGCAGCAGGGTTATTCGCTCAAAACTGCTGCAGCGTCTGGGGCCAGTCTGGGCTAGGCGCACGTTGATTGCAGGGTGTCACGGGCAGCGCACCGATGCCGCCCCGAATCCATCCATCCAGGCAGCTAGCCAGCCATCCATCCAGGCAGCCAGCCAGCCAACGCTTCCATACACCGCGTATCGAGTGATGCGGGCAGGCATCGCGGCTACCGCAGTGCATGCTTTGCAGGGGGGCTAGACAATCCTCCACCGACTCCGTGGAGCGGTAACTGAACTATCGGCGTGG
>Ga0207433_10015728_pt1 | contig 10722 bp, 9 predicted proteins | sample YelNatPaOPGAMG01_FD_187559 | JGI IMG/M metagenome (GOLD analysis project Ga0207433, IMG submission 187559) | Hot spring thermophilic microbial communities from Obsidian Pool, Yellowstone National Park, USA - OP-RAMG-01 (SPAdes) (version 3) | ecosystem: Environmental > Aquatic > Thermal springs >...
TACATCATCATACTGGTGCCTAACTCCTTGGCATTGGAGACACAGGTGATTTCTCTCGCTTTTTCGCGAGCTTGCGCGAAAACAGGGAAAAGGATCGCGGCAAGAATTGCGATAATTGCGATAACAACGAGTAGTTCTATTAACGTGAATGCACGTTTCATCCAATTTCTCCTTTCACGGTTGAGGATTAAATTGATACAAAAACGGAAAATTGAAACTCCGATAATGCATTTTATACCCTTTAACTCAATCTGTCAATACATTTTTTTCAAAATATCAAAAAGCAGACATCTCATCAATAACTTGCAAGAAACGCGTGATATTGGTCGATGGGTTTGCCTCGTCGTCACCGTGTGAAATCAACCTATCCCAAACCCCTTCGCTCATGCTCGATAACCTTGGCTCTCTGTTAAAAGCCGAGGTATATGCAAAAAACGGGGAAATGATGCCAACATCGCATGTATTCGTTTGAAATATGCCTAATCGCGATTTTCGCAATCACCCAAGTCATAATAAAAAAAGACGAGTCATCTTTTAAATTTATAAAACACAACTCGCCCCCCGACCTGGATGATGAATTTTATGCGGAAAAACTTCCTTTCGCAATTGAAGGCGATCCAAACACGCTCACTCACTATCGCACCACTACGTTTGCAATGCGCGCAAATATCCCTTCATTGGATATTTTAATCGTATCACGGCATGAATATGATGCCAATATCCGTATTGCCCGATCGACAGTCCTCACGAAAGGGGATCGCCGCCTCACTAATAAACCCTGGCAAGATCACTTATTCAATCTCTTGATATTCGGATCATTTCAAGGTAAGGTGTTTCTAACGCGAGGAGGCGCCAGCTGCAACGTCGGGGATGCCGAATTGAAAGGGATCTCCGTCCAGCGCTGCTGAACATCGCCTTTCAGAGATTTAATCTTTCCAGCTAACCTCCCCCTGGTGTGGCACCACTGACAATATCCGTACCTATCCACGCCATCGTAACAGCATAATCGCCCGCAGCCGCAGAGGAAAAAGGAGCGGTTGCGGCAATAGGGGCATCCTGGATAATCACTTCCGATTGAGATAGTTCCACGTATCTCCGTCGGTAAGATTTGAGTCGTGGGATGGAAGGTCGGGATGCGCGGAGCGGTCACCACATGCGGTTTTTCCATAATGATGATAGAGTTTATCGCCTCCCAGATTCCATTTCTGAACTCAAACTTGATTTCAAACAATCCTCCGTTGCGTGTGCACCGAGCGTTCACAATTACGTTTTCGGATTCCGTTGCCCTGTTCATCTTGTCCTCTCCATTTGATATCAAACATTCCTGCATTTTGCAATATTCGCAGACTCATCCAGTTAATCGCCCCAAAAGCGTAAAAGCGGAAATGAAAAGAGGAAATAATCGGAATGTCGTTTTAAACATCAACCCAACTTAAAAGCGATTACCACCTCAATCACCCAAAGCAAAAGGTTCACCTGCATGGGGCGATCCTCCAACAACACCGTTTCAGGACTTCCCCCTTTGTGTTGGATATGAATAAGATAGAGGTATCGAAAAATGCCATACATCACATTCGGCAAGGTGATTACAAGGAGGTGGTGCATGGTGGCTGTCTCCGAAACGATCGTATAAAGCGCATAGGAGACGGTCAAGCCTGCGAGAACGATCGCGTTAAGTTGATCCAAAAATGAGACGCTGTACTCCGAGAGGATTTGCCTGTGGTTCGCGGCGTTTTCGGCGAGAGAAACCAGTTCGTTGCGTCTTTTTCCGAATCCGAGAAAAAGGGCAAGCTGCATGGTGCAAACGAGAAGCCACACCGAGATAATAACATGAATGGCGAGCGCACCCGCAGCCGCTCGAATCACAAACCCCGCCGCTATGACGAAAACATCCAGCAAAACAACTCGCTTCAACCAAAAGGTGTATGCGATCTGAAGGACGTAGTATCCGAGGATGAGCAACCCGAAAGGCGCGTTGATCAGAAAGGAGAGAGCGACGCCTCCCCATCCGAACACCACACTTAGAACAAGCGCCAAACGCCATGGCAGGCGTCCGCTGGCGATAGGTCGCTTGCGCTTTTCAGGATGCAAGCGGTCTTGCTCCCGATCCGCCACATCGTTCATTAAATAGATGCTGCCGGACACCAGGCAGTAGAGCGCGAAAGCCATGATGGACAACCCCGTCATACGCCATCGCAAGCTGTCCGAAAGTCTCAAAGGGATGTTATTCGTAAAAAGTAACGCGATGAAAACGAATAGGTTCTTGGTCCATTGCCTCGGGCGCATCGCCTCAATGACGGAGAACAATACGCCAGCCGTACCTGTCGGGCGGATGGAGGGGGAGCGCCGGGATGGAGGGGAATCCTTACGAATGGCTACCGGATCATCCATCGGCGTAAAGCTCCTCCGGGGTCACTGTCGCCACTCCCACTTTGCGTATCACGCACGCCGCAGCATGATTTGCCAGGTGCAGAGCCTCCCTCATACCGGCTCCGCCGATGAGAGCGAGGGTCAGCATGCTGATCACGGTATCGCCTGCGCCCGCCACATCATAGACCTCAACCTCGTGCGCCGGCACGTGGGTGACCGCCCCCTCCTCCGTCCACAGCGACAATCCCTTCCCCCCCCTTGTAACAAGCAGGTTCTCCACTCCCAATTCCTTCACGAGAATCCTTCCGGCGTCATCCAACCCTTCGCCTTCGAAAATCAAAGGATTTTCCCGAATCCCGCTCAATGCGGCGGTCATCTCCGCTTCGCTTTGATTCAGAGAGATCACGGTCATCCCGGACATGAAACGCGCCGACTGGGGTTTGGGATTGGCGGTTATCAGCAGGTTCAACTCCTTGGCTGTTTCGATGCAGGCGCGGATCACAGGGCGAGTAAGCACCCCCTTGGCGTAATCGGAGAGGATGACGGCATCCGAATGTTGGAGTAACTGCCGCACGCGCCCGATAAGAATCTCCTCCATTTCCGGGGATAGATTGCCTCTCTCCTCTCGATCCACTCGTAAAACCTGCTGATGATGCGCAAGGATGCGAGTCTTTCGCGTGGTGGGGCGCGAGCTATCCCTCAAAACCCCGTGTATGTCGGCTTTGCGGCTGGACAGGGAGCTTATCAACTGTTCCCCCGCAGTGTCCTCCCCAACCACGCCTATGACGGATACGCGCCCGCCCAAAGCGAGGATGTTGTTGACCACATTCGCCGCACCTCCCGGCACCTGGCTTTCGCTTTTCACTTCCACGACCATGACCGGGGATTCCGGAGAGATACGAGTGGCTTGCCCCCACAAATATTCATCCATCATCAAGTCCCCGATTACCGTGACCCTTTTTCCATTGAACGCCTCGCATATTTCACGATATCTTTTCTTATTCACTGTCCATTCCCCCGCCGTTCAATTCCATGATATCCATAATCGCCTGTCCCAGAAGGGGGATTAAAATCTCGTGATGCCCGGTAAGCGCGATCCCATCCCCTCCGATGCTTTTCACTCTGCTAACCACCTGCTGGTTGGAGCGATAATGCTGTATGAAATCGAAGTTCACCCCAAGGAAATCCGTGAACCCATCGCCCAACTGATTGCGAAGGATCGCCACAGCTTTGAGCAACACCTCGGGCAAAACCACCGCAGAACCAAGGTTGAGCAGAACTCCGCCGTGCGCCAGGTTTGCCATGTGCGCCGCCAGGATTCGAAAATCCCTCAGGCTCCCCTCCCCCAGCGCGGCGCCATCGGCGTTGGGATGAAAATGCATGATATCCGACCCAATGGATATGTGAAGGGTGAAAGGCACCCCGTAACGCCAGGCGGAAGCCAAGAGGCTTTTATCGCGATAAGGCGCACCGCTCTCCTCCAATCGCTTGCCGAGAGCCTCGCCGATTCCCATTCCCTGCGACACGCCTTCCCGAATAGTTGAGTTGTAAAACTCCGCCGTTTCCCGCGCCATCCCGAATTCACCGGATCGCAACCCTGCGACCACATCCTCGCTTGTGGTTCCAAAAAGGGCGATCTCGGCGTCGTGGATACCCACCGCTCCGTTGCCAGCCATCGCCGTAATGCAGCCTGTGCGCATCAGTTCGATTAGGACGGGGGCGCAGCCGGTTTTCACCACATGCCCGCCAATGGCCACCACGACCGCTCTGTCTTTTTTCCGAGCGTTGACGACGGATTCCGCTATCCTCGCGATCTCCGATCCGGAGAGGATGTTCGGAAGCGCCGAGAGAAATTCCGCGAAGGAGCGTCCGGCAAGGGGCGGTTTGGCGAAATCCTCCACTTTCACCTTGCTGTAACGCTCCGCTATCGGTTGCGTCTTTAATTTGGAGAGGTCAAACTCCGGGTATTTTGACATTCTGTTTCCTTTTAATGTGGTTTGGAACCGAACTCACGTTCGCATCCCTCCGGAGAACGATCCATGATAGCTAACGAGGTCGTGAATCGCTTCGAGCTCTCGAATTAACACGCCTCATTCGAATTCCATTTCGCCAGGACTCTCTGCAAAGTCTCCTCGAGGCTGTGTTGGCGCATGGTGAGAGCCAAATCCCCTCGGGTGCGCTCCAACACCGCGCGAAACGCATCGGTGGTGCGACGCAAGCCACCGGTTATGGCGTCGGGATAGTCGAAAGTGATCATCTCGAAATAGATATCATCCATAACCTGTAAAATTCGGTCGGCGATATCGAACTCACCTTTTCGTAATCGATCTAGCACATATCGGCGGCATTCGCTACCAGCCTCCGCCAGACCGTTGAGATACGCCGCAGGTTCCACCCCCAGTTCCGAGGGAGAGGGCAAATCCAGGTTTTGAATGATGGCGAACATCGCTTCCGCCTCCACGTACTCCTTTTGAGAATCGTGAACGTACCCGGCATAGTAGAGTTCAGGATATTTCCGCGTGCCGTGCTTAACGCTTTCAGTGTATCGTCTGGCTTCGTCGATGAGTTTCCTGGCTTCCTCGAACTCCAGACGATGGAGGGCGCGTATTCCTCTGGACGAATAGCGAATCACCTCCCGGCACTCTCTCAAAGCGATCTCGCGCGCGGTGTTAACCGCTTCCATCTCAGCCCTTAATTGCTGTGCGAAGGATTCAAATCGATCCATCTTCCCTCCCTATCCCCAAACATCATATGGTAGTCACACAAGGATATGATATGCCTAGCGCAAGAGGACTTCTCATGAACCATTGCCGAAATTCGTGAGATGCGCCTCATCAGTGTTGTAATGATTTCGCAATTCCTCTCATTGATTATATCCAATCCGCGAAGGAAAATCTTAATTCCCCTCCAACCACCCCCTTCACCGGTTTACTTGACCACGCACGACGGCTCATGATATACTCACATGCGATAATAGGGATACTCCAAACTCCAATTCTCGCTCCACGGGTGAATGACAACGCGGTATAAGCTCCTGCATTTCGACAAGGAACCGCTGTTGAGCCATGTCACCACGCAAAGGAGTTTTGAGGTTGCCTCAGTTTCATCTTCTATCACCTGGGGGTTTGAAAATAGAATGGATCCCAAAGTTTTTCGCGCTTATGACATACGTGCAATCGTGCCGGACTTGGTGGATAGGGAGAGCGTGTATTATGGCAGAGTGGGCGATCCGAACACCTATCAGGCTCCGTTGGAACCGAAGGATGTTGAGATTATCGGCAAAGGCTTGGCGAAACTGTTCGATTCTCCCAAAGTGGCGATAGGCCGCGACGCCAGGCTCTCAAGCCCGGCATGGTGTGACGCCTTGTCGGAAGGTCTCGCGTCGCAAGGGGTGGATGTCATCCAACTAGGAATCACAACCACGGATATGGTCTATTATGTGTCCGGAGCCTGGCGAATACCGGCCGTGCAAATCACCGCATCCCATTGCACAAAAGAACTGAACGGCATGAAAATGGTTCGTCCGGGGGCTGAGGTGATCGGACAAGGGTCCGGCATGGAGGACCTTCGCGATATCGTGATGAAGGGAGGTTTCGCTTCCACCCAAAAACGAGGCGACATCACCGAAAAGGATATCATGCCCGAATACATCGACCATCTCATGCGATTTGTTGACGTCAAAAACATCCGGCATTTCAAAATCATCGCCGACGCAGGCAACGGATGCGGCGGATTGGTGTGTCGGGAGCTTGTGAAACGAATCCCGCAAATAGAGCTTACGGAGATGTATTTTGACCCCGACGGGCGATTCCCAAATCACGAAGCCAATCCCTTCGAAGTTGAAAACATCCGCACGCTCATTCAACGGACGCCTGCGGAAGGCGCGGATTTCGGGGTCGCCTGGGATGGTGACGCCGACCGAGTCTATTTTCTCGATGAAACCGGCAAGTTCATTCCCGGCGATTTCATCACCGCTCTGGTTGCGAGCTTTTTCCTCGCCAAGCGTCCGGGAGAGGCGATTGTTTACGATATTCGATCCTCGTGGGCTGTGCGTGACTGGGTTTTGAAACTCGGCGGCAAGCCAATCATGGAACGGGTCGGACATTCATTCATAAAGCGTACGATGCGAAGAGAGAACGCGGTTTTCGGCGGAGAAGTGAGCGGGCATTATTACTTCAGAGATCATTTTTACGCGGATAACGGATTCATCCCTTTGATAGCCATTTTGCAAATGCTTTCCACCAAAAGCAGGAAAATGAGCGAGTTGATTGCGGGCTTGGGCGACTATTTCATATCGGGGGAGATAAATTCAACTGTTCCCGACGTGGAAGCCGTAATGAAAGAGATAGCGAAAACATACGCGGACGCGGATGATATAAACTATCTGGATGGCATTACCGTGAATTACTCGGACTGGCATTTCAATGTGCGCCCCTCCGCAAACGATCCGGTAGTGAGGCTTAATCTGGAAGCGAAATCGCAGGAAATGATGGAGCGAAAAAGAGATGAGGTGCTATCCATTATCCGGGGCGGTAATCGCAGGCAATAGGGTAACGTATTGCTAATGCAAAACGGCTCCCTCACTGCAAGATTACATAGAGCGGTAGGATAGACAACCCGAGAGGTTTAATGCGACTGACCAGAATAAAACGGTTTTCCCATCAATGGATAGTGGCGGCGGCGAGCGGGATCATCGCAGCGCTGATTGCGGCGCAACCCCTTGCCAACGCCATGTGGAACCTTCTACTGGATGACGACGGGAAATCTCTCATTCAGCATGTACCCAAAAACGGGCTCCCCGTTCCCGTCTCCATGCACTGGCCTGAACAGGCGAGACAGGTTGTGGAAACCGTAGGCTCTCTCACTCCGTCTTTAGTGATCGTCTGGCATTTGCTCCTCTATTTGTGCGCACTCTACATTTTAATTCGAGTGTTGAACCCCACTTTTCACCTGACCTCCGGCGTCGACGTCAGCCCTTATGTGTTAACGCGCACCTATTTCCACTCTCCGCCGTTCATAAAGGCGTTACTGATAGGAGTAACCGCCGCCATTCCCATTTTTTGCGAATGGGAGTTGATCGCTCACTTCATGGGGGGAAGCCCCTTGTCCCTAGGATTGAGATTGGGGCTGACCTCCGCCATCCTTTGGGTGTTATACAGCATCGACGGCGTTGCAGGGGATTTCGATAACACAAATTACCGAATACCGGATCGAAAAGAGATTTTCGGATTGGCTTCCCTTGGTTTTGTATTTGGAGCCATCGCCTCCCTGGCGGTGATCATCCTGAAGCCCCTCTCTCCTGTGACATGGATTCATTTTTATCGGTCTCTTGGCTTCATTGGCATAAACTCCGGTAAAGAGATTGCATGGATTGTGATGGGATGCGCCGCATGGGTTGGATTTGCACTCGGCGCGATCGCCTATGCATGCTCCAAGCGAAACACCCCCTTCAGCGCCCGGATCGGAGAGATGGCGATCCCTGTCGCTCTCTTAGCCTGGGCGTGGTTTTACACCGCCAAAACCTTGCCGAATTTCATGCGATCGTGCGATTTCCCGTTACAAATCAACAGTGTTGATTCCGTCGCCAAATTGATCCTTGGCTCCGATCACGCCCCGAAGACCAGGATTGTCAATGGAACCATGCTTCTGATTACGAAGAATAACGCCACACCCATCGTAACCCCCTTGCAAACCAACACCGGATTTCCCGCCAACTCCACCACGGAAACTATATTGTGGCGGTACCTTCAAAAGCATCATTATCAGACTGCCTTATCCATGTCCATTTATCAAACCCTTCATGATATATACGCCTTGGAGTGGGATTCCGCCAAGGAGCTTCAACTGGATAACACCTTCCTGTTGAGATCCCCATCCGACGAGGTGTTTCAGCTCTTCATTCAAAAGATCGAGGGAAGCGGGGACGCCCGACTCGCCAATCGGTATATTGATATCCTGGCGGATCCGAAAAGGTTCACCTATCCGGACAGGGATTCTCTAGTTTATATCGGGGATCTTTACGCGAGATTTGGCAATCGGGCGAAAGCCGAAATATGGTATCGCAAAGCCAAACTGCCAAACACCAGGGACAGGCTGAACTCCCAAACGCTATTCTCCGACGGGGAGATTGACGGCTCCCTATATCAAGACGGCAAACCCTTGGCGCACGTCAGGGTCGGACTCATGCCCGAAGGCGCTGTCGGCGGCATTTTTTTCATGCCTTATGAAAATGGGTACGTCTCTCCTTATTCGCTCCGTTGGGTATGCTGCACCACGCACACGGACGCCAATGGGCGATTTCAGTTTGACAATCTGGCTTCCGGGAGGTACGTCCTACTGGCGTATGACAAGCAATGGAAGCCTAATCAGATGTTCACCGCAAGTGATAAGTTATGGAAGTCACTTTTTGTATGCGTCAGCGCAAAACACATCCATGTTGGAACCATTCATTTGTCCGTGGCGCCGCCGGCGAAAGCGCGAAAAATGCGCCAGTTCAATGGATATAATCAAATGCCAGGATATCCTCCGTATTGGGTCGGACCAGGGTTTCCACCAAAGATTGGTGGGCGGGGTGTGAAAGGTATCCCTCCAGTGTATCCCGGTCCTGAAAACGGGCGATCAAGGCGAAGTCATATCCTTTTGATCCACCCGAAATATCCCGCCCGCACGACAATTCCATAATCTCTTCGATCTGATCCGGAAGTTTACGTAATTCCCGGGCTATGAGATCTTTCACGGAATCCTCGGCGTTTCCGGACCATTTAAACAATACGATGTGTTCGATCATGAGAACCTATCCTTGAATTTTATTATTTGGATCGGGAAAAGCGAAATAAGCAATGAGTGGTTTCGTTTTCCGTTTTCGCTTAATCACCTTCGATGATACGGATTGGGAGTGACGGAATGATCATTCTTGGCGTGGATCCGGGGACGGCGACAACCGGATACGGAGTCCTTCAAAAAAACGGTCAGGCGATTCATGCTTTGGATTACGGGGTCATTCGCACCCCTCCGGGGCAATCCCCGCCTGATCGCCTCAAGACCATCCATCAGCAAATGAATCGCTTGTTCGATGAATATAGCCCTTCCTGTTTGGTGACGGAAAGACTTTTTTTCTCCAAAAATCAAACCACCGCTTTCGCGGTGGGGAGAGCCATAGGCGTCGTTTTGCTGAGCGCCTCCTTGCATAACGCACCATGGCATGAGTACACTCCCATGCAGGTGAAACAGGCGGTGGTGGGCTACGGAGCCGCCGACAAAAAGCAGGTTCAATTTATGATTCAGCGAATCTTAAATCTTACCACGCCGCCTCAACCGGACGACGCTGCGGATGCACTCGCCATCGCCATCTGCCACGCTCACACTCTGTTGCCGGACAATTGCCCTCCGGATATTTTTTGAACCGCATCCAAGAGTGTCTGAGCATCGGAGGTGTCCGAAAGCACCTTATACTCCCTTGGCGTCATTCCGGATAGCTGCTGCATGGCTTCCACATCCGTCAAAAGAATCACCGGAACACTGGCGTTATACTCATGCATATGTGTGATCAGGGTGGTGGCTTTCATTTCAAAGATTGAAGTAGCGCAAACAATGAGCCCCAGCAACTCCGACTCCGTCCAGAAGAGATCCAAGGTCTCGGTGGCGTTGTTTACTATGATCGGCGTGTAGCCCTGCTTTTTCAGCCCCTCCACGAACTGGTCGCGCATCAAACTCTCGGGAAGTGCGATAAGGGCGATGGGTGGTGTGACTTGAGAACCGTTGATGGCATACGGATCCTCCCAAGGCTGAGCCGCCGGAAGATAGATGGAGAAGAGGGTGCCAATATCGGGCACGCTTTCCAATTCAATCCAGCCTTGATGATCCTGGACTATGGCGTACGCCATCGCAAGCCCCAAGCCGGTGCCGTGTCCCATTGGCTTGGTGGTGAAGAACGGTTCAAATATCCTCTGCCTTGTCCTGACATCCATCCCCAATCCGGTATCATGAACCTGAATTCGTACGTAGCTCCCAAAGGGCAGGTTCTCCGGTTTGGATCGATACCCCTCGGAAATCCTCATTCTTTTCGTGCGGATGGTCAATTTTCCCCCATTCGGCATTGCGTCCCGGGCGTTGACGCATAGATTAATCAATATCTGCTCAATCTGCCCCGCATCCCCGATGATTTCCAATGGATTCGCCTCCAAGGCGAGACTCAGCTCTATCTCCTTAGGCAGGGATGGCTGTAATAGTGCAATCGTCTCCTGCACGACACTATTGAGGGATATCTTTTCCCGCCTTAACTCCGTTTTTCTGCTGAAAGTGAGAAGTTGGCGGGTCAAATCCGCCGCTCTTTGCACAGCCCTCATATTTTGA
>Ga0207433_10015731_pt1 | contig 10721 bp, 9 predicted proteins | sample YelNatPaOPGAMG01_FD_187559 | JGI IMG/M metagenome (GOLD analysis project Ga0207433, IMG submission 187559) | Hot spring thermophilic microbial communities from Obsidian Pool, Yellowstone National Park, USA - OP-RAMG-01 (SPAdes) (version 3) | ecosystem: Environmental > Aquatic > Thermal springs >...
TTTTCGGCTGGTTTGGTCGGCATTGCCTGACCGGTGGTGGCGGGTTTGACCTGCCGGCCCGGCAAAGGCGGCGTGGTCGGTTTGGCACCGGCTGCCGTTTTTCTCTCACTGCGTGAGCCTCGCGATGGCGATGTCTGTTTACGCTCCGGTTTTTGGGCGGTCCTTGCTGTGGCAGTGCGTGAAACAGAACGAGAGTCTGCCGCAGTTGTTTTTCGTTTCGGCGCCTTTTTCATGAACACCAGTCTTCAGGTTTCCTGCATCATTAACAAGCTGGAGAAGTAAAATCCACGTTCGGCTTATGTGCAAATGAAATGTCACCTTATATTCGGGCAGGTTCGAATCCCGGCGGGGCGGCCCACGCGCCGAGCTTGCAACCAACGCCCTTGTCTCGCCGCGATCATCCGGTTGCGGGCGCGCGGCGCTGCGAAAGTTCGTTGGACAGGATTGTGTCGCGTGCCTTGTTGGTTTGATGCGGTGCCTCGCCAAAGGGGAACCGTGCCAAAAGCATGGCGGAGAGGGGGGGATTCGAACCCCCGATAGGGTTTTAGGCCCTATAACGGTTTAGCAAACCGCCGCCTTCAGCCACTCGGCCACCTCTCCGCACTGCCGATATAAAACCCCTGTTTTCTCCGGATCGCAAGCAAATAGTTGCCTTGCAAAGAGGCCTCGGCGGCGTACTGTGCTGCAGGCGTTATGGTGCTGGTAATAGATAATTACGACTCGTTCACTTACAATCTCGTCCAGTACCTTGGCGAGATGAACGTGCAGGTCGAGGTACACCGAAACGACGCGATTACTCTGGATCAGATTCGCGATTTGCGTCCGGACAAGATTCTGATTTCGCCCGGGCCGTGTTCGCCGAGAGAATCCGGGTTGTCAAACGATGTGATTCGGACTTTTGCCGGCGTTGTACCGATTCTTGGAGTGTGCCTCGGGCACCAGTGCATCGGGCATGTGTTCGGCGGCCGGGTTGTCAGAAACCACCGCGTCATGCACGGCAAAACGTCGCTGATCCGACATAACGGTCGGGACCTGTTTGAGGGTTTGCCGAACCCGTTTGTCGCGACCCGGTATCACTCGCTGGTCATTGCGCGCGACTCAGTGCCGCCCTGTCTCGAAATCACCGCCGAAACTGACGAGGGCGAAATAATGGGCGTGCGCCATCGTGAATGGCCTGTTTTCGGAGTTCAGTTTCATCCGGAGAGCATATTGACCGAGCACGGTCGATCTTTGCTTGAAAACTTTGTGCGCATCGGCAATGGACAAAACGCATCTGACCCAGCGCGGCGCAGCAGCAACCGAATGACCGCGGCTAGGTAAAGGCGTTCATTGCAAGCTCAGCGCTCTGTCGCGCCGCGCTGACCGAGGCGACCACGTCTGCCACGGGTGAAATGAGATTGGGATCAATAACCGAACAGCTTGAAGACAAAATTCTCGAATGATCTGCTGACCTGCGTTCTGCGCGGGTTTTCGAAAACAGTGGTGCAGCGCGGCGCACCAGCAGCCGGACGATCAGATGGACGAGAACGGCCGCGCGGTTTTTCCAGGATCACAGCGCGCGGCAGGCAATCGGAGCCGCGTGAAAGCGACGATTTGGAGAAATGAAACCGGGGCATCTGGCCGGATACAAGGAAAGTGCGATTATCAATACGCTGCGGTCGTGCCAGCTTTTTGCTGGATTGGGCATTGGCGATCTGAAATGTATTGCTCAGATAGCAATTCCGAAGCACCTCGATAAGGGCAAGTATTTGTTCCGGGAAGGCGAGCCTGCGACCGGGTTCTATGTAGTTCAACGCGGGACGATCAATATTCACCGAACAGGCGCGGGGGGCCGCGAGCAGGTAATACACCTGTTTCACGCCGGCGATTCATTCGCGGAAGTCGTCCTTGCCTCGGAAACGGGTTACCCGGCCGATGCGCGAGCGACCGAGCCGAGTCAGGTTTTGTTGATCCAGAAACGGGAGTTTCTGTCGCTGTTGCAGAGCAAACCCGAGCTGGCTCTGCGCATGCTGGCATCTATGAGCAAACATTTGCGGGTGCTTGTGGACATGCTTGGCGATTTGACGTTGAAAGACGTCGAAACGCGGCTTGCCAACTGGCTGCTTCGCCGATGTGTCGATCCAAACAGCAGCGAACCGGTTGAAATCGTGTTGCCCGCGACAAAGCGGATTTTGGCGGCGGAGCTTGGCACTGTGAGTGAGACGTTGTCGCGCACACTTGCAAAATTCCGCAGCCGCGGCCTTATCAGCGTAACGGGCCGTGTGGTTACTGTTGTTGATCCGGCAGCGCTTCTTGCGCTGTTGCGGAACAGCGAACTGCGATGAAGTTCATCAGAACAATTGCCGCATTCGGCATAATGACCGCGTGGCTGGCGATCGCTCAGGATGCCGGTGCGCCTGTCAACCTGGCCGAGTTCGCGGAGGTGAAGTTGGTCAAACATGGCAATCCCGCTTCGGCAACCGATACACAGCATCTCGTGCGCGATGGAAATCAAAAAGAGGTGATGCTTGACGGAACCTGCGCCGTGGAAATCTCTTGGGACCAGCCACGAGCGATACGCAGCGTCACCGTCAGAACGGATGGCGAACTGCAGGACGTTTCCCCGATCAAGGTCGAATGGTGGTATCGCGTGTGGCCGGACAACGGCAGTGGCGGTTGGATGAAGCTGGACGATCCTTTCAACGGACGGTGGGTCGAGGCCAGAACATCTGCCAAGGTTGAAGGCCCGAAAATCACGTTCGATTTTCTGCCATTGGACAAGGACGAGGTTGCCAGCGCAAAGCGGGTCGGTTTCGAGTACAGGCTCACGTACAAGCTGCGCTTGAGATGTGCCAACACCGTCAAGATCACAGGCATTGCAGCCTTCTCTGATGCCAGATGGAAAAACGCGCGGCTCAGGTACGAATGGAAAAAGAAACGCCAATCCGCGGGCAATTGGAACCCGCAGTTCGAGCCTCGAAACGCCCGCATTCGCACAACGAAACGGCTGGGTGCCGAGGTGTTCGAGGTTGATCTGGCCTACGCAGATGCCGGGGACCGACTCAGCGCCGACCGCGGGCGCGTCGTTTGCAGGGATGGTGAAACCGCGAGTTTTGCAGTTTTTGTTGATGATGTGTTGCGCGAAGGGGCGATTTTTGTCCGCGATGTTGACGTGTTGGTGAGCGATGCAGACCGCGGCATGAGTCTCAAGACATGGCCCGGCCCGGCAGGTGAGCGTTGGACCGCAGGCACGGTGGCGGAACAAGTGGCGCGCATGCCGGAGCAAACTTTTGATCGGCTTGCAAAAGCGGTCCCGCAAAAACCGCCGCGGTATATGTTTCTCGGCGTGCCAAATCTGCGGCAGGAAATTGCATTGCTCCCCCGCGGAGAAATCCAATTGCGCGCCGACAGTCTCAGGTCAATTGGCCCGGATGCCGAACTGAGACCGTGGGAGTGGGATGACATCATTTTCGACTTTGGCGCGGGCGAACACCCGGTAATGGGACCGCAAAGCAATCGCGCGGTGACCCGCAGCCTTGCTGACGGTTGGCTGCCAATTGTCCGTCACCAGTGGGAAACCGACCAGATTCGGTATGCGCAAACCTCGGTGGCAACGCCGTTGATGTGTGACATCGGATCGCTGCATACCGAGACGGGAACGGAAACTGTGGTATTGGCCACGCGCTTCGAGCTGTTGAATGCCTCGCAGGAAGAACGCGATGCATGGCTTTGGATCGAGATCAGCCGCCCCAGCCCGTGCAGATTGACGCTCCAAAACCTCCTGGTCCTGAGCCGACCCTCGGACAAATCGCATCGATCCGGTTTTTTGCCGTTGCGGTGCCGATTTGACATCCATGACAAAGGCGCGCTCGACATCGCTGTGCTCGAGCCGGGCGGCCCCGGGAGCTATCGACAGGATTTGCCAAGCCCATCGTCCGCGCGCGAAGCAGTGCGCTACCGGGTCAGACTGGCCCCGGGCGAACGCCATGCAATCGACCTGTTTGTCCCGTACATCGAGCTCTTTGACAAACAGGAGCTCGAAGCACTGTTGAAGATGTCGTTCACAAACGTTGCCGCATCGGTGGAACAATTCTGGCGCGAGCGCGTCAGTCGCGGCATGACATACGAGGTGCCCGACCATTACCTGAACGAGCTGTTCAAAGCCAATCTCTGGCATGTGCTGATCTCGACCGACATCGATCCGTTCACCCGACAGTATCAGCACGGCGCGGCCACGCATCACTACAGGAATTATCTGAACGAAACTGCCATGGTCGCTCGCTCGCTCGAAATGCGGGGCGAACACGAAACCGCAGCGTTGCTTATCGAAACGTTCCTCGCAAATCAAAGCGTCAAGGGATTGCCCGGCAATTTCCGGTCCAAGGAAGGGGTTCTCTATGCCGCTCATCCTGAAGAGCCGGACCCTTACACGGCTCAAGGATACAACATGCACCACGGATTCGGGATGTGGGCTGCGGCAGAACATTACCTTTGGACACGCGACATCCGGTATCTGGCGCGAATTGCTCCGCGGCTGCTGGCCGCCGCCAACTGGGTGATCAACGAGCGCCAAAGCACGAAAACCACCGACCCGGCCGGCCGGCGCCGCCCCGAATTCGGGCTTGCACCTGCGGGCGACCTCGAAGATGTCGAAGAATATCTGTATTATTACGCCACCGATGCTTACTACCACCTCGGTATGAAGCGCGTCGCGCAAGCATTTGCCGAGGCGGTTGACCATGCATCGGAGCTCCCAGCCCCGGCCCGCCCGCCCGATCGATGGACCAGCGAAGTCCGGGCAGCCGCAAAACGATTGACCAAAGAAACCGAATCATTTCGAGAGGACATCCGTGCCAGCGTTGCCGAATCAGTGGCCACATCACCGGTTGTGCGCTTGCGCGATGGTTTGTACATCCCATACGTGCCGCCACGGGTCAATGCTCTGACACATCTGAAAGAGGGCTGGATTCGCGAGGGGTTGTATCCAGCACTGCATCTGGTGACAGGCGAAGTTTACGAGCCACAGCATCAATTCGTCGATTGGATGATCCATGAGCTGGAAGACAACGTGTTTCTCAGCGCCGAAAGCGGCTACGGCCTCAAAAACCCCGAAGCCGAGTTTTTCGATCTGGGCGGGTTCACACTGCAGCCGAATCTGTTGGACCTTGCCATTGTGTATCTCGCGCGCGATGAGATTCCCAACTTCATCCGCGCTTTCTACAACACAGCTTGGGTGAGCCTTTATCCGGACACAATGTGTTTTGCCGAATGGGTGCCAAGGGCCGGCCATGGTGACGGGCCGCTCTACAAGACACCCGATGAATGCAAGTTTGTTCAGTGGATGCGCCAAATGCTTGTGTTCGAACGCGGGGATGACCTCGAACTTGCCCTCGGCGTGCCGTTGGCGTGGATGCGCGACGGACAACGTATCAGAATCGAGCGCGCAGCAACGTTTTTTGGCCGGCTCGACCTCGAAATAGTCTCGCACGCCGCTTCCAACAAAGTGACTGCCACTGTCAAGCTGGCCAAGACCAAAGACCCGAGAACTATCCGGCTTCGACTCCGGCATCCTGACGGCAAACCGTTGAAATCAGCTCTCGTCAACGGACGGACCGCCGAAGTCGATCCCAAGCGGCAACTGATTGAACTGCCAAAGCGCGCTCACGAATGGCGGGTCGAAGCGTTTTTCTGATTTTCGAGGCGGTCGCGCCTGCCAAAACGGAAGTTATTGACATCGCTCTGCCAACGTGGCTACCGTGCGGCGTATTTGGCGCTGTATGAATGCCAAGCTGTTATTCAAGATTGTGTTCATTATTGTGATGTTGTTTCTGCTCGTGCTGATCGGGCTGAACAACAAACAGACGGTTTCTTTTGTCCTTCCCCCCTTGCTTGCGAAACAGATTCATCAGCCGGCGGCGATAATGTATTTTGCGTTCTTCGCTGTCGGGATACTGACGGGTGCCGTGCTTTCTGTCGGGGTTGGGAAAAAGGGCGGTGGCGGGGGAAAACCATCCGGCGGAAAATAAATCGGGAAACCATTTTCCCGGCCCCGGTTTATTGCCTTTCCACCAGCCGCTTGTAGTCGAGAATCCCGTCTGCAATAGCCTGGGCAAGATCGCGGCGGCGTTCAAGGCCGACGAGCCGGCGCCGTTCATCCGGGGCGCTCATGAACCCGCCTTCGATAAGGATTGCGGGCATGGTTGCGTCTCTGAGAACAAGGAATCTGGCGCGTCGGACGCCACGGTCTTCAACGTCAAGGCCGGTGACCATTGCCTTTTGGACAAGGTAGGCGAGAAGGACGTTTCGCGAATCGTTGTTGTTTCCCGGGACGGCTTTTGTTGTGGCATTGTCATCGGGCCGCGTATTCGTTGACTTGGCCCCCGCCGGTGTTACACAATAACACTCGACTCCTTTTGCATCGCCACGGCCATTCCCGTCCGAGTTGTAATGCAGGCTCACAAAGATGTCGGCCCGGCGACGCTTGGCCAGCGCGACCCGGTCGTCAAGTTCAACGAACACGTCCGAAGACCTTGTGAGCACAACTTTCAGACCCGCTGATTCAAGCAACGATTGAAGTCTGCGCGCGAGCAATAATGTGTGCGTCTTTTCCTGACACCCCGCGGTTTCGACGCCCTTGTCTTTACCGCCGTGCCCCGGGTCAAGAGCCACAAGCGTGACTTTGCGCTGTGAGTTGTTGCGGGCAGGGGTCAACAATGGCCGGATCAGCTTTTGGATGTCCAAGAGTGCAATCGACGCGTTGGTCCCACGAGCAATCACAGGGAAGGACAGCCATGCTTTGACGCCGTTGATTTCGGCTTGCCGGGAATTGACGGTGAACGCCAGCCGCCATGACCGGTTGGTCAGCATGAAATCCCGACCGTTTGAATTCCAAACGATTCGAAATGAATTCGTCCGGCCCCAGCCTGCAAGGTCCACGTACTGTGGCGAAGACTCATGCGCCTGCGCGCGCTTCTGGGCCGCAAACACACTGGCGGCAACCAGCATCGTGATCAAGAACAGTTTCAAGACCCGGGTCATGGCGACCGGGAGAGGCTGCACAAGACCTGAGCAGGTCTTCAAGCAAAACCGCTTTGATGTGCACAACTTTCCGAAAGATGGGACATCGGCGCGCAGATCCTTGGTCGCTCAGGTGCAGGGCGATTCTTCGCTACCCCATTTTTTTGTGCCCGATTTTTCTGCCAAAAGCTCTTCGACCTTCTTTCGTTTCTTTTGGCCACAACCGAAAAATTAACAGTCGGTTCTTTCAGTTAGCCGAAAAGAACGAAAAAAGTGAAATCCACCTCTTTCCGTTTCTTTGCGGTTCGGGTGTTTACCTGCCGGAGGCAGCCGCGTTCCGGGTGAAGTTGTGTGGATCACTTCACCTCGCGCACGGCGTTGAAAGTGCCGAACGGATTCGGAACGCGCAGAGTGCATTCGGGATCGTCGCACCACTCACCGTCCACGATAAACTTGTAGTGATATGTGCCGGGCGCCAGTTCGACCTCCGCGTGCCAGAATCCATCTGGTCGTTTCTGCATGCTGATGGGACTTTTCTGCCAATGAGTAAAGTCCCCGACCAACAGGACGCTGGTTGCAGAGGGCGCGTTGTACGTAAAAGCCTGTTTGTTCTTCGCAGTCGCCTTTTTGGATGTTGCTTTCTTTGCCATGATCTAATCCATACTACGGTTCAACGCACCGGTCAAGTTCCCGTAACCAAGCGAACATCCTGTCTGGCACGTTATTCAACCGGTTATTCTCACCCGCAGTTTGGCAGCAGTGAGGCAATCGCCGCCGCTGCCCGTGCGGCTGCGCCCGGCGGGCCAAGCTCCGATACGACTGCTGCAAGTTTCGCTCGAATCGAGCTGCGCAGGTCCGAGTTTTCGAGGAAATCGGCAGTCGCACGCGCCAAGTTCGCCGGTGTGGCACGACCCTGAATGAACTCCGGAAACAGCTCTTCGTCGGCCAAAATGTTCGGCATTGCCAGATACCGCACCGAAACCAATTGCCGTGCCACGAAATAATTGATGGCTGAGGTCTTGTACATTGCGACCGTGGGTACGCCGTAAAGCGCGCATTCGAGCGTTACGGTGCCGGTGCAGGCTATCGCCGCTGTGGCGTCGGCCAGAGCGCCGCCCACATCGTTCACCAATACACGCACTTCGGGCAGCAGCCGCCTGCATATTGGATCGGCAATCTGCCGCAGCCGCTCATCCGCCAACACCAGAGTGAACTCGAGTTTGCGACTCTCACCCGAATCCGCTGTTTTCTGTCGGTGCACGCCCGCCACGAGCAGCCTGGCCGCCTCGAGCATGACCGGCAGGTGCCGGTTAACCTCCGCAACACGACTCCCCGGCAGCAAAACAACATCTTGGACCCGCCCGACATGGCGGTCATTTCCTGTGTCGGGCGCGGTTTTCATCGAGGTTGCCTTGTGACGGTCAACCACTGGGTGCCCGACAAACTCGACTCTGAGGGATGGCGCGCGCTTTGCGTACCACTCTTTTTCGAACGGAAACAGGCACAATAGCAGATCGAGATTCTTCGCCATTGTCCTTGCCCGTCCGGGGCGTGACGCCCACACCTGCGGGGAAACGAACTGGACAAATCTCGGCTTCCAGTTAAAGAAGAATCGTGGCGCTTTACGCAGCATTGCGCGAAGCGCCCGCGCAAACCGCAGGTTGAACCCGGAAAAATCGACGCCGATGATCACATCCGGCTGCCTTTCAAAGGCCAGCCTTAGCAACTGGCGCATGTGCCGCCTGAAAGTCAAATAGTGCCGCACCGCGCCGCTGAGCCCGACCATTGCGTGTCGGCACAAATCCAGGACCACGTCGGCGCCTGCGCTTTCCATGTGTTGTCCGCCCGCACCAAAAAAGCGCGGTGCAAATGCGAATGATTGCACTCCCGGATCAGCACGAAGAGCCTGGATCAGCTCCCCGGCCAGCATGTCTCCACTCGGTTCACCTGCGATGAGCATGAATCTGGGCGCGTGGTGAAGAGCATTCATCTCCGGTCCTTTCACGCTGCGGGCGAATTCGATTGAATCTGCCTTGTGATTTCCAGTGCCACGTCCAGTGCCCGTGCCCCGGCTTCGCCGGATACGACCGGTGTGCGTTTTTCCCGGACGCAGCTCAGGAAGCTTTCAAGTTCGAGCTTCAGCGGTTCATCCTTGGTGATTGGAACCGACTCTCGGACAATGCGTTTTCCGCCAAACCTTGTGACAAGCGAAGCTTCCCTGCCGCCGAAAAGTTTTTGGGCAATGGACGACTCTTTCTCATCGTCGCGTGCCAGTCGATACAAATACCCTTCTTGCGCCCTGTAATCCAACGATACGTAGCATGGGTCCGGGCCGCCGCTGAACACGCGTATCTTGCGAAGGCGTTCAGGGCTGACCCGGCTGGCTGTCAGGTTCGCCACGCAACCGTTGGCGAAGCGAAGACGGGCGTTTGCGATGTCCTCGTTCCGGCTCAGGACGGGGATGCCCACCGCGTCAATCGACACTATCGGTGATTTCACAAATGCGAGCACCACGTCGAGATCGTGTATCATCAGGTCCAACACAACGCCCACGTCCGTGCTCCGCGCGGGATAAGGAGACAACCGGTGCGCCTCGATGAACCGTGGAAAAACAACCGTGCGCTGCAAGTACTTGAACACCGGATTAAATCTTTCCACGTGGCCAACCTGGAGAACGGAATTGTTTGCACGCGCCAACTGGACAAGCTCGGCAGCCTGCGCCTGTTGATCTGTCATGGGTTTCTCGACGAGCACATGCTTGCCCCGGGCAAGGAGCGCTTTGGCGATCTGGAAATGAGTCGATGTGGGTGTAACCACGCTGAATGCATCGCAGGCGCCAACGGCGGCATCGATCGAATCGAAAACTGTTGTGCCACAACGCTGTGCGACGTTTTTGGCCGTTTCGACGTCGAGGTCATAAACCCCTGCAAGCACAACTTCTCCTGTTCGGCTCAACTCGGCATATAATCTGGCATGTTCCTTGCCGAGCGCGCCGACTCCTATCACACCGACTCGAGTTACCGCTGACATGGGCCGAGTCTAGCGACAAACGTCGGTTCTGTCGAAAGTGTAAAAATGCATTTTTTTGCTTGTGCAATTGACGTTTTCCATTCTAATGGTTCCCCCAAGCGTAACGCCTGTAGTGAATCCGATTCACCACTAACAGAGCATAAACAAATATGAAGAAAACAAAAAATACCGCAACCCAAGTTGTCCTACCCGTTGCCTGCACGGTGGCCATTGGCATACCAGGGGCAGCGGTAATGCCGGCAGCGGCTCAGGAGACAGCTCCTGCCGAGCCGGAGCGCATGGAGAAAATAATCGTCACCGGTTCGAACATCGAAAGCGCAGATGCCGCCGGCACATTGACGGTAAGTGTCGTTGACATCGCCGAACCGGTCAACGCCGGACGCCCAGCCCTGGCGGACACAATCCGGGTGCGCGCCCCTCAATATGCAGGCGGCACGGGTGCGATCAACCCGGGCTTTGGAAATGGTGGCGACGGCAGCTCGCAAGTGTCGCTGCGCGGTTTGCCGGCAAACGCAACCCTTTTGCTCGTCAACGGAAGACGAACAAGCACAAGCGACCTGAACCTGATCCCCGAAGCAGCGATCGAGAAGATCGAGATTCTTCAGGACGGTGCTTCTGCCATTTACGGATCGGATGCTGTTGCAGGCGTCGCCAATATCATCCTCAAAGAGGAATACACAGGCGCCAAGATTGGC
>Ga0207433_10015735_pt1 | contig 10719 bp, 5 predicted proteins | sample YelNatPaOPGAMG01_FD_187559 | JGI IMG/M metagenome (GOLD analysis project Ga0207433, IMG submission 187559) | Hot spring thermophilic microbial communities from Obsidian Pool, Yellowstone National Park, USA - OP-RAMG-01 (SPAdes) (version 3) | ecosystem: Environmental > Aquatic > Thermal springs >...
CGCATGCAAGCCCGAGCCATTAAAGGGGCTGTAAAGAACTTGACAGGATAAGAAAGCTGAGATATCATAGTAAGGTGTCACCCGTGATCAGGTCAAGATGTGAAGAGGATATGTGGTATAATTTATACAGAACCTAAAGCTGTGGTAATGGTTAAGGTTGGAGGGATGCGTTATGGGATTTGGTAATAAAGGCGAAGCCCTATTACGAAGGGCTAATCTTGAGGTATACCGCATGAATCCGTTTTGGGTGTTGAAGTTACCACCGGATGCTACCACTACTGAAATTAACCGTCGCGTTCAGGAATTGCGGATTCTCAGTGCACTACAGCAGGCAGGTTCTTTTTCTCAAACTGCTACTATTGTGCAGGGTAGAATAATAACTGCCTCACAGATATGGCAAAGATTTGCGAAAGAATGTGAAGGAGCTATGCTTGATGAAGCATGCCTTCAGAAAATTATCCATCGTTTGCAGGACCCGGAGGAAAGACTTGCGGACGAATTTTTGTGGTTTTGGCCAATGGAAGAGAAAGACAAAGCATTAGAGGCACTATTGAGTGGTAATATAGATCAAACTATCACCTTGTGGCAGAAGAAAATCGAATCTTCGGAGTTTTTTTGTAGCTCTATTGCTCGTCATAACTTGGCGCTAATTTATCACCTTTTACTTTTAGAGTTAGAGATACATAAGGACCGAATACAAAAACGTGAGAAATGGAAAGCTTATTGGTATAAAACATGGCGACTTTGGTTAGAAGTTATTAATGATGACGGAGTTTGGAGTTATTTAACTAGAAGAGCTATTCAACTTAACGACCCACGAGTAAATCAAGAAACAGTGATTTCATTTCGTCAAGCATCTATTTTGTTTTTTGCTTTTATAAATGCTAAATTATTAATAGAAGCATTTTGGAAAAATGATGAAGATGTTTGTGAATTTCATATGGAAATTTTAAATAAATTTGTAAAAAATGAATTTCAGCAAGAGGCGTTAGCTCATGTAATTAATCCAATAATAGATGAAATAAAAACTCTATTGCAAATAGCAAGACAAAAAGCAACAAACTTATCAACAATGGAAGCAGCAAAGTGGTTAATAGAAAATGTTCTCCATCTCCTGAACGCAATATCCAAAATATTTCCAGATCACCCGCAAAATCAAATACTACGGGATGAGATTGCACTTCAAATCAGAGAATGGGTAAGTGAATCCATTATTTCTGAAAATGTGTCAAGTTTAGAAAAAGCAATTCTATTGCTCGAAAAAGCAGTCGAATTATCTGGCACAGAAAGTGTTAGGGAGCGATTAAGTAAAGAGCTGGGCGAGGCTAAACGAGCTTTGAAAGTTGTGCCTATTTTAGAGCGCTTAGGGATACTCATCAAAGAGGCTCAAAGTAAGATTGAACGCGGAGGCTATGGACTTTTAAATGAAGCAGAAAAGTTACTCAATGAAGCAGAGCCTTTGCTACGCCAACTCGACCAATTGTTCGTCGGTGCGTCTGAACAACAGATAAAAGATCAATTCCACGATGCAGTTGCAATGACGGTCCACGCACTTATCTCTGGCGCAATCAAAGCAGGTAATATGAATTTTAAGAGAGCAAAAATACTATTAGAGAGAGCAGCTAAACTTGCTATGAGTAACAATGTTCGTTTATTCTTACAATCAGAACTGAAAACATTGAATGAGATTTTAGCCCGCCAACAACAGGTATGGACTGAACGAGCGTCAGGATGTGGGTGTTTGCTCGTTATAGGCTTGATTATTCTCATTGGTGCTATTAGTGATTGGTGGACAAATCGAAGATTAGAAACTTCTAAGACTCAAATAGCTTCTTACTCTTCGCTAAAGATGCAGCCATCGACCTCAAAACCCTCTACTATTTCTTCAAAACAACAGGTATCAAAATTTTCAGAATCTAATATAAAAACAAGGGAACAATGGATCAAATATTTAGGTTTAGAAAAGATTGCACAAAAATATATTCAAGGAAATATTAAACCTGAAGGAGATTTAGATTCATTACTTGGAGATTTAACTTATGAAGATTCAACAGTTTATCTTGATAAAGAAATTTTAGGAGATTTAGATAGAGATGGATATAAAGAGAAAATCATTATTATAAGGATAAATGCGGGAGGTTCTGGAATTTTTGTTTATCTAATTGTTTTGAGAAATGGGAAATTTGTTGATGTAAAATCATTGGGTGACAGAGTGATTATAAATTCGGTTTCTATCAAAAATCGGAATATAATTCTTGATATGCTTATTCATGGTCCAAATGATCCTATGACGACACCAACTGAAAAAGTTATTTTTAAATACAGATTAATCAATAATCGTCTTGTCTCTGAGAAAGATATAAGAAAAAAGATACTGAAAGGAAAAATTGATAGGTTAAAAACTGAATTAGAACAAGGAAAAGGAAGATTAAATCAATTGGTGAATTATATTAGCAACTTGGATAATCAAATTAATATACTCAAAGTCCAAATAGACTCATTGCGTTCTAAAATTCAAATAATTGAACAAGTTTACTCCTTAGGTTTTCCAAATGAAGCTGAATTAGAATCCTATCGTGCATTAGTGAGGCAACATAACGAATTAGTGTTACAACATAATGACCTTGTTAGAAGGCGTAACGCTTTAGCTAAGGAAGGACTCACTTTAATTGAAAGCTTACGTCAGAAAGAAATGGAACATAATCAGTTAGCAAACGAGTATAATGCTCTTCTGCAGGAGGAGTAAAGAATGAACAAATACAAACAATTATTGTCTTTTTTGAAACGATTGTGGTTGGATATGAAACAGTGGCGATACCCACCCGAATTTCGTATCAAACCAGCGCCTGTTTTGCCAGAAATTACGCCGTTGATTAACGAAATCTTTAATAAACTCCAGACATTATCTATGACAACATCTGAAAAGGATCAGGATTTACTTTCACTTATTGCTGAATTGGCAACAGGTCTTTGGAGGATTCGCAATCGCATTAGTTCATTGCCCGACAATGATGAATCAATTCAGCGCCTCAAGCGAGTAATGAAAGCTGTTTGGGAAGCAATGGAGGCAAATGGAGTGAAAATTCAGGAGCATACTGGTGAGGACTATAGAGAAGGAATGGCTCTTGAAGTGTTAACTATAGAGACAAATCCTTCTTTGACACAAGCGAAGGTAATCGAGACAATCAAACCCTCTGTGTTTGTAAATGGTCGATTAGTGCAGTGGGCTGTCGTTATAGTTGAGAAACCGCCAGAAGAAGGAGGGAGTTAACATGCGTTTGACGATGGATTTTGGTATTGACCTAGGCACGACCAATAGTAGCATCGCTGTGCTTAAAGGAACGGAGGCTGTTGTGATTAAAAACAATGAGAACGATGAAGTTACTCCATCTGCTGTTTGGGTTTCTAAACAAGGGAAAATTTTTGTCGGTAAGTATGCTAAACAACAAATTGATCCTGAACCAGCAATTGAGTTCAAATTAAAAATGGGAGAACGAACTCTTATTAGAGCAGGTTATAGAGAAATGCCCCCTGATGCATTGTCTGCTGAAGTGCTCAAGAAGCTACGAGGAGACGCACAGAATAGACTTGGTGAGGAAATTAAGGCGGCAGTTATTGGTGTGCCTGCGGATTTTGATTTACCGCAAATACATGCTACTGAACAGGCAGCACGATTGGCAGGGTTTGAAGAAGTTAAGACTATCCAAGAACCAATTGCAGCTGCCTTAGCCTATACCTTCCAGAGCCACATTGACTCTGGAATTTGGCTCGTTTATGATTTGGGGGGTGGGACCTTTGATGCTGCTGTCGTTTCCATCAGAGAGGAAGATGTTAGCATTATTGCACATGGTGGAGATAAAAATTTAGGTGGCAAGTTAATTGATTGGGATATTGTCGATCATATATTCATTCCAGCATTAAAACGCCAATATGCGCTCAATAGTTTGAATCGTCATGATAGTAATTCTGTTCGCAAATGGAAATCTCTTATAAAACAATTGAAAATGGAAGCAGAACAGGTAAAAATTAGACTTTCACGAGATTTAGTAACAGTAGCCCTACCACCCAATAATCCTATTGGTATAGATGAAAAAGGCGAACCGATTTGGTTAGAACTTGAAGTTACTCGCGAACAAATAGAACCATTTATTGAATCTAAAGTTGAGCGAACCATCGCCATCGTTAAGCGGGTATTGAACGAAAAACGACTTAGTTATCATGACATTGAACGAATAATTCTTGTTGGTGGACCGACTTTAATGCCTCTACTTAGAGAGATGCTGCAAGCAAAGTTAGGTATAGAATTGGCATTTGATATTGATCCAATAACAGTCGTTGCCCAGGGAGCAGCCATTTTTGCTGGAACACAACAAATAAAAGCTCCTAAAACTTCAAAATTACCCAGAATGTTTGTAATTGAGTTAATCTATAAGCCTATAGATTCTACAACAGAACCCTTAATCGGAGGCAAGGTCGTGCCACCTCAAGGCGAAACATTAGATGGTTTTACTATTGAGTTTGTAGAGACCACGTCCCAGTGGCGGAGCGGGCAAGTGCCAATCCAATCAAACGGAACTTTTATGACGACCTTAAAGGCTGAATCAGGGAGACAAAACGAATTCATCATAGAACTACGAGATGCTTATGGTAACCGACATTTTACTCAACCAGAGCGTTTCTATTATGTAGTTGGGAGAGCTGTAGGAACTCAAATTGTAACCCATCATATTGGCGTTGCATTGGCAACGGGGGATGTAATGGTTTTCTTCGAAAAAGGTTCTCCACTTCCCGCAAAGGCAACCCACATTCTGCGGACGACAGAAGAATTAAAGAGGGGGCAATCTGGAACGATGTTACGCATCCCCGTTGTAGAAGGTGACGATGTCCAGCGCGCTGATAGGAATCGGGAAGTCGGGGCGTTAGAAGTTAGGGGTGATTCTACTAAGGTTTGGCGTGATGTGCCTGTTGGTTCCGAAGTCCAAGTTACTTTGGAAATTGATGAATCGAGGTTATTAAGGATTCGAGCATTTTTGCCCTTATTGGAAGAGGAGTTTGAAGCAATTTTTCAATGGGAAAGGGAAGAAATTTCCATTGAAGACCTAAAACAGGCCTTAGCATCTGAAAAAGCTCGGTTTGAACGAGCAAGAGAAAATGCCATGCGAACTGGTAATCAAGAAGCAATGCGTATACTACATGAACTGGAGCGGGAACAGATCTTGGAAGATGCTGAAAATGCACTAAATGTTGCGGATACCGAAAACGATGCACCTATAAGATGTTATAACCGGATTGTGGAACTAAGGCGAAGATTAGATGATGTGGAAAAAGCAATGGAATGGGATATGTTGGTTGAAGAAAGCCGTGAGATCCTTGAGCGTGTTCGTTTCGCTGTTCATCAATTTGGAACTTCTGACGATCAAAATAACTTGAAAATGTTAGAACAACAACTACACGAAGCAGTTGCACGCCACAATATATCTCAAACTCAATGGTGTCTGAAAGAAATAGTGAATTTAGAATTTTCCATTTTACGCAATCAACCTTGGTTTTGGGTATTGCTGTTCCAAGATTTGCAACAAAGATGCTCCCAAATGCGTGATCAGAAGCAAGCTCAGCTCCTTATCAACCAAGGTAATGAAGCTTTGCTTCACAATGATTTATCATCATTACAGGAATCGGTTATAGGTCTTATTCAATTGCTTCCTCGTGACGAGCAGCAAAGAATCATTACAAGCACGGTTATTCGAAGGCGGTGAGGAGAGTGACTCAACAGGAGGAAATAAATAGGCTATCTACTACAATTCATCAAGCGTTGGAAATATTAATGGTGGCACAAGCAGCGGAATGGGCTAGACAAGGAAATCTCAATCACGCTGAGGCGTTTTTACGCCCCTTAGCGCAACAACTTGAGGCTTCACCATACATACTTGATTTGTTAGCGAAAGTGTTGGCACAACAAGGGCGATTTAAAGAGGCAAAAGAACTTTGGCAGAGGGCATCTGCAATACAACCTGACAACGAGAATTTCTTGAGGGCAATTACTTGGTGCGAGCATTTTCAAAGCGTTCGTCAAGGCATTCCTATCTGGCAAGCAGTGTTAGTAATTTTTGGTGTAGTTTGGTTTACATTGACAACTACCTTATTACTTAATAATAGACACTTAAGAAGTCAATTAGAGGCGTTACAGAAAAATATACTTATAGTATCAAAAACTCCCTCTTATACATCATCGGTAATTGTATCTCAAACACCTAAATTATCTCAGAAGCAAATTGATAGTATTACAAAGTTCTTGAAAAATGATATAAATTTGTGCAAATTTGATATTACTGTAAAACAAGATGGAAATGTTATTAGTTTGATTGGCGAAGTTCCAAGCCTCTGGCTAAGGTTTTATGCAGAACAAATTGTGAAACAGTTAGTTCCTCAAAAGATAAAAGTGGATGTTAGTTGTCTCCGTTTGCTCAGTTACTATATAGTAAAACAGGGAGATAACCTTTGGGTAATCGCCCAGCGAGTTTATGGAAATCCTTTATTATGGTCAGAATTAGCTAAAGTTAACGAATTGAAATACCCTTATATTATTTACCCTGGGCAAAAACTGCGCCTTTTATGGTAGTTTTAGATGATCAGTTTCTGTATGAGCCTTATTAAATTAGCAGGATGGTGAAGAGGGATGCCATGGAAGATTGAAGTGGACTTTCCAATTGAGTTGGTTAACCCGCTGGCGCAAAGGGAAGCAAATGCAAAGCGCCCATATCAACATGTTTCCACAAAGGATTCCACCTTAGGAGGTGAGGAAAATGCGGTTTGTGTTGGTGGTTTTAATTACTGCGTTGATCCTCTCCAACGCATTATGGACTCTTGGAACGGCTGGGCAAAAGGAGCAAATCTATGCACTTGTCCTTGCGTCTCAGAACTTCAAAGTGGACGCTGAAGTTAAAAGGAGATTGCTCCAAGAGGGAATACATCTTGTCATCAGGGATGCCGGTGAGCCTGTAAGCTACGAGATGCTAAGGTTGTTTCACTTCGCCATCCTAATCGCTTCTGGCGACTTTGCTGGTTTTCAAACGCCATACTTCGTTCCGCACGAATTCGTCGTCAGGTATCTGAACGGGAAGCGAAATATCGCTGAATTGCATCGTTATGTTCGTGAAGGGGGCGGTTTGCTCTTCATGGTTTCAATGACTGGAGCAGGTCAAGAGACAGCGGAAGGTTGTGAGGAATTGCTAAGCCCGCTTGGAATCCGCATCGTTGCTGCACAAGTTAGGGATGAGGCTCACTCAACATGTAACGGAGAGTATGCTTGGACGACCAATATCGCTCCATCGCCCGTTACAACTGAGGTCAAATGCGTCGTTTACCCGACAAACATGCTCCGTTGGGACGATGCTTACGCTACTGTCCCGTTCATTCTTGAGAGCAAAGAATGGCAGCCAATTGTCAGAGGAATGCCGGGAAGCGTTGCAGCCCGAGGTTTGCAATACACGAAGTGGATTCCAATTGAGGGATTGAACGAACCAGTTATCGCTGCAATAAGGCAATTTGGAAAAGGCAGGGTAGCAGTTCTCGGAGTTGCTCCATTCTACACCCTTTGGATGCCTTTTGCGAGACCTGAAGGAGGTTGGATAGGCGAATCACATACAGGCATGATTGACGGCATCTTCCTTGAAAAGGGCGATGGGAAAAGGAAAAGCGATGGTTGGAGGCTTCTCGTGAACATGTTCAGGTGGCTTGCTGAAGGAAGTGACAAACTGGGGTTTGGTGGCTACACCGAAGAGGCTTATAAGAAAGCGCCCGTCCCACCTTCAGCGGAAGTGCCAACATGGTTGCGAGGTTGGCGTGAAGAGAACGGTGCAAAGGCTTTTAAAGTGCTGATTGGCGCAAGGAGTTATTTCAGCGACGGGAAGGGCAGTGTGAAAGAATTCGCTGAAGCGGCAAAGAAAGCGGGTTATTCCATCCTTGTGATGACCGAGACTTTCGAGCACTTTGATCCCCAAAATTGGGATAAGTTTTTGAACGAGTGTAAAGCAGCGAGCGATAAAGAATTGGTTGTCCTTCCTGGGCTTGACATACCAGATGTCTATCAAAACCGCTATTTGCTTTTTGGGCAGAGAGAATTTCCAAGCGACTTCATGCTAAGCGACGACAAACGGGCGATGAAAGAAATTCAGTATTTGATGCTGGGCTTTGGGACACACTTCTCAGCGATCCATCGCCCAACCACAACTCCGATGGTTCATCATCTCTACAAGTTCTTCTCCGGCATCGTCGTATACACATACCGCAATGGCGAGTTAGTTGATGACGGCACACTGGCTTATCAATGGCATGTGAACAACACAAGTCAGCCTATCCCGCTCGTCGTGCACGAGGTCTATTCGCCGAAGGAAGTGGAAGTTGCATCAAAATCTGGGCATCAGTTGTTCGTTTTCGCCGACACGCTTGAAAACGCCGTATGGTATTTGCGTGCAGGGATTCAACATTTCTGGGAATCTCCATCACTCTTTCTTGTGAGTTCGGGTCCGATGATAAAAACGCTTTCCGGCGGCAGGATCATCGTTGAAAGCGATGTTCCGATAACCGAGGTAAGGTTGATTTGCAACTATCACACCGAAAGAAGATGGCTCCCGAATGAAAAACGGGTTGTGCTTGATTTTTACCTTCCGCCTTCGCATTTGCGTCAGGGTTTCGTTTTCGTTCAAGATGCAAAAGGGCGAACTGCAATTTCGCCACCGTTGAGATTCGGACCGACAGCAAGATACACATGGCGATGTTCAGACAGGCAGAACTTTTTCGGGTTTGCGGTGAACTACACTGGAACCATACTCCCTGACATTGACATTTTCTTGCCCACATTTGGGACCGATGAAGGGAAATCGCTTTGGCCTCACAGGTTTGGAACAAGGGCAGGTGAGAATTTAGCACCATTGCTTGAATTTCCGTTCGCAAGCCCTGCTGCTCACATTACCGATGCATTTATTGACCAACGATATTGGCGTGCGCTTTGGGAAGATGTGGCGTTTGATGCAAAAGCACAGCAAGGAACTTCACGAAGTCGGGTCTATGAAGCACATGTGCGATACCATGACTTCAATATTTCTGAGGAATACCGTGAGAAGGACCCACGACGCCCGATGATACTGAAAGAGGTAACAATCCACTTGAGAATGCCTGTTACCCCTATCGGTGATGTTTTCCCTGTCTTCACGAAAGTCTCACCGAAGCCTGTTTATGGCTACTTTGATGAAAAGACGGGCAAAGAAATTGAGGGTAGGCTTGAAAACGGTTTTGTTGACCTTCCAGTCGGCGGTTACGCCGATGATTTGATAGCCCTCTCGCCGGGCATCCGAGTCAGCGCCAATGGTGAAGTTGGGTTTGCTGCGCCGAAATGGTCAAATGGACCTTTGCCAGTTGGAACAATTTGGTTTGCCCAATATGTGAAAGTGCCAAAAGAACAATTGCGTGAGTTGAGAGTTTGTATGGGCTTTGGTGCGAAGAAACCGTTTGAGTTAAGGCTCTCACGAGGGAAGTTAACGAACATTGCCTATGTGGCTTACTTGGAAGCAGAAAACTTCGGAGTTGCTGGGACAATTGAACCGTATCTGAAGATGCCTTACGAGTTGCCTCTGTTCATCAAGGGCATCAACTGCAATTGGGAAGCAGCCGTTTGGCGTGAGGACGGAAGCCTACAACATTTCGGTGTTTTTGAAGGGCAAGGGATAGCGAGGCTTGATGTGACAAAAGGCGGAAAGTTCTATGCGGGGAACATAATCATGGCGGATAACCCAGAAATTCGCTTGTCAGTCCTGAGATGGGATGAAAAAGGGATCACTGTTGAAGCGAACAACCCGATGGAAACGGATGTTGAGACGCTCATAGAAACGCCTCAAGAGATTGCTGGCAAGTATCGCCTGAGCGAGAGAGTGAAAATTCCTGCAGGCAGGACTGTTAGATTGGATTTTGGGAAGAGGTGAAATTTTGATGTTTTGGCTCATTGCTTTGCAAATTTTGCAACCAATGCACGCTGACTACGCCTGGGGCTGGCATGGTGGCTACTACCTGACCGACGAGGTTGCTACTCGTGAAGCCTTTGACCGACTTTTTGATTTGCTTGATGAGTTGCCTCACATCAAAGCCGTCCTTGAAATTGAGCCTTACACCCTTGAGCGGATGCTTCATGGCGAAAAGTTTGAGGTTGAGCGAATTGGCAGGACTCAACCTCAACTCGTCGGCTGGCAGAAAGGCGGGGTCGGTAGGTGGGAGTTCGCTGTTGGCGCTGAGTTTGCGAGGAAAGGCAACGGCGTCAGGCTCGTTTTCTACGAGGGCGAATATGCTCACATCTGCCAGCCAATGAATGCAACGAAGTTGCGTGGCAAAACCCTTATCTTCAGCGGTTACATCCGCTCGCACAAAGGCACAGGCGCTCACCTTTACATTGACGCTTGGGACGAACGAGGCTTCATTGCGGGCTCATCTCGAATGTCGGAACGAGTTGCTCCCGATGGCAAATGGCATTTTGTGAGTTTTGAGTGGGTTGTGCCTCAAGATGCCGTTACCATCTTCCCGCAGGCGAAAATCGCTTTTGATCCGACCGTCGCTGACTTTGATGACCTTTCGCTCAAGGTTAAGGAGACGGGCGAGGAACTTTTGACAAACGGCGACTTTGAGCGGTATGAAGTGCCCACGCTCAAGGACATGAAAAGGCTTGCAAGGCTG
>Ga0207433_10015737_pt1 | contig 10719 bp, 10 predicted proteins | sample YelNatPaOPGAMG01_FD_187559 | JGI IMG/M metagenome (GOLD analysis project Ga0207433, IMG submission 187559) | Hot spring thermophilic microbial communities from Obsidian Pool, Yellowstone National Park, USA - OP-RAMG-01 (SPAdes) (version 3) | ecosystem: Environmental > Aquatic > Thermal springs...
GGTGGATAATGCTGAAGTAGGTTTAGCACATAACGTTGGAGGTTCGGGTGCGACAGCGGTTGTCACAATATTATCAAGGGGGTGAGAAAAATTGAGTCAAATGGCTCCACCAGCTCATTGGAGGAGGGCGAAAGAAAGGTACAGGCTGTTGGGTTCAAAGTGCGAAAACTGCGGTAGCATATACTTTCCCCCAACAAAAGTATGTCCAAAATGCAGGAGAAAGGGGAAAATGGTTCCAACAGAATTCTCTGGAAAAGGGAAAATCTTCTCGTACACAATAATACACGCAGCACCGAAAATATTCGAAAAATACACGCCATACATAATAGCGCTAGTAGAGTTGGATGAGGGGCCGAAGGTCATGTCACAGATAGTCGATTGCAAGCCGGAGGAAGTGAAAATAGGAATGGAAGTAGAAGCGTGCTTAAGAAAACTATTCGAGCAAGACGAAGATGGGATAATAAGCTACGGCTTCAAATTCAGGCCAATGGACAGCAGCTGGAAAAAGGCTTTAAACTAATGACATAATGGTCAGAAATTGTTATCTATTTTGATTAGATTATTTTTACAAAAAAGTGGTTCAAGCTTAAATATATCGAAGCCATATGCCCAAAAACATGGAAACAAAAACAATTCTTGTAACTGGTGGTGCTGGTTTTATGGGTTCTTGGCTTGTGGATGAACTTATTAAAAGGGGGCATAATGTGATCGGCGTTGATAATCTCCTAGGTGGTTATATAAATAATGTGAATAAAGATTGTGTCTTCATCAAAGGTGATATAAGAGATAGGGGTACAGTTGAAAGGGTGGTAAAAGGAGTTAATATAATATTCCATCTTGCTGCATATGCAGCGGAAGGCCAGTCCTTTTTTTCACCTATTTCAATAAACGATATCAATATTACATCTATGAACAATCTTTTAGTGGCTGCCGTCAACAATAATGTCGAAAGGTTTGTATTCACTTCTTCAATGGCTGTTTATGGAAGTCAAAAACCACCATTTAGTGAAGATATGCCTAGAATGCCGGTGGACCCTTACGGTGCAGGAAAGGCTTATTGTGAAATTATGCTCGAAATATTCGCAAAAACTTATGATTTCGAATATGTTATAATTCGTCCTCATAACGTGTACGGTCCAAGGCAAAATATTGCCGACCCCTATAGGAATGTACTCGGTATATGGATAAACAGAATTCTCCGCGGCAAACCACCTATAATTTATGGTGACGGAAAGCAGACACGTGCATTCTCATATATAGAGGATGTCATACCAGCCATTGCTAATGCTGGTTTCTTTAAAAATGCTGCAAACCAGATTATTAATGTTGGAAGTAATGAAGTAGTTACAATTAACCAGGCATGTAAAATAGTTTTAGACGTTATGAGTAGCAGCTTAACTCCCATATTTGAAAAAGAAAGACCGGGTGAAGTTAAGCATGCCTATTGTACTATTGAAAAGTCCATAAATCTTTTAAACTATGAAACTAAACATTCATTAAAAGATGGTGTTAAAAAGATGGTTGAATGGGCAAAGCAGATCGGCCCTCAAGAACCAACTTATAGACTTCCACTAGAAATCACTAAAAAGGCGCCTAGAGTTTGGGTTGAAAGATTAATGTAGAAATGTGAGGCAACTATGAAAGCTGTTATAACAGCAGCAGGTCTTGGTACAAGGCTTCTACCAATAAGCAAAGAACTTCCTAAGGAAATGCTACCTATATACTTGAGAGATAGTTCAGGTACATTGGTTCTCAAACCACTATTACAGGCATTATTTGAGCAATTATATGGTTTCGGAATAAGGGAGTTTTGCTTTATAGTAGGAAGAGGTAAAAGAGCTGTTGAAGATCATTTTACACCTGATTGGGATTATGTTGCTAAACTCAGTATTAGAGGTAAAGAAAATTTGATCTCAGACTTAATCTCGTTCTATAGAATGATAGAGAATTCAACTATAGTTTGGGTTAATCAGCCTGAGCCAAAGGGTTTTGGTCATGCTGTTTTAATGGCCCGTTCGTTTGTTGGCAACGAATTTTTTATCGTCTGTGCAGGCGATACATTCATAATTTCAAAGAACAATGATTTTCTGAAGAGGATGTATAACGCTTTCTCCCAGAACGTTTCATCGATTCTACTTTTACAGAGGGTTGAAAATCCAAGACAGTATGGAGTTGCTGTGGTCGGACAAGAAGTTGACGATAAAGTTAATATTCTAAGTGTTATTGAAAAGCCTAAGATTCCCCCATCTAATTTTGCTATAATGCCATTTTACATATTTAATCCGAAAATATTCAGTATTTTAGAACACTTAGAACCTGGTGTTAATGGTGAAATTCAACTTACTGACGCAATACAAAAGCTCATAGATTATGGTCATAAGGTTATCGGTGTCCCTCTTAAAATTGATGAATTAAGACTTGATATTGGGACTCCTGAAACATATGGAGAAGCTATACAATTATCTTTCAGATATTCTAATGAAACCGGTTATTATTAATTTAAATTATAACCTGATTAAAGTATAGATAGGTGAAATAGTTTGAATAGGTTTAAACTGTCCTTTATTGGCCTTGGATATGTCGGTTTGGCTAGTGCAGCATGTTTCGCATCAAAAGGTTTCAAGGTTCTAGGTTTTGATGTCGATGAAGTTAAAGTTGATATCATAAAAGATGGTAAGGCGCCATTCTTCGAACCAGGACTAGAGATGCTCGTTAAAACATCTGTCGAACGTGGACTTCTAGAAGTTACAAAGGATTCTAAGAAGGCAATATTAGATTCAGACATCACATTTATCACAGTTGGTTCTCCAGCTAAAGAGGATGGAAGCATAGATCTTACATATGTTAAAGAAGCCTCAAAAATGGTTGGTGAAGCATTACATTATAAGGGTGATTGGCACCTTATCGTTGTTAAGAGTACTGTTGTGCCGACGACAACAGAAAATGTTGCTGGAAAAATGGTTGAAGCATATTCTGGAAAGCATGTTGGCAAAGAATTTGGTCTATGCGTTAATCCAGAGTTTCTTAGAGAAGGGAACGCTGTTGAAGACACCTTTAACCCTGACAGGATAGTGATAGGTGAAAGCGACAAAAGGTCCGGTGATGTTCTGGAGGAACTTTATAAAGAATTTTATGGCGAAAACGTTCCGCCAATAATAAGGACAACCCCTGTCAATGCGGAACTAATAAAGTATGCGAACAACGCATTTCTAGCGATGAAGATAAGTTTCATAAACATGATAGCAAACCTATGTCAAAAGCTTCCAAACACGGATGTTGAGGTTATTGCAAAGAGCATCGGATTGGATAAAAGAATTGGACCACTATTCCTTAAGGCAGGCATAGGATGGGGTGGGAGCTGTTTCCCAAAAGACCTTAAAGCCCTATTAAACTTCAGTTTAAAGAACGCAGTTGAACTCCCTCTTGTCGAATCAACATTAAAAATTAATGAAAATCAACCCTACAAGTTAGTTGAACTTGCAAAAGAACTAATAGGCAATCTTGAAAACAGGAGAATTTCAGTTCTTGGACTAGCGTTTAAACCGGGAACAGACGATATGAGGCAAGCAGTTTCAATAAAAATCATAGGCAGGCTCTTAGAAGAAGGCGCTAATGTTATAGTATATGATCCAAAAGCTATGTCCAACGCAAGAAAAATTTTTGGAAAAAGCATAGCGTACGCAAACAATATCGAAGAGTGTTTAAAAGATTCAGAATGCGCACTAATAGTAACAGAATGGGACGAATTCAAAAGCATTAAACCGGAAGATTACGTGAGACTTATGAGGATTCCAGCAGTTGCAGATGGGAGAAGAATATATGGTCCAGAAGATTACTCCAAGATGTTAAGGTTTAAAGCAATAGGATTAGGTGAAAGAAAATATCATAATCCAGCATTAGCGGTAAATGCTATAGTATCCAAGAAAGATAAAATACTTTTCGTGAAAAGAAGTATAGGCCCCTTTAAAGGACTGTGGTCCCTACCAGGAGGGTTCATAGAATATGATGAAACAGTTGAGGAAGCGTTAGTAAGAGAAGTAAGGGAAGAAACAGGTCTAAATGTCAAGCCTACGAAAGTTGTAGGAATATACTCCAAGCCGACCAGAAGTCCTCACAAACACATTATAACAATATGCTATATATGTTCTATAGTAGGAGGTAGAATAAAACCCTCTAATGAAAGTACTGAAGTTAATTTTCTTTCAATAAAAAAATTGCCCGAAAAACTTGCATTTGATCATAAAAGCATGGTTGAAGATTATCTTGCAATAGTTCAAGCTAAAGTGAAAAATTAGATGAAATACAATAAAAAAGTAGCTATTGCTTTGCTTTATCATAAAGGAAGGGATAAAGTTTTAAGTAAAGTCCTAAATAGTATCTCTAATCTTGAAAGAGTTAATCTAAGTATTGGACTTATACTTGTAAATAATGATGCCGATAATTTAACTGAAAAAGTTGTTGATACGTGGTTGAATAAGCACAAAATAGATTTCGAAAATATAGTTCACATAAAATTAGACGGTAATGTGCCAATATTAAGAAACTTTTGCTTAAAGAAAGCAATGGAATTAAACTATGATTATATATTTTTTGTTGATTCAGACGTTATCCTCACAAAAGATTCTTTACAAAGATTACTAAATATTTTTGACTGTGTTGACGCTGATAAAATTTTTGCAAGCTCTATCCCATACTTTATTCCAGCAGATAAAGATACATTGTTCACTCAAATCAGGATAAAGTACGGTAAAAACTCTTTAGCTCCATTGAAGCAAACTAAACAACCGTATGTCGTGCCTTCAACTGGAATGGGTGCAACCTTAATAAATCTCTCCTTGATTCCTAAAATCGGCTTTTTTGATACAGAGATACCTTACATTGAAGACTTGAACTTAACAAGGAGGGCCACAAACGCAGGTTATAAAGTAATTTTAGATCCAAGCATACAACTTGTTCACGATAAAAAAGTTAGCACAATAAAATGGCTAAAAAGAACATATGAACTTGGAGAAATTGAATTTAAGAACATGATTAAAATTGGAACGTGGAAAAGTGAATTAAGAGGCTTTATCTATTGGTCTGCCTTTATTTTTACCTTTTTCTTAGTGATAATCACCCCAATCCCATTTATATTACTACTCCTATTTGGCTACCTTCGATATGCAAATAATTTTAGTGGAATTGGAAAAATCATAGGATTTCCAATTTTAAGTATAATTAAGATTGTTAGAACAATAGGAATTATAAAAGGTTTCTTTCTGTACTTCTTTAAGAAACTTATTAAATAAGTATGACCTTAAAGCTTTTTGTGTGCAGGCAAGAAAATACGATTACAGATTATCGATAATGTTAGGATAAAGCAAATTTTTTTGTACTCCATCTAAAGCATAAGGGTGGAGACGACAATGCCCAAGGTAATAAAAATTTAAAAAGGGATATTAGCAATAACTTCTAAAATTAAGGTGAAAGTACAGGCATGATGACAGATGAGCTAATAGAAGAATTTATAACGTTCTCTAATCAAAATCTATGCAATAGACATGATGCTAACTTTCCTAAAGTTTCAATATTTTGGTTAAACTATAATAGTATTAGTTTCAAGCACATTGTGTTATGTTCTTTGGAAAATATTTGTAAGCTTGATTACCCAAATTTTGAACTTATAGTAATTGATAATAATTCAACGGACGGAAGTTATGAAACAGTAAAGGATTTTCTTAAAAATATTAATATAAAAGTTAAATTGATTAGGTTAAAAAAGAACGTCGGTTTTACAGGTGGGAATAACGTTGCATATAAAATGATGGACCCTGATACAAAATACTTTGTTCTATTAAATAATGACGCTATTCCTTATCCGGATAGTCTTTCTAAACTAGTTAAGGTAATGGAAGAAGATAATGATTTGGCTGCTACTCAGGGAATTATAATAAGCTATAGGAATGGCCTTGTGGATACCGCAGGAGGGTTTGTAGATATAATGTTACGTGCGTACATGGCATATAACGGTCTTTCTCCTAAATTATTGGACAAGTCCATAACCATTTCCTATGCTGACGGCGCTTACTCAATATATCGTGTTAGTGCAGTAAAGAAGGCTTTAGGTTATAATGACAAAATCTTTGATAGGTTAACATTCATGTATTACGATGATACTATTCTTGGACTAAAGTTATGGAATAAGGGTTATAGAATAAAATCATTTCCATTTATAACAGCAAGGCATTTTAGGGGATCTGTACCAATTTTCAGTAGAAAGACACGGCCTATTTATATCTATCTTGGGTCAAGAAATTGGATTGCATCAGCATTATCCTCTACAACAAGATTTAAGTTTCTAATCATATTTCTTGTTCTTAAATCACTTTTTATACGTTCAATAAAATATTTTAGACAACCTGAATTTATCGTAGCCTACATAAAAGCAATTGAAGATGGTGTAAAAATTGGTAAACATAAGCATTTAAGAAAAGAAGGCATAGACATATACAGGACTAAAACCCTTTATCTTTCTCCAAAAAATCTTATTCTGGGCATCATATCAAGACGAATTCTTCTTAAAAAAGTTAAAGTGAATTAGAAATGGCTTACGATCTATCTATAGCTCTTAGAGTCAGTCCAACCTTGAACAAAAAGCAAATCTATTTTAACTCAAAATATGATCTGGTAAAAACTTGTTTTGAATCTTTTATAAACGCTTTAGAAGGTATAACCTATGAACTTTTCATCATATTAGATGGCTGTCCTAAGTTCTTTGATAATATTTTCAAAGGCAAAGTTAGAGGAGAAGATTTAAGAATCATTCACGTTAATGGGATCGGAAATTCGGCGACCTTTACACTACAAACTTCCATACTCTCAAATATGGCTTGTTCTGAATACGTCTACTTCGCTGAAGACGACTACCTTTACATAGACCCTGTTAGGGAAATGCTCGAACTTCTCTCCAATAATAGATTCATCGACTTCTTAAGCCCATATGACCACCCCGACTATTACTTCAGAAAAGACCTACATCCATATAAGATCTGCTACCTAAAATATGGCAATAGACTATGGAAGAACGTTATGTCAACATGCTGCACATTTATGACAAGAAAAAGAACTTTAAAAGAAGTATATGCACTACTCCAATCCTATAAAAAAATTGGAGATCACTACATGTGGTACCTTCTAACACGAAGGATACCTCTCAAAAACATGATGAAAATAAGTCCACACCCACGCTATCTACACAAAATGGCTTACCTAATAAAGTTCATGCGAAAGTCCTCAAGCAAACGTGCATACTCCCTTTGGGCTCCAGAACCAACAATAGCTACACATATGCAACAGAATTGTCTTTCACCAAAAATTAACTGGAATAAATACTTAAATGATTACAAAGCAATTATTTTGAAATAATTTTCGAATAGATGTTTATTAATCTTTCAGTTAGCACTGGAGCAGAATGCTTTAATTTAACATAAAGAAGCTGGCTTTTAACTCTTTTTTCTCTCTCTTCCCTACTTGAAATAAGTTTCAGTATAGTTTCTGTTGCATCCTTGATTGTCTCAAGTTCTTCTAATGGGCAATCTGGGAAAAATTTTTTTGATATTGAATGGACGACCGGTCGCCCGCAGGCCATCGCCTCTATTGCGACAGTGTCTAGCTGTTTTATTCCGAAGCTTCCTAGAACTAGATCGCTTTCCCAATATAATTTGTTCATTTTCTCGTGAGGTACTTTACTTATGAAGTTAATTTTTAGGCCTAATTCCTCTGATAGTTTTATCGCTTTTGCATAATCTTTACCATAGCCTATACTTTTTATCGTAACCAGGTCTGCAATTGGAGCTAACGCTTTTAGAAATTTGTCTGTTCCTTTTATGTCAAAGTTATGTGCGGAAGCGATGAAAATAGTTTTCTTTTTGTTTTCTTCTTTTAATGGCTGTGGATAAAAAATTTTTGGGTCAAAAGGTATTGGAAAATATTCTGATGTTTCATTAAACCTTTTTGCAGTCTCTAAAATTGTTGGTTGGGCGACTAAGATTTTATCACATTTTTTTAAATTATGTTTGACAATCCATCCCCATTTTTTACTGTTTAGCTGTTGTCTTAGGTCACTTCCATGCGCGTGCCCAATCAGAGGCTTTTTCTTTAACTTTAAAGCAATATAACAGTCCTGTAAAAGGTAATGTACGTGATATATGTCTCCTTTAGATTTTAGAATCTTATAGGCTAAACCCAAAGTTTTGTCAAATAATTTTCTGCTACGCACAACATGATTTTTTTCAACACCTTCAGGTAAGTATTTTAGTAATGTTTCGCCAACAAATGCACAGTCATTTATCATAATGACTTTCATACTACTGTTCACTTATAATTTTATGCTTGTTTAAATCTTTTTCTTCTTGATTATAAATGTAAAAGTTCGTAAAGCATTCCGAAAGTCCTAATTATTTGTCTTAATGTTTCTACTAGGGATAAAGTAAGCGTTTCTTGGAAGTTTAAGTCCTCTAAACGAGCATATCGTGAAAGATAATAAAACCATATGAGAAGTTCAAGTGGAAATAAAAAAAGTGATATTGTAAAAATAACATTTTTCTTTGTCCAAAGTTTTCCTTCAACTGGATGCTTTTCAGAAATGTGCACATAACTTCTCCCATATCTAAAGTTTATTTTCCAAAATCTTTTTCCAGTTTCTAAATGTTTAGCATAGCAATCTATGTAAGAAAGTTTATAGCCTATTTTCCTAATTCTAAAACTTATGTCAGAATCCTCCTTTGCAAGCTTAAAATAGTGGTCAAAGCCCCCTACTTCCTGTAGTGCTCTCTTTCTGAAGATTGTGCAAGCGGTATGAATGGCTATAATCTCATTTGGATAGGGCTTCTCCCTCCAATGTAAGTGTATTGAAAGATTTTTAGTTTGAAATTTAGCCAGTATTCCTTTTTCATCACATGCTGGCTTTAGCTTTGCCCCAAGTGCTCCAAGTTTTTTATCTTCTTCTAAAATCTTTATAGCCTCAATAAAAAAATTTTTTTCTACAATTACATCACTATCAACCATCGCTACATATTTTATGTGCTCACTTGTCTTTCTCCAACCTATGTCTCTTGCGTATCCTAAACCCTTTCCTTCATCATAAACTATTTTAATATTCAATTTATCTGAAAATCTTTTAACTGAATCTATTGTATTGTCTTGTGAACCACCATCAACAATTATTATTTCGTTTGGCAAATAGCTACTTTCAAGCAATCCATTTAAAGTACTTTCGATAGTTCTTCCAGAATTTTTTGTTAGTATTACTACCGCAAGCATCTTTCCTACATTCTTCATGTTTACATAAAAGCTTTTAGAATCGTCTATGTTATTGCAAAACTTATGAGTTTCCCTAACTTTAAATAATTTCAAAATTTTTAAGTAATATGCATATTTTAAAACAAATTTTAAGCTTGTTTCTTAAAATAGAATTTTTATTATGTCAAGCAAAGTTTCACCCTCCCACCTTTTTAAGGGTATGCACTCTATTTCTAGGTCGTTGCAACTGTCGATATTTCTTTTTAGGTCATCTATAAAATAGACCTTGTTTCCCTTTTCTCTTTCTAGAATGTGCTCTAGCTGTTTCCTCTTGCTTCCGAACCTTTCCCTCCCTAAAACTTCGTAAAAGTATTTTCTTAAATTATGCTTTTCTAGGAAGATTTCTAGAACCTTCTGTGACTGCATTGACGCAAGATATTTTCTTCCCTTAAAAAGTTCCAGTGCCTCGATTACATCATCGTAGATTTTACTTTTTGCTATAGCCTCCATCTCATATTCTTCTATTATTTTGTTCGCTTTATCGTATATGCTGGTGCCATAAGTGTTCTTCCAGAATGTTATCAGGTCAGTAACCTTGTATCCTGCAATCTCTGAAACCCTGCTATAAACCTTCAGCCAATCAACATTCAACTTAGCCACTACCCCGTCAAAGTCTAGAACAAGAACTGCATTCTCCATAACTATCTCTATCGCTTCCTCTATTTTATGTTTAAAAAGTTTTTAGAAATACTTATCTTTTAACAAACTTAACCCCTTTGTATGAACTATGACGCTATCGTTATTGGAGCCGGTCCAGCAGGTTATGTTGCCTCTATAAGGCTTGCGCAGCTTGGTTTAAAAACTGCTTTAGTTGAAAAGCACCATTTTGGCGGTGAATGCACGAATTATGGGTGCATTCCAACTAAGGCCCTTATTGAATCAGCTAACCTGTTTTGGAAGGCTAAAAGGGGTGGTGAAATTGGAGTGGTCTGTGAGCCAAAATATGATTTAAAAGCGTTTATGGTTTGGAAAGACAAGATCGTCACCCAACTTAGGTCAGGAATAGGTTTTCTCTGTGAAAGAAATGGTGTAAAAGTTTTTGGAGGTGAAGCGTTTTTAAAGTCTGAGAAAAATGTTGTTGTGAAGGGTGCTAACGATACCGTTGAACTTTTTGCAGAGAATATCGTTGTAGCCACAGGTTCAACACCGGTTCAGCTACCTAGCATACCATTTGATGGAAAATTTGTGCTTTCTTCAAAGGACATGTTTAGTCTGGAAAGTTTGCCAAATAGTATTCTCATTGTCGGTGGTGGCGCGATCGGCGTAGAATTTGCTTCAGCACTGTCCAAGTTAGGTGTACAAGTCTATCTGGTTGAAATGATGGAACAGCTTCTTCCAGGGTTCGATAAGGATGTTGCAAGAATCCTTAACCGCGCACTT
>Ga0207433_10015740_pt1 | contig 10718 bp, 8 predicted proteins | sample YelNatPaOPGAMG01_FD_187559 | JGI IMG/M metagenome (GOLD analysis project Ga0207433, IMG submission 187559) | Hot spring thermophilic microbial communities from Obsidian Pool, Yellowstone National Park, USA - OP-RAMG-01 (SPAdes) (version 3) | ecosystem: Environmental > Aquatic > Thermal springs >...
GTATAGGACTCGATTGGTGTCCGTTCTTTTCGTGGAGCATGCCCAAATCACGCTTTCTTGAAATATTCGGATTTTTTCATGACGACTCGCAGGCGATGCGATTCGTGCCACCGGATTGGCGAGTAAATAAAGCTCGATGTCGTTGCTTGACGACCTGTGCACAACCCCATGCCGATATATCAATGCACGTGTCCTGTAAAATAAAGGATTTCGTTCGAAAGAGGAATCGTCCGATATGTGCGGTCATTGACGAAAGGGCATTCGACAACAACACGATACCTGTCACGTGATAAGCACCCGGAGGCTCGCGTCTCTTTTGTTTGCATGCAAAAAAGCGCCTTTAACTCAGGATTGCATCATCATAGATATCATTTCCAGTGGAGCATGCGGTGTTCTTCGCATGACACGAGCGTGATCCAGTCGAAAGTTCTCGACTCGCTCTCATGCCGAGATATTTCCTCGGGTACTTGTTTCGTCATGGACAACATCGCGCTCCACAAATCCGTGATCGAACGAGACATCTCGCATGAACGCATGCAGCGCACAGAGCTCTCGTCGGGGGATCACCTAGAACTGGCCCGTCATCCTAGGGTACGCTCCCGGGCGCGGAAACCGAGGCAGGCATCGAATGCATCCTTCTGTGCCCATCAAGTTCATGCACCAAGCGGTGACGCAAGCGCTCACGCGTCACTGGGCGGCGCTCGAGTGACGAGTAGATTTCGTGTACATGCGACAACATTTGACGACAGTCACGTATCGCCACTGCGAATGGCGCACCGAGGCTGCGCTCAAATACGGCGACAATTACAAGCGAAGCGTATATCGCAACTTCCGCCTCTGCATGAAACGTGTTGACAATCGCTGCAAGTGGCTGATTCGGGACTTTAACGCTGCCGCAGAAGTCGTTCGGCTGCTGACAACGATTCTAGATGGACAGCGGAGACAGGCGTTTTGAAAGCGGGAGATACGGGCGGGGAAATCGAAACGTTCGCAGTACAAGCCCGCATAGGCCGATGTTGATGACAATGGGTACGAAGCAGACCTTTGGCGTGTACGTGCGTGTTAGCTCAATGGACCTGTTTCATAGTATGCTGCCATTGATGTGTCTGGGACACGGAACCCATTACGGTGCACGTGTAGCATTCCCAGAGAACACAGGGCAGCATTCGCCGAAAGGCTGACGTTCTTCGAACGAAGGCGGAGGCTAGTGTTTGAGTGATTTTTTCGCACTGAATCCTGGTCGCGCGGATACAACTCATTAAAATCTCTAACCTACACCAATGATAAAGTCTGACGTAAACGCGCACCCGATTCTGTGGCGGTACATTGGCGTAGAGTTTCTTGCCCGACAGCCGGCACGTCACATCAAGTATCCCAGTGCATGTTCATCTGCGGGCGCAGGCGTCCGTGAGCGCTACTCCTTTGGCGTCGTGTGCGAATGCAGGGTGCAGAATCCCAACGTTCCTTTACTTAATGAATGTGTCTATACCCGGTTGAGCATATGACTCAATGGCTTGTCTCTCTCACGCCGTCGCTCCATTTCTATTGCTGTTCCGCTTCGCAGAGCACCGCCCTCTTCCCTGGTTCGGATTCGCCAAACCTTGACCTACATTCCTTGTTCACTTCATTTCGAGCAATGAAAACCGCCAGCAGCTTCTAGAGCAGCGTTTTTCACCACATGTACTGCTTCTGCCAGTAGTTCTGCTGATCCTGGTACTGCTTTTGGTCCTTCTGGTACTTTTGCTTCTGTTGCTGGCCGTATACTTCCTTCTGGCCGTAAACCTGCTTCTGCTGGTACTGTTCAGTGGCCTGAACCTGCTGGCAGACCCATTGCCAGCCGTACGACTTGCACACTTGCTGGTAGCCCGTGCATTTCTGGCCATAACTCAGGCAGACCTGCTCGCTCTGAGCGCACTTGCCCTGTGTGTAGTTGGAGCATACCTGAGCGCTGTTTGCGCACCGAACGCCGATCTTCTGTTTGTTTGTAGTCCACTGCTCGCACTTGGAGGTGTCCTGCTGCCAGCGAGCACATCCAGCTTGCACCTTCTTGCAGGTCTGGGTGGCGATCGGAGTCTCGATGACCTTCTTCACCTGAACCTGCTGCTTCTGCTGCTGCTCCTGGTTGTACCAGCGCCAGCCGTTTTGGCCCCAGATGTACTGGTCCTTCTTCTGCTGATCCTCCTGCTTCTTGACATAGTCTTGCTTCTTCTTGTAGTCCTGTTTTGCAACTGGCGTCTCCACGGCAGTATAGTATTGCTTCTGCTCCTGCTTGACCTGTTGGCAGTCCTCCTTGTAGTTCCACTGTGCGCACGTCTGGGCGTACTGGGCGCAGACCTGAGTGGTCTTGTAAACATCCTCATAGGCAAGGCACTTGGTTTCCCAGCTTGTGCACACCTGCTCGTATTGCTTGCACTGCTCGCCCCACTGCAAACATACGTTGCTATATCCTGTGCACTGGTTGTCATACTGAGTGCACACCTGCTTCTGATAGCACTGCTCCTGCTGTGCTACGGTGTTGTACCAGGCCTGCGCACCCTTCATCGGTGCTACGATGCAAAGCACCAGCGCTACTGCAAAACACAAAACAGTTTTCTTGATCATTTTTTCCTAAGGTTGCAGTTGTATTGCTCTACGCGTGAATGAATACCGCTCGCTACTCGAATGCTATGCTTTCAACGCCAATGTTGCACGCACGGAGAGGTTGCATCCTTGATGTCGCCGTGCCATGCCGTCGGCGTGCATGGGACACGTCACCGGCAGCAGTGCATGCTCCGAATGCGGCATCGCATGTTTCCCGGCAAAGTCGACGAATGGTCAGGAACGCGTTTCCCTTCGACGACGGCGTCGGCGTCGTGTCCCATGCCTGCCAAATCTGTTTGCGCGCGTATCGACCGCGGTGCGTACACGTCGCAGACCGCCGCCGATCGATGAAGGACACGTGTCCGACGCCGCGTTGACACATGCGTGCCCTGCCGCGCGCTGACGAGCCGATGTGCACTGCAGCGTGCGGCAGGGGATCAGGTATCGGGGGTTTGCGGAGCTCACATCAAATGATCTCCCGCGTTACGCGCCGGCGCTGGCCGCGACGCTACTGCCCTCTGCTGTGCACCATTCCGACCGTACCAGGCGTGTGTGCAGGGCAGGCGCAAAACCCCGCGATGTTTGTAGCACACGGGGAGCGTTCGCGGCGTCGCACGCGTGGGCCGATGAGGTATGCCTCACACTAGTGAGCAGGAGTTTCGTTAGGTATATGGAAAGTAGAAAAAAAATCTAGTCATCGACGGGTTCGTGAGCAGGCATATACGATCACTGACGGTGCTTGTAATGCGTGCGGCACGGTCGCTGCAATGAGGAACTGTTTTGAATGCGGCTGCTATTGGGGGTCACGGGCTGGCACCGATGACAGTTCATATCGGTAACATGTTGCCGTCGTGGTTTAAGTTATGGTGCCCGCAACGTCCGCCGGATCCGGTGATCTTCGCAGAGACACAGCATGCATGCTGTGTCGATATAGACCACGGCGCCTATGCCTTGCAACTCACCTGACACGATCGAGGTACCCGCCATAAGCGCAAACTGCATTCTGGTGTACTCTATCGGTTTACTGGCAAGAGTCTAACCTGTACGTAGCGGCGCAATCGCCAATCCGTAAACTTTCCCGTGCCCCCACCGTTTCAGACGCTCCCAGATGTTCGGTGGCTCCCTGCTGATTTTCACTCCCAGTAGTAATACTGCGGAACGTATGGATTTTCTTTCTTTCCGTATAGATTGTAATTCTTCTTGTAGTACTGGGTCTTCTGCGGCTCCCAGTAGTACTGTTTCTGGTCGTTGTAAACATTCTTCTTGTAGTCATTCTTCTTGTAGTACTGGGTCTTCTGCGGCTCCCAGTAGTACTGCTTCTGGTCGTTGTAAACGTTCTTCTTGTAGTCATTCTTCTTGTAGTACTGGGTCTTCTGTGGCTGCCAATAGTACTGCTTCTTCTCATTCTGCTGCTGGAACCATTCATTCTTCTGTTGCTGCTCTACGTTTTTCTGATCATACTTTTTCTTTTGATCGTACATTCGCCACACGTAGTTGTCCTTCTTTTGGTAGTAGTCATTCTTCTTGTAGTACTGGGTCTTCTGCGGCTCCCAGTAGTACTGTTTCTGGTCGTTGTAAACATTCTTCTTGTAGTCATTCTTCTTGTAGTACTGGGTCTTCTGCGGCTCCCAGTAGTACTGTTTCTGGTCGTTGTAAACATTCTTCTTGTAATCATTCTTCTTGTAGTACTGGGTCTTCTGTGGCTGCCAATAGTACTGCTTCTTCTCATTCTGCTGCTGGAACCATTCATTCTTCTGTTGCTGCTCTACGTTTTTCTGATCATACTTTTTCTTTTGATCGTACATTCGCCACACGTAGTTGTCCTTCTTCACGTACTGCTCTTGCTTAACTTTCTTCTGCGGCTCCTTCTTGGGTTCAGGACAGACGATCTCCTTCTTGTACTGCTGGCACACGTTAGCCCATTGTGCACACTGCTGCTGATAGTTGTTGCAGGTCTCCTGATACTGGATGCATTTCCCGGGTTTCGTCTTCGTGCACACCTGGACATAGTCGGAGCACTTTTGTCCGATCTTCTGTTGTTGTTCGCCATACTGTGCGCACTTGTTCTTGTTCTCCTGCCACTGTGCGCAGCCGTTCTGAACTTTCTTGCACTGTTTCTTGACAGGCTCCTTCTTCTTCTCATTGGACCATCTCATGCCCCAGAAGTAATTGTTCTGTTGGACGTACTCCTGCTGGCACTCATCCTTATAGTTCCATTGCACGCATTCTTTCTCGTACGCAACACAGACTTTAACATTCTGGTATTCGGGCTCGTACTGCTTGCACTGGTTCTCTTGCTGCACACAGATAAGTTCGTGCTGGATGCACTTCTTCTGCGGCTGCGTGCAAACCTTCTCATATTGGATACATTTGCGCTCCTGCTTCACACACTTCTCGACTGTGTAGCACTGCTTCTTCTGTTTCATATCCTTCTGATAGTAGTCCATGGCGGCCGCACTTTGCAGCAGCGTCGCCGCCAGGACCACTACAATACCGGCCAGATAGAGCAGCCTCATGTTCATGGCTTTCAATGAGATACAATCGGATTACAGATGTTGTTCGAGCTAGAACAAGTCCAAACACAAATTGCTTTGCACGCATTGGACTGGCGCCTCCTCCGGGGCCATGCTATAGCGCAAGCTGGCACTGCCACGTTGCAAACTTCGACTTCTATCTCGATGCGAACTGTTCGCTGGGGGTCACCGGAGTCGTGACAGCTCGCGCCGCCGTAGTGCGGATCGAACGCACACTTTCGAGGCAGCGTCGAATTGCAGCTGATGGCCTTCGAGGCGCGCGCGCGCGATCGCTGCTGCGTTGTCCGAAAACAATCTCCCGAAGGAGGCAGCAGCACGCGCCAAGGGCACTGTTTGTTGCCATCTGCTTCGATGCTTGCTTGCTGATGCGTACGGTTGTTGTTGGTTGTATGCATCGAGCTTGCTTTCCGCAGAGGTTGATACGTGACTGGTGCATGACGATGCAACAGAGATCACGGTGCTTTGTTCGGTGGGAAACGTGGCGGGGGCTGTATCGATGCGTGCACTGAAGCTCGATAACGAGCACCCCAGGAGCCTCGTTTATAGGCTGCATACGAGGTCGAGCTCGCAGGCGCTTTTCTTTGCTTCGAAGGCGTACCGGTTCGAGGTTATTCTCGTAAGAAAGCGCTAGGCAACAAGGGAGCATGTTTTGCAGCCTGCGGCTGCTCGGGTCGCTTTCGTGAAGCGCCCAACTCGAGGACGCGCACGCGTGCGTGCGTTTAGTTCAGGGCGGCGAGCGACAGCAGGTAGGTCGTTTGCTGCGGAGCTAGACCTTGAGCGTAGTCCAGGTCACGGGAGCATTGGCGCTGTTTAGGCTGTCAGAGAAGCTGGCCTGGTGCAGCGCGGGCCGCACGGCGCCACAGGTGGTCCTTTCACGGGACCTGCGCATATGCTGCGGATGCAGACGCGTGCCCGGCTGAGTACGTTTCCATATTGGGATGCTCTCTCCCCAGTTCCACGCCATGCGAAATCGGTAATGCAATGTATGCCGATATGTGAACCCGTTCGAGCTCATTTTTTTGGCTAGTGCTGTTGCTTTCGTGCGCTGCCTCTGCGGATGGGAGCGCGGCCCCAGAGCAGGTCTCTAGAACCGTATTACGTTATCATGGAGTTTTGAGCTGCTTGCGCTCTTCCTAGCTTGCGATACATCCAAACGTTTTTCTCTGGATCTGCGGCATCAAGATTCCAAGTGCAGCACTATGGGCATACGGGTTCACGCGTAGTTTTAGGATTCTTGGTCGTGTTTTCGGAGCGTTACCTTGAACGATTTACCGCTGGAATGCGTTCTTTCATCGGAGTCAGAATGATTCGCGATACCCCCGAACACGGGTCCGTAAAAAAACAGAAATCGATATCCAACTCATATTTGCAAGCTGCTTCGCTTCTTCTCTCCTTATGTGTGGCATACCCGAATCTCACATGCTTCAAGTTTTCGATCTTTCCGATTCAGGGCAACTCGTGGACGCAGCAATGCGCTCTGTTGGGTTGACGAGCAGACAGCCTCGACGTCACCCCTTGATGCCTTGTTCGCAGGCCCGTTCCGAAAGTCGACTGGATTTGTCACGTCAAATAATCGATTCGGTGCTCAAGTCGAATCCGCTTTTCTTCACGGTCATCGAGGAAACACCGCTCGGCAGTGGCGACACCATGCCTCGCAAGCAATAGATGCAAGCGGGAAGGAAAAACTGCGGGAATACCAGCTTCGCAATACGACCAGGAGAGGTTGCGTCTTTCGTCGAGACCGACTGCGTAAGCGTATCGGCCAATATCGCCATTATCAACAAGGACAACAGCGAACGTCCCATACGATTCATGACACCGTCAGAGCTGAAACGCACCCCTGCCCAGACGAGCTACTATGCAGACGAGCAACGACCCGTACAGCCCAGACGAGCTACTATGCAGACGAGCAATGACCCGTACAGCCCAGGCGAGCTACTACGCAGACCAGCAACGACCCGAACAGCCCAGACGAGCTTCTATGCAGACGAGCAATGACCCGTACAGCCCAGACGAGCTACTACGCAGACGAGCAACGACCCGTACAGCCCAGACGAGCTACTATGCAGACGAGCAATGACCTATACAGCCCAGACGAGCTACTACGCAGACGAGCAACGACCCGTACAAATGCATCGCCTCGCGAGGATGCTCTCCAATGCACTCTGCACCAGCCTGGAGCATGCAGTGCGGACCCCTGCACCTGTGCTCCTCTTTTACCCAAACAGAGACCCAATACCCCTGGTGGCAACAGGCGAAGCTATGGCTGCTCGGGTTTTGTGCCCGCATACTGGACTTGGACCAGCAGCCGTGCATTCTGCCAGCGCGCCTGTACTCTTCGTATCAGCGGAAGATAATGAACGCGAAAAACGTCCGTCCAGCAAGCAAGCGACGGAAGCAGCAGCGAGTCCCAGAAGCCGTGACTGCACGCTCGCACACAAGTGAAGCACGTGGACACACAATGCCCACGAGTAGGTACGGCAACGCGATGCTCGTCACGATCATCGCCATGTTTCGCCAAAAGCGTACTCAGGGAGCGAAGAGCGCGCAAGCCAGCGCATGTTGAGTCATCGAGAGGAGGCGTTTGCACTTGTGTTTGCAGCGCGTCTGGTGCTCGCCGAGGCGATCGACCAGAACGAGCCCGTCATCGCAGTTTACGGCACCAGGCGCCGAAACGGAGGACGATCTCGGGGCAAGCCCTCTGCACCCGTCGATACCATATGGTGGGTGATGGAGCTGGCGTGCAGGTACCACAAAGCGCCCTTCCGAGAGGGAGAACGTACGTTGGGGACGCATGGGAACGCCAGAACACACCCAAGTTTGTCACCGCTGCAAACGCAGCACCGACGTTGCATACACATACAGAGGACCCATCGATGGCAACTTTTGCCTGGGCATGAAATGCGTCCACAACTGCCCGAAGAGGCGATACCGCGACTCTACCGCTGCCGTCGACATGCCTCGGTTACTGGCAACCCAACAAGACAACATGCATCGTTCGACGTATACAATACCGGAGACAAGAGCGAGGAAAAGGACGTACTCGAAGAAAACGCCCACAAAACCTCTTGTAGATGACAATGCGAAGCGGTCCAGACTTGAGCGTCTACGCCCGAGTTCGCTGAGCGGATCCGTTGTATGGTATTCTGAAATAGGTGCTGCTCCATAGCGCCGTTCTCTGCTCACCATCCGGACGTTCAGCCATTCACTTCGTAGTTGCCGACTTGGCCAGCACTTGCTTCTTGGCTGGCAGTTGGTCTCCCTCGCTGTTCCGAGTGTCGAGCCACAAACCTGTGCTTGGTGACGTCGCGAGCACCTGCCAGCGACGTGGTGGCCAGATAACCGCCACTGCGCGTCCTTCGAGGAGTCCCAGCGGAACCGGCCCGTAGTGGCTAGCCGAGTCACGGGACACCGTACGGTTGTCACCTACGAGCCAGCAGTGGCCAGGTGGAACCTCCACAAACTTCCCAGTGCGGTGGTTGTAAACGCGATCCCCCTCTAGAGCGGCCACCCTTTTCACGAGTCGCTTCTGCGGTCCCGCGTCGGGAGACCGCAAAACGACGATATCCCCACGCCTTACGTTCCAAACAGCGCGGAGAAGCCGGCTAACCAACACGACATCCTGACTGCCGCTAACTTGTCCGGGAGGTAGCTCCCCTGCAGCCGCACCTGGGTTCAGGGTTGGTTGCATAGACGCACCCCTCACGGGAACAATCGTACCGACAAGATCGTGGACAACGTACACGACCGGCACATAGCTGACACCGCGAACCAGCTGCCGAAAGAAACGACTCGAAAAAGGCATCCACGGGCCATGCTTCTCAGCTACCACAGACCAAACAGGTAAACCGACGCATATACACGACGCCGATAGTGTGGATGTCGGTACGCTGACGTGCAGACGCCTCCCGGTCTTTTTGGACCGGCCACCTACTACTGGTTCCAACTTGTCCCTGGGTAAGTCCACCTTGAGAGGCTGCCCCGTAAAGTTGGATCGTATCAACTCCGGGGGTCTCGTCTCCATCACCGTACATCTCCTGGTATTGATAGCGGCGTTCGAGTCACGATTGACAAACGCTATACGTTTCTTGCCATCACTGGTTGTACGCACCAGTGCACGTAGCCCAGGAACTTTCGCCCTACTTTCCACTTGCTGCTCTGTCAGCGCTCCGTACTTTGCCATATCCTCAGGGCCCCGCTGACGCTTTTCCGTCTCGACGCTCGGAAGTGTGCACCCCAGCTCATGGTGCATATAGGACGTTAGGAACTCATCGATAGGTATTGTGACAAAACGATGTGCACACTTCTTGTACGCTCTTGTCGATGGAGCTGGTGTACACCCTTTTTGGGTCATCCAGCGCCCTGCTCCATACGCTATTGCGAGCCTCTGACTCTCGTCCTCTTTGAGGGCGCCGAACGCATTGAAAAAGTTGGCGAACGCTCCCTGTTTCCCACAGCACAAGATCAGTCGCTGACGAGCCCACCGGGGCTTTGGATACTCCTCCCACAGCGCCTCCCAATGAGCAACACGAACTTTCATGGATTTCCGAAAAGCCTGAAAGTCCGCTCCCCGGCTCGTCAGCTCGCTCAAAGCTTCCAGATGCTCTTGCACTGCGGCATTCCACGTCTCGATTTTCTTCCTCGTATTCAGTATTCCCGATTCTCGATAGTATTTCTATGTTTAGAACTTTAAAAGAAGCATGTCTTTCTGACGTGAGCTAACGTCAGGACCATCTTCCGCACGCTTGGGTACAGCGATGGTAACGATATTTGTGTTCCCCGGGTCGGTGCCAACGACAAGCTCGTTATCCTGCACCTCCTGTGTCGCAGGATCTGCCTTGTTGTTCTCTTCATGCTTCGCCGAGCCAGCGACAAGCTCGTTATCCTGCACCTCCTGTGTCGCAGGATCTGCCTTGTTGTTTTCTTCATGCTTCGCCGAGCCAACGACAAGCTCGTTATCCTGCACTTTCTGAGTCTCAGGATCTTCCTTGTTGTTTTCTTCATGCTTCGCCGAGCCAACGACAAGCTCGTTATCCTGCACCTCCTGTGTCGCAGGATCCGCCTTGTTGTTTTCTTCATGCTTCGCCGAGCCAACGACAAGCTCGTTATCCTGCACCTCCTGTGTCGCAGGATCTGCCTCCTTCTTTTCTTCATGCTTCGGCGAGGGCCAAGCCGAAGGCACGATAGGTCGATCCGCCCTCAGCCGCCGGTAGTGGACACACATGGCTGCCCCATCGCTTCCGATGGTCCCCGTGAATACCCTTTCTTGCCCGTATTGAGACGTTTGAAATCGAAGATATTCTTCCAATGAGTTTCCCGGTTTTGGCCCATGAACTCCTTCTTGCCTGCATCGAACTCCGGACAGATATCCCTCACGATGCCATGAGGGACGCTGGAGCAGACTGCCACGAAATGTGAGTTGATGCTGCATATCGGAACGACGTTGAAGCGCGTACCCATTAGGAAAGCCTTCCATTTCTCCGAATCTTCATTTTTCCGCGACTCAGCTGCTTTTCGGCCATGCGTTCCAGATCCCGGGCCAAAAGCGTAAAATAGCGCAGGGCTCGGGAACAGCATCTTTCTTCATCTTTTTTCATATCTGAT
>Ga0207433_10015772_pt1 | contig 10705 bp, 8 predicted proteins | sample YelNatPaOPGAMG01_FD_187559 | JGI IMG/M metagenome (GOLD analysis project Ga0207433, IMG submission 187559) | Hot spring thermophilic microbial communities from Obsidian Pool, Yellowstone National Park, USA - OP-RAMG-01 (SPAdes) (version 3) | ecosystem: Environmental > Aquatic > Thermal springs >...
CGCAGAGGATCACCTCGTGTCCCCTGAGGGCGGCCGTTTCCGCGGCCTTCATTCCCCCCGGTCCCCCTCCCACCACCAGCACCCTCTTCCTCCTCTCCGCGGGCTCCACCCTCACCTCCCCCTCCCTTCCCACGCCCGGGTTGACCATGCAGGTGAGGGGCCTCCCCTCGAAGAGGTGGTCGAAGCACCCCTGGCAGCAGCCTATGCAGGTCACGATGTCCTCCACCTTCCCCTCCTGGGCCTTCCTGGGGAGGTCGGGGTCCGCCACCAGCGCCCTCCCCATGGAGATCAGGTCCGCCTTCCCCTCCCTCAGGATCCTCTCCGCCAGGGCCGGCTCGTTGATCCTGTTGCTGGCGACCACCCTCACCTCCGTTCCCCTCAGGGCCTCCTTGATTCCCTCCGCCAGATAGACGTACCCTCCCCTGGGTACCTCCATGGTGATCATGGGGACCCTGGACTCGTGCCAGCCAGCCGTCACGTTGATGGCTGAGATCCCGGCCTCCGCCAGGGCCCTGGCCACCACCTTCATCTCCTTCAGCGTGTTGCCCCCCGGGATGAGCTCGTCCCCCGACAGGCGGCACATCAGAGGGAAGTCCGTGCCCACCACCTCCTTGGTCCTCTCCACGATCTCCAGCAGGAACCTCATCCTGTTCTCCAGGGACCCCCCGTACTCGTCCGTGCGCCTGTTCGTAACGGGGGAGAGGAACTGGCTTATCAGGTAGCCCGCGGAGCCTATGAACTCCACCGCGTCGAAGCCCGCCTCCTTCGTCCTCCCCGCCGCCTGGGCGAACTCCTCCTCTATCCTCCTTATCTCCGGAACGGTGAGGGCCCTGGGCCTGGTCCTGCTGAAGATGGGGGGAGGGATGTCGGAGGCGGAGACGGGCTCCCTCCCCGTGATCTCCACGTACTCGTACCTTCCTGGGTGCCAGAGCTGCAGGGCGGTCTTGGCCCCGTGGGCGTGGATGGCTTCCGCCAGCCCCCTGAGCCCCGGTATGTAGGAGTCGTCGGCCGCGGAGATCACGTACTCCAGCCCCTTCTCCACCGCGACTATCCCCACCACGATCAGCCCCGCTCCTCCCCTCGCCCTGGCCTCGAAGTAGTGCTTCAGCTGATCCGTGACCTCCCCGAAGGCGTATCCAGTGGTGAGGGCGGGCATCACGATTCGGTTCCTCACCACCATCCTGCCTATGGAGAGGGGTGAGAAGAGGGTGGGGAAGGACGTCATCTTCCCTAACCCATGGGGAGATGCAGAAGATCGAGCTCGGCCAGCTTCTCCCGGGTGGGAATCCCGTTCTGGTCCCATCCCCGGTACCGGTAGTAGGCCTCCAGCATGGGCTCCAGGTGCACCACCTGTCCCGCCGCCGGCCCGGAGGGATGGGGCTCCTCCAGCAGGCGTCTGGGAAGGCTGTCGTGGGAGCGGTTCATGCCCTCCCTGACCCCGAACATCCTCTCCAGGTTGTAGATCCTCTCCCCGCATCTCCTGAACTCCCTCTCGTCAAAGTCCTTCCATCCCGTCACCGCCCGGACCACCTCCGCCACCTTGTCCGCCGTCATCATCCATCCTCCCAGGAACTTGCACATTCCCAGTCCCTCCACGGCGGCGTAGGCGTCCTGGGTCTCCTTCACCACCCTTCCCAGGATGGGATCCTCGGAGCGGGGGTCGAAGAAGGGATCCCTTATGTCCTCCGGGAGGATGGGATGGGGAGCCCCTATGAAGGCCTGCAGCTGCACGTAGGCGTCGATGTGGCATCCCCCACGGTTGGAGGTGGCGTAGGATAGCCCCACGATCTTGGCACCCCTGGGGTCGTAGGCCGCGAACTCCAGCCCCTTGGAGTGCATGGCGAACCTCTCCGTCCCCCTCCCCAGCCTCTCGGACATCCTCTTGCTCCCCTCCGCCAGAAGGTTCCCTATTCCCTCCCTCCTGGCTATCTTGTGCACCATCTGGACCATGGCCTCGGTGTTTCCGAACCTGAGCTCTATTCCCCCCGTATCCTCCTTGGTCAGGATCCCCCTCTCGAAGCACTCCATGGCGAAGGCTATGGTGCTCCCGGTGCTTATGGTGTCCATGCCGTAGTCGTTACAGAGGTGGTGGGCGTAGGTGATGGCCTCCAGGTCGTCCACCCCGCACATGGAGCCCAGGGCGCCCACCGATTCGTACTCCGGCCCCTCAGTTTTGCAGGCGTAGGGCCCGCTCTTCACCTCCGTCAGTCTGGCGCACCGGATGGGGCAGGCGTAGCATCCCTTGTTCCCCACCAGCAGCCTGTCCGCCAGCGCCGGTCCGCTGATCTTATCCCCGGAGGGGAAGACCCCCTCCTGCCAGTTCCTGGTGGGCATGCCCCCCTGAGCGTTAACCATGTCAAAGCCAGATTCGGTCCCGAAGTTCTCCAGGCTCATCTTCAGCATGTTCTGGGAAACCGACTCCACCGTTTCCCTCATCAGCTCCTTCAGCCTGTCGGGATCGGCCACCTCCACCTTCTTCGTTCCCCTCACCGCCACCGCCTTCAGCCTCTTGGATCCCATCACCGTCCCCATCCCGCACCTCCCGGCCGCCCGGTTCAGGTCGTTCAGGATGGAGGCGTACCTGACCAGGTTCTCCCCGGCCGGCCCTATGCAGGCCACGTTGAACTTCTCCCCCAGCTCCTCCTTCAGGATCTTGGTGGTTTCGTGCACCCCCTTCCCCCAGAGGTGCCCCGCCCCCCTGAGCTCGGCCCTGCCGTCCTCCACCAGGAGGTAGACGGGTTTGGGTGAGATTCCCTCGAAGATGATCCCGTCGAAGCCCGTGCGTTTGAAATCCACCCCCCAGAAGCCCGCGGAGTTGGCGTGCCCGTAGAAGCCCGTCTGGGGGGACTTCGCCACGGCGTCGTACCTTCCGGCGGTGGGGAAGCCCGTGCCCGTGAGCAGCCCAGTCATGAGGATGAGCTTGTTCTCCGGCCCCAGGGGATCAGCACCCCTCTTCACCTCGAAGAGGTAGCGGGCCCCCAGCCCCCTGCATCCCAGGAACTTTCGGAACTCCTTCTCCTTCACCTCCTCCTCCGCTATTTTCCCGGAGGAGAGGTCGACCCTCAGGATCTTCCCCATGCCACCGAACAACTCAATCCTTCCCTTTCCCGCAGGTGGGGTAAAAAGTTTTACTCTTCGGTTCTGCTCAGCAGATAGCCCGCCAGTGCGCTCACGCCCCAGCTGAGGACGAGGAGGTTGAGCACGATTTTGAAGGAGGACCAGCTGAGGCTGAGGGCCCAGCCCACGGCGCAGGTGGCCAGGGCCCCCATGGCCCCCGCCAGCAGGAGGATTCCCCCTAGGGAGGGAACGAAGGTCTCAAGGCTCACGCCGGGGAGCTCCTGCAGCAGCAGGATCCACACGGGGAGGAGGACGGAGAGCTGAAGAAGGGCTAGGGCTATGGTCTCCAGGGTTAGGGCCATCCACCCGTCGGAGAAGGGCAGGTTGAAGGCGAGGAGGCCGAAGAGGGGGGAGAGCAGACCGGAGCCCAGGCAGATGGTGGCTCTCCTTTCCCTCCTGGCCAGGAGGAGGAAGAGGGGGGCGGCCAGGGCCACCAGCAGGGAATGGGCGACCGCCGCCACGTAGAAGGGAGGGGAGAAGGTCATATCCTTGGAGGTGAGGGCCAGCTCCCAGCTTCCCGGAAGGGCCACGAAGATGAAGGAGAAGGCCCCCAGGTAGGCCAGGAGGGTGTAGAGCATGAGGGAGGAGGGGAGGAGGGAGAGGTTGCGGAGGATGCTGCCCAGGCTCCTTTCAGGAGTTCCCCCATCGGGGAGGGCTGCGGCGGGCGGAGGGGTGAGGAAGGGCTCGGAGAAGAGCCAGAGGAGGAGGGAGCCGCCCGCCAGCAGACCGAACAGAAGGGGGACCTTTTCCCATCCCCCCAGCAGCTGGGTGAGCAGGGAGCCGAAGAAGGAGGAGACGAGCACCCCCAGCAGCAGGGAGATGATCCCCATGGTCAGCATCAGGTTCAGCCTCTCCAGGAACCTCTCCAGGCTGAGCACCAGCAGGAGGAGGACCAGCCCCATGGAACAGGTGCCGAGCAGGACCCTGGTGATCCCCAGGACCCAGAAGTTCTTGAGGGGGGAGGAGAGCCCCGAGAGGGCAATCCCCACCATCAGCAGGGCCACCGTCCTTCCGAAGCCCTCCTTGGTGACGAGTCTCCTCCACCAGAGCATCAGGGAGAGGCCCAGAAGGGAGAGGCCCAGAAGGGGAGCGGAGGCTAGGAGTCCCATCCCGAGAGGATCGGTCTTTAGATCCTCCATCATCAGGAGGAAGGAGGGGGCCAGGGAGCCCATCACTCCCCCTCCAGCGAAGATGGAGGCGTACATGAGCAGGGCCCATATCTTGCCCCTCTCCACAAACGTAAAAGGAGGGGGTGGACATTAATCTCTATCGGAGAGAGTGGGGGAAGACCTGAGGTCGGTGGTGGAGGGGGCCCTGAGCCTTTCGGAGGAGGAGCTGAAGTCCAGCCTCTCCTTCCTGATGGACACCATCAAGGGCGTGGGGGTGAAGGAGTTCCTGAGGGTGATGCCCGACCTCCTCTCCAGGATGATGGAGAAGATGGAGACGCTGGAGCTGGCCAGCTTCGTGAGGGAGGTGCCGGAGGCCTCCTCCAAGTTTCTGGAGGTTCTCTGGGAAGGGCTGGGTCTTATGGCGGAGGGGAATCCCGAGATCAAGAGGAAGCTGATGGAGATGGAGCCCCTCACCGTGAACTTCAGGGCCAAGGATTCCCCCATGGCGGGCCACTTCAGGGTGAGCGGGGGAAAGCTCTCGGGAGGGGGGAAGACGGTGATAACCCCCGATCTGGTGGTGGAGGCCTCCACCTCGGACCTGGTGGGGCTCCTCACCGGAAGGGTGGATCCCGTGTGGGGGGCTCTTCAGGGCAGGTACAGGGTGGAGGGTAAGGTGGTGGACGCCATGAGGCTGGCCCCCCTCATGAAGCTCCTTCCGAGGCTGCTGGCAGGGAAGAAAGGCTTATAACGGCTCCCCTCGGAGTGGAAAGTGTAAAAAAGGTGAGCCGATGGTACCGTTTCCAACGCCGGAATGGCTCGAGGAATACGTAAAGAAACTGAACGAGAGCAAGGAGATGCAGGAGGCTGGCAAGGGCTGGGGAGTGGGATGGAACGGAGACTTCATCTTCCAGATAGACAAGCTGCCGGTGGACAAGGTGGAGCAGCTGCCCGAGGGGGAGATCAAGAAGTACATGAAGGAGATGATGTCCAAGTACGCCTCCGGAACTACGGTTTACACCTGGATAGGTTTGAAGGACGGGAAGTGCACGGGGGCCAAGGTGGTGAAGAACCCGAACGAGGTGCAGGCAGGGTTCAAACTGATTGGGGACTACGACTCCTGGAAGAAGCTGGCCAAGGGTGAGACCGACGCCACCAAGCTGGTGCTGACGGGGAAGATGAAGCTGCAGGGGGATATGAGCAAGGTGATGAGGTACATCAAGGCCACCCAGCTGATGGGAAAAATAGCCTCGCAGGTTCCCACCGAGTTCCTGGACGAGATGGTCTGAACTTTTTCCCCTTTTTCTTTTTTTGGCCTCTCCAGAATTTCGTGCCGGCATCGGTAGGAGAAGGGTATTTATCGGCGGAGGAGGAAGATAAAAAAAAGAAGGGGGGTGAAAAAGGATGAAGTTGGCTTTTGGGACCCAGGCTTGGAACGATGAGTACGTCAAGAGACTGAACAGCGATCCCGTGATGGCCGAAGCGGGCAAGGGCTGGGGAGTGGGATGGAACGGAGACTTCGTCTTCCAGATAGACGAGGTGCCGGTGGAGAAGCTGCAGAAGGCCGAGACCATGTCGGAGGCGGAGCTCAAGCAGCTGGCAGGCAAGGCGGGGGTTTCCCTGGAGGATGCGAAGAAGATCCAGGAGGAGTTCAAGAAGGTGCTGAAGGAGTACCTGAAGGGAAAGACCATCTGTGCCTACGTGGGATTGAAGGACGGGAAGTGCACGGGCATGCGACTGCTCAAGGATCCCAACGAGGTGCAGGTGGGCTTCAAACTCATCGGCCCCTACGACTCCTGGAAGAAGCTGGCCAAGGGTGAGACCGACGCCACCAAGCTGGTGCTCACGGGGAAGATGAAGCTGCAGGGGGACATGAGCAAGGTGATGAGGTACATCAAGGCCACCCAGCAGATGGGCAAGGTCTCCTCACAGGTCCCCACCCTTTTCGTGGACGAGTACGTCTGAACCTTTTCTCTTTTTTCCCTTTTATTTTACTTATACCACCCAGAGCTGGGAGAATCCTCGGATCGGCGGCTGGTGAGGCCTTGGGGCATCACTTCAGGAGCCCGGCCTTCTTCATCTTCTCTATTTCTTCCTCCCTCAGCTTCCTCTTGAAGACCTTCTCGGTGACGGTGAGGGGCAGCTCCTCCCTGAACTCCACGAACCTGGGTACGGCGTAGGGCGGGAGCTTTTCCCTGCAGTGCCTTATGATGTCCTGCTTGAGCTCCTCGCTGGGCTCGTATCCCTCTCTGAGTTCTATGAAGGCCTTAACCCTCTCGCTACCCGGACGCTCCGGATCGGGTATCCCCACGGCCGCCGCCTTGGCCACGGCAGGGTGCTCGTAGAGGACGTCGTCCACCACCCTTCCGTAGACCTTCAGCCCCGAGACGTTGATCATGTCCTTGGTGCGGTCCACGATGTAGAAGTATCCCTCCTCGTCCATCTTGGCCACATCCCCCGTGTAGAGCCACCCGTCCCTAAGCCCGTCTCCGGGGTTGGGCCAGTAACCCTTCATCACCTGGGGCCCCTTTATGATCATCTCCCCCGGCTCCCCCACCGGCACCTCCTTGGTCCCGGTTTCGAGGTCCACGATCTTCACGTCCGTGTCTGGGACCGGTATGCCTATGGAGCCTACCTTCACCGGCATGCCCAGGTCCAGTCCCGCCCCCTTCAGGATGGCCACGAAGTTGGAGTGGGTAACCGGGCTCGTTTCGGAGAGCCCGTAACCTTCGCTCACCAGCACCCCAGCCTTTTCCTCGAACTGCTTGGAGACCTCGGGGGGCAGGGCGGCGGCACCGCTGTAGGGAACGCAGCCCTTGAGCTCCGAGAGGTCCACCCCTTTCTCCTGCAGCAGCCTCATGAACTGGGTGGGAACCCCCGGCATCAGGAGGGGGCGGTACTTTACCAGGAGGTCATAGATCATCTTGGTGCCCCTGGCGTCGGGTACCAGCAGCAGGCAACCCGCCCAGTAGAGGGCCACGTTCATGGCGCAGGTGAAGCCGTAGATGTGGAAGAAGGGCAGGCACCCCATCACCGAGAAGTTTCCCTTGTTGGGCTCCAGCATTCCCGCCGCGGTGGGTCCGAAGGTCTGGAGGATGTTGGTGCTCAGGTTGTAGTGGGTGAGCATCACCCCCTTGGGGATGCCGGTGCTTCCTCCCGTGAAGAAAAGGAGGGCCACGTCCTCCACCGGGTTTATGTCCACCCTCGGGGGGGAGGGCTGGGCCTCCGAGAGGACCTTCCGCAGCTGGAGGGCCCCGGGCACCTTCGCCGGCTCGGGATCCTCGGCGGGGGAGAAATCCTTCACGGAGGTCAAGATGATGTGCTCCAGCTTGGTCCTGCCCTTCATCTCCTTTACCTCCTCCAGCCTGGATTCGTCCGTGATGTGAATCCTGGCCCCCGATTTGCTCAGCTCGTACTCCAGCTCTGACTTAGGCAGGAGGGGGCTCATGAGGGCCACGATGGCCCCCGCCTTGAGGGATCCGTACACGCCTATGAGGAACTGGGGGGAGTTGAAGAGCTGTACCCCCACCACGTCCCCCTTCTTTATTCCCATCCTGCTCAGGGCGTTGGCCAGCCGGTCCGTGTACTCCTTGAGCTGGGCGTAGGTAAACTCCCTGTCGAAGTACACCATGGATTTGCTGTTCGGATACTCCGCGGCCGCCCGGTCTATGAGCTCGAAGAGGGGTATCTTGGGATAGTCGAACTGGTAGGGAAGACCTATCTGTTCATAGACCTTGAGCCACGGGCGATCGCTGTAGGTTACCCCGCCCATTCTCCTTTCCTTAGAAATTTCCCTATAAAAAACTTCTAATCGGGAGAGGAACTAACCAAAATTGTGGAGAGGGGGGTTTCACCACTCATAGCCGAAATCATCCTCATCGCCATAGTCTTCTCCATAGCCACGGCGGTGATCGTGGTTCTGGGGGGAACGAACATGTCCGTCCGGACCCTGGAGGCCAAGCTGGGGGTGGACGGCTTCGAATGGAAGAGCCAGAGGCTGGTCCTCTACCACCTAGGGGGGGACGTGATTAAAGAGGCCTTCGTGATAAGAGAGGGGAAGCTGGAGTGGGGCACGCTGGTGGTGAAGAAGAGCGGGGTGGAGGTGGAGCCCCTGAACGCCCGCCTGAACGGTAAGAGGGCGGGGTACCTGATTTATGAGGATATGAGTTCGCGACCCTCAGGAGAGAACAAGGGGTCGGAGAACTACGATGGTGAGAACCGCTGGGTCAGGCTCACCCCCTCAGGCACCAACCTTCACGGGGAGCTGGAGTACACCCTCAATCCCCCTCCCAGCGGCTTCGTGGCGGAGTTCCAGTTCTGGGTGGCAACGGGTTCGGGGGGGAACGCGGTCTGGTTTTACGCTTACTGTGAGAACACTCCCACTGCGGAGAACGCTAAGAATACAGGGGGATACGTGTTCGCCTACAATGAGAATCAGGGCAACCTGCAGGTCTACTACGACGGCGCCCTCTTGGCCTCCAGATCCATAACGGGCATAGATAACGGTAGCTGGCACGAGGCCCGCGTAGTCTTTGACGGGCAGGCCATCGAGATGTATATGGACAACGACAACGCGCGCAGGCTCAGGGTGGTGGATCTCCAGGCCGCCAGCCGGAAGGGGAAGGTCAAGTTCGGGTGGGGGGCGAGAGGAGGGTCGCCGACCAAGGAGCACAGGGTCAGGGACCTGAGGGTAGGGGTGGTGGGGGAGCAGAAGGTGGACTTCTCCCCCGGGGACGTCCTGGAGTTCGAGCTGAAGGACCCCCTGGTGATAGGGGATGCCATGACCATCACCTACCTGCCCCAGAACAAGCTCCTTTATATGAACGACATCTCCTGAGACCACCACAAAGTTTAAAAGAAGGATTGGCAAAAATTTGCGTTAAAACCGGGCAGGGGTAGAGATGGCCAAGACGGAGAAGAAAAAGCTGAAGTTTGCCTTCTACTGGGCGGCCAGCTGTGGGGGGTGCGAAATAGCCGTCTTGGACATAGACGAAAAGATCCTGGACGTGGTGGAGATCGCCGACATCGTCTTCTGGCCCGTGGCCCTCGATATAAAATATAAGGATGTGGAGGCCATGCCCGACGGCTTCATAGATGTCTGCTTCTTCAACGGGGCCATAAGGACGGAGGAGCAGGAGCACTTGGCCAAGCTGCTGAGGAAGAAGGCCAAGGTGCTGGTGGCTTTCGGGGCCTGCTCCCACACGGGAGGGGTTCCCGGGCTGGCCAACCTGGCCGACCGGGAGGAGGTCTTCGCCAGGGCCTATCTGGAATCCCCCTCCACGGAGAACCCCCAGCGCGTGGTCCCGAAGACCTCCACCAGGGTGAAGGAGGGAGAGCTGAAGCTCCCCGAGTTCTACGACACGGTGAAAACCCTGGACCAGACGGTGGAGGTGGACTACTACCTCCCCGGCTGTCCCCCTACTCCTTCCCTCATCCTGAAGGCGGTGGAGGCCATAGCCAAGGGGGAGCTTCCCCCCAAGGGGTCGGTGCTGGCCCCCCTGAAGTCGGTCTGCGATGAGTGCCCCAGGAACAAGACCAAGCCCGAGAAGCTCTCCATCCCCGAGGTGAAAAGGCCCTACGAGGTGCAGCTGGATCCCGAGAAGTGCTTCCTGGCCCAGGGGGTGATCTGCATGGGGCCGGCCACCAGGGGTGGGTGCGAGGCCAGGTGCGTCAACGGCAACATGCCCTGCACCGGCTGCCAGGGTCCCTGCCCCAACGAGGTGGACCAGGGGGCGGCCATGATAAGCGCCCTCTCCTCCATCCTTGGGGTGGAGGGGGAGAGGGAGGCGGGTTATGACCCCCAGAAGCTGGTGGAGAAGGTGGTGGATCCGGTGGGAACCTTCTACCTGTACACGCTCCCGGCCTCGGTGCTGGGGAGGAGGGTGAAGAAGAAATGAAGGTCATCACCATAGATCCCATCACCAGGCTGGAGGGTCACGGCAAGATCAGCATCTTCCTGGATGAGAAGGGGAACGTGGCCAACGCCTACCTGCAGGTTCCGGAGCTCAGGGGCTTCGAGCGCTTCAGCGAGGGAAGGAGGGCGGAGCTCATGCCCCAGATCACCTCCAGGATCTGCGGGGTCTGCCCCGTGGCCCACCACATGGCCTCCACCAAGGCCCTGGACGCGGCTTTCCACGTGGATCCCCCCTCCGCCGCCAAGAAGCTCAGGGAGCTGATCTACTCGGGCTACTACATCTACGATCACACCCTCCACTTCTTCTACCTGGGAGGGCCCGACTTCGTGGTGGGGCCCGATGCCCCCGCGGCGGAGAGGAACGTCCTGGGGGTGATCAAGAAGGCCGGGCTGGAGGTGGGGAAGGAGGTGATCAAGCACAGGGCCTACGGGCAGAAGATCACGGCCATCCTAGGGGGAAAGGCCACCCACCCCGTCTGCGGACTGCCCGGAGGGGTGAGCAAGTCCCTGAGCGAGGAGGAGAGGAGGGAGATCGAGAAGATGGCGAAGTCCTGCGTGGAGTTCTCCC
>Ga0207433_10015774_pt1 | contig 10703 bp, 9 predicted proteins | sample YelNatPaOPGAMG01_FD_187559 | JGI IMG/M metagenome (GOLD analysis project Ga0207433, IMG submission 187559) | Hot spring thermophilic microbial communities from Obsidian Pool, Yellowstone National Park, USA - OP-RAMG-01 (SPAdes) (version 3) | ecosystem: Environmental > Aquatic > Thermal springs >...
GTGCCCATAAACCAGCTGAAAATCATCCTTGGAGAAAGCCATTTTTATTTGGCAGAGCAATTCAAAAATTAACATTTCAAAATAGTAAAAAATTAACATATTGATTTAGTAATAACAATTACAAGGATATGGTTAATGTAAAGGTGATGAAACCTTTACCCGACCATTTTGCTAAAAAAGAGGTTGGGCTAAAGGGTTAATTCCCCATATCCCTTTTCCTCTCCCTTTTTAAGGGAGAGGATTAAGGTGAGGGTTTCTTCCATGATGAAACCCTAAAGGGTTAATTCCCGATCGTGTGCATGATGAAACCTTTAGGTAGGCCATTTTGCTAAAAAAAGAGGTTGGGCTAAAGGGTAAAATTCCCGATATGTTGGGAAGGAACCATGGCTTCTGGTATGTCAATGCAACCTTATAAAAGAATAAAATAAAAGCACAGTGCCTATAGTTATGGAGGAATCGGCTATATTAAATACAGGCCATATCCTAACATCAATAAAATCAATGACATATCCAAATCTAAGTCTATCTATAAGATTACCTATTGCGCCTGCTCCAACAAGGACCAGCCCAAGATTAAACAAAGGCCTTGAAAAAAAACTTTTAACCTTACAAGACCTTAAAAGAAGTATCACTATCAAAAATATCGTTATGATAGATATCCATATAAATATAACAGTGCTATTTTTAAAAAGACCAAATGCTGCGCCACTATTATTTACCAAGGTTACATAAAGGATATTTTTTATAAAAGGGATAGAATCGCCAGGACTGAGAATTCCAGAAACAAGACCCTTTGTCAACTGGTCCAGAGATATTACAAGGAAACTTAAAAAGATAGAAAGTGCTAAGCCTTGGATTTTTCTTCTTTCGACTGGCATTTGATACAATACTTTGCGTATGGCAATGCATTCAACCGTTTGGATGAAATCTTTTTATGACAAGAAATACAGAGTCCGAATTTGCCTTCTTTTATGCGCTTTAAGGCCTCGTCAATCTCATAAAGGATATCCTGCTCTGTGCTGGCTATATTTAAACTAAACTCTCTGTCAAAGGTATCGCTTGCCATGTCCGCCATATGTAGGGTATAACTGGACAGGTCCCCAGAGGCCTCTTTCTGTGATTTAAAATTTTCCTTCGTTATCTTATCAATCTCATTTAATATTATCTCTCTTTTTTTTAAAAGCATCTTTTTGAATTTTTCTATATCCTTTTTGAGCATAATCAAACCCTTTCTAATATCACATCCAGGCAGCGTTTGCAAAGGCCAGGATGCAAAGCATCGGTCCCCACATATTCACTCCAGTTCCAACAACGTTCGCATTTTTTCCCATCTGCCTTGACCACTTCTATCCTGCGCACATCCAGTCTCTTTATCTCTACCTGTGAAACTATAAATATACTACTCAAAACATCCCTATATTGAGTCAAAAAATTATACTCTAAATCATCCTTTATGTAAAGAATTATCTTTGCCTCAAGAGAACTCCCTATAAATTTTGCAATCCGTTTTTCTTCCAAGGCCTTCAGGACCTCTTCTCTTAAAGTTATCAACCTCTTCCAACGCATCTCAAGTTCAACATCCCTTAGGCTCTCATCTACCTCGGGCCAATCAGAAAGATGCACGGAACCATCTTTCTTAAAATGTTGCCATATCTCTTCTGCTGTAAATGGAATCAATGGCGCCAATACCCTCACAAGGACATCAAGAATCTTATAAAGTGCTGTCTGTGCGGACCTCCTTCCTTTTGATGTTTTACCAAATGTATAAAGTCTATCCTTTAGAATGTCTAGATAAAAACTTGACAACTCAACAATGCAAAATTTATATAAGGACGAGACCACCTCATGATACATAAAATTCTCATAGCTTTCGGTTACCTCTGCTAGTAAAGTATTTAATCGGGAAAGGGCCCATCTGTCAATCTCAAGCATATCTTTTGTACTAACAGCGTCTTTCTGTGGGTCAAAATCATATATATTGCCAATTAAAAATTTCGCTGTGTTTCTGAACTTTCTGTATGCCTCTACAGTCCGTTCCAATATCTCCTCTGATATTCTTATATCGTCAAAATATGAAGACGAACTCACCCATAACCGCAGTACATCAGCACCTTTTGTAGAGATTATCTCCTGCGGGGCTATTACATTACCTGCTGATTTGGACATCTTCTTGCCTTCACCATCAACCACAAATCCATGTGTAAGGACCCCTTTAAACGGGGATGTACCAACTACACCCATGCCTATTAAAAGCGAACTCTGAAACCATCCCCTATGCTGGTCGCTGCCTTCCAGGTATAAATCTGCAGGGAAGGATAGCGCTTCCCTATTTTCCAAAACTGCCTGATGGCTTGCGCCAGATTCAAACCATACATCAATTATATCTGACTCTTTTCTAAAATTCTTAGAACCGCACTTAGGACATTTAAATCCTTCTGGGACAAAACAAGACACATCCCTTATAAACCAGGCATCTGACCCTTCTTTTCCAAAGAGCTCTTCTACCTTTGACATAATATTTTCGTCTATTATCTCCACGCCGCAATCGGCGCAATATAAAATAGGGATAGGCACACCCCAATAACGTTGTCTTGAAAGGCACCAATCCGGCCTTAATTCTATCATGCTCGAGATCCGCCTCTCGCCTATATCAGGTATCCATCTAATCTTTTTTATCTCTTCCAGTGTCTTAGACCGCAAACCCCTCTTATCGACACCTATGAACCATTGTTTTGTTGCGCGGAATATAAGTGGTTGATGACATCTCCAACAATGCGGATAAGAGTGCTGGGTCTTCTCTGCCAAAAAAAGTGCGTTTTTGTCTCTAAGAATATCTATGACCACCTCATTAGCATCAAAGACATGTTTTCCTATAAATCTATCCGGAATATCTGCATCGCCTGATTTTACAAACCTGCCTCTTTCGTCAACAGGCATTATAACTGGAAGATTATACCTAAGACCCACCTCATAGTCTTCCTGGCCATGGCCAGGGGCTATATGAACGCAACCTGTGCCTTCCTGATTTGAAACAAAATCAGCCAATATTACCCTCGAATCCCTATCTAAGAATGGATGCCTGGCTAAACTTCCTTCCAAGTCCCGACCATTGACCTTATTTATAACTTTTCCATTAATCCCTATCTTCTGTATTAATGCCTCAAGCAATTCTTCACTAAAAATCAACACCTCCCCATTATCCCTTTTAAATTCGACGTATTTCAAATCTGGATGGACAGCTATTGCTACATTTGAAAGAAGCGTCCAAGGCGTAGTAGTCCACACCACAAATGCATGCCGTCCTTCAGATTCTAAAAAATGCCCCTGCGTTGCATAAAATTTCAGATATATAGAAGGGGATGTATGCTCTTCATACTCCACCTCTGCCTCTGCTAGGGCAGTCTCGCATCGTGCACACCAATTTATAGGTTTCGAACCTCGATAGACAAGCCCATCTTTAAGAAGTTTGTTAAAACTTGCCACTATCGCCTTTTCGTAATCATGCGTCAATGTCAGATACGGCCTTTCCCAGTCTCCAAAAACACCAAGTCGCTTAAACTCCTGACGCTGTATATCTACAAACCTCATCGCAAACTTATACGCCATTTTCCTAAAACTTACCTGGTCTATATCATACTTGGTTTTATTCATTTCTTTAAACAACTGATGTTCTATAGGCATGCCATGACAATCCCATCCTGGTATAAAAGGTGCATCAAACCCTCGCATTGTCTTATACTTTATCACTATATCTTTCAAGGTCTTATTCAATGCATGGCCTATGTGGATATTCCCGTTCGCGTAAGGTGGCCCATCATGAAGAATATATTTTGGAGCGCCTCTGCGATTTTGCCTAATTCTGGCATAGATATCTTTAGACTCCCACTCTGCAAGGATAATCGGTTCTTTTTCCGGAAGATTACCCTTCATTGGAAAATCTGTCTTAGGCAAATTTAACGTCTTTTTATAATCCATATCTAATCATACACCTCATCGGTATTAATCCATGTATTTCCCTATAATTAAATCTAATCTTTTTCTAACTGTCGGTGGTATCAGTTTTTTATCAGTTATGATAGCGTATCTAAGGGCATCTTTGCAAGAACAATCTCTCTTTGCCTTAGAGACCACAGGCACCAATCTTTTTATAAGACGTTTGGCTGTCTCTACATTTTTAGTAAGGTTTGCTATTACCATATCAATGGTCACTGTCTCTTCACGCCAAGAGTCATAATCTGTAATAAATGCGATTGTAGCAAAACATATCTCTGCCTCCCTCGCAAGACGTGCCTCAATCATATTTGTCATACCAATGATATCCATACCCCAGCTCTTGTAAAGCAATGATTCTGCCCTTGTAGAAAATGCGGGTCCTTCCATATTAAGATACGTCCCTCTATCGTGTATCCTTAAATCCATCTCCTTTCCTTTTTCATAAATTAAACGCCTCAACACAGGACACACTGGTTCAGCAAAACTTATATGTGCCACTATGCCATCCTCAAAAAATGTGGTCTTTCTTGCCTGATTTGTCCTATCCACAAACTGGTCTGGCAACACTATATCCATGGGCCTGAGTTCCTCTTTAAAACTCCCTACAGCAGATATTGATATAATCTTTTCTACGCCGAGTTGTTTCATGCCAAATATATTTGCCCTGTAATTAAGCTCTGTGGGAGATATCCTGTGGCCTCTGCCATGTCTTGGTAAAAATACTATTTCTTCTCCTTCAATCTTTCCGACTATATAATTATCTGAGGGTTTTCCAAAAGGTGTATCTAAACTTATCTCCTTGACGCCCTCAATACCATCTATCTGATACAAACCACTTCCACCTATAATACCTATCTTACCCACATTATCCTCCTATTATAGGAACTCCCATTCTGTGGTTCGTGATGAAACCTTTAGTTAGACCATTTTGCTAAAAAGAGGACGGGCTAAAGGGTTAATTCCCCATCCATAGGTCTTAGGAACCTGCGGCTAGCTCCTTGGACCTATTATATGCTGCATCCACTGCCTTCTTTATTATCTTTTCAAATCCGCTTTTCTTAAATACCTTCAATGCCGCTTCTGTAGTCCCTCCTTTAGAAGCCACCCTTTTTACAAAATCTTCCATAGGTATATCCATTTTTTCAGCAAGAGATGCAGAACCTAAAAATGTTGCCTTTATAATCTGCCTTGCTATATTCCTTTTTAGACCGACCGTTTCCCCTGCCTTCTCCAGTAGATTAGTAAATAAAAAATAATAGGCAGGTCCGCTTCCGCTTAAAGCAGTGACTGCATCCATATATTTTTCATCAAGTTCTACTACCTGACCAATACGCGAAAATATATTGCGCGCTGTTTGCATATCCTTCTTGGTAGCAAATCTTCCTCTTGCAATAGCAGACATACCCTTCCCTGTCAATACTGGAAGGTTAGGCATAACCCTTATCAATCTCATCCTGCCCAAGGCATCCTCCAGCGTCTTAAGTCTTACACCGGCTGCAATAGAAATGATAAGCTTATCCTCTGTCAGATAAGGTCTTATCTCTTTCAAAAGGTCCGCAATATCCTGTGGCTTAACAGCTATTATAATTGTATCTACATCCCTGACCAATCTTGCATTATCCATTGTTGCGCGAATAGTCTTTCTACCCATCTTTGCTTTTAAAAACCTTAGTCTCTTATAATCCTTATCACTAATTATAACCCTGCCACCAAATTGTTTTGCCATTGCCCCTCCCATATTTCCTGCACCGATTATCCCAATCATAGCCACCTCACATTAAAAATAATCCGAAAAAACCTTTTTGACCCTGGACACAACTTTACCTATAAAACTGGTAGTATCTAGATCCTTTGTCTTTCTTTTTAATCTATTCCTGATGCCATATCTAGCCAGACCAAGACAACACGCAAAATCAATATCGCACAATCCCTTTGCATTGCGTAAGACGCCTACCTCTACAGGCACTCCAAAAATCTCTTCTGCGGTCTCAGCAAACCCATCCATCTTTGAAAGTCCTCCAATCAGCTTTATAGATGGGGGTTGTTTTGTCTGTCTTAAAAAAGGTTCTATCTTCTTCAAGATATCCTGCAACATCTCTTCTACCTTTGGAAAAAGCATACTGGAGATCTCCCGTCTGTAGATGATATTGTTTGATTTAGACCTGTCAGGCCAGGCACTGGACTGCGCTGTAGAATTCACCCAGTTCCCCCCAGACCTATCTTGATCAGACTGAGTAAGTTGGCTGTCCATGCCTGGCCCAATTCTAGATTGAGATAGTAGTATCTCTCCCCCGTCAAATATCTTAGAAGTATCTCTAGAGACTATTCCATATCGCATCATTAATCCTTCAGCATCCTCAAAAGATATATTTAACCTCTCCTTTAGAATCTGCGTAAGGTCGTCGCCACCAAATGGAAAGCAAAAACAATCTTTTAACCCTGCATCTCCAAATATAGTAAGTTCTGTATGGTCCTTGCCAAGGTCTATAATTATAACATGATTTTTAAATTCAGCATTGTCACTTATAGCCAGAGAGGTCCCAATGCCTGAGATAATCATATCCTCTACCTCATATCCAGCAAGATTGATAGCCTTTATCAGATTCTGTATGACACTCACCAGGCCTGTAATTATATTTAGTTCTACATCCAGTTTTGAACCATAGAGCCCTAACGGTTCCATAGTCTCCAATTTGTCGTCTATATAAAACCTCTCCGGGACAAGATGGATTATCTCCCTATCAAGAGATAACGCCATAAGTTTGGCTGACTCTATGCATCTTTTTATATCAGACTCTTTTATCTCCACAGGTCTATCTGAAATAAGAACTGAGCCACGACTTTTAAAACTCTTTATGTGGACACCTGAGATGTTTGTAATTATACTCCTTACCTTTTGCCTGGATATCTGTTCTGACTTATTGATGGCCTCCTCTATAGAATCTGACAATAGATTTAGATTCGAGACCAGTCCTTTAGAAAAACCTCTTGTAGGTGCCTCTGAAACACCCAATATCTCTTCATGAAAAACTGATTGAGAAATATTACCTTTCTGCGATAACTCCTTGGGCCTTACAATCACAGCCCTTGTAGAAGACGAGCCTATATCAAGACCACAGACAAGTTCTTGAGACATATCCTATCCTCTCCTCTCAGTGAAGGGAAAAGGGTATTCCCTTCAGTGCAAGGGAATTTTGTGAAGCCCTGTTTAGCGAGGCGATACAATCGGGTCTTCAAATCGCAGGTCTATATATTTAAACTTCTTAAGTTCTTTTCCAAGTTGAGCAAGCAATGCAGACAGCGTCTCAAGTCTCTCCTTAAAATCAGAGTTGCCTATCTTTATCTCTATATCAGAACCCTCTAAAAAAAGCGAGAGATTCCCTGGGTCACTCAAATCCACCATCTTCAAGTTGTAGCCAGAAAGTCCTTTTATCTCACTCATACCTTTAATAATAAAAAGGGCATTATTGAGCCTGTCTCTGGCTGGCCCTTTTAAATAGGAAATATTTATCTTTGTAAGTCCTGAACCGAGTCCTGAGATTACAGGTATCCCAGACTCCGGGAGATTCTTGACATCCCCGGTAAATACCCCTTCGTCATCTACCAAATAATACCTATCCAGATGCACCTGCGCAACTGCCTTTCTTAATTCTACCCTGGCAATAAGTCTATTGGGCATAATACGTCTTACAATCACATTTTTATATTCTGGATAAGTTTCAGTTATAGCATTCCTTAAATCCTCAAGGTCAACTGAAAAGATGTTCATACCTTCTATTTTTATGTCAGCCAACTCTTTCAATCTATCTGTGCGCAATAATTCGCCTTTATTATTCACAACCTTCACCTCAATGGCCTTTACTATAAAATAGTCTGTCTCTAAAAAGAGGTGCCTGATGTTAACAAAGGCATACCCTATGCTACCGACTAGAATAACTGCAATCAAAACCTTAAAGAATATCTTTAGATTTGCCTTTGCAACATCCCTATCTTTACGAGAACGCACCTTCTGCCTTTTCAACCTTACCATATGCTGTCTCTAAAATCCTCGATACCAACTCTTCAAACTTTATGCCTATAGCCTCTGCTGCCTTTGGAAGCAGACTCGTCTCTGTAAGACCTGGTATAGTATTTATCTCGAGGACTACTGGCATTCCATCTTCACGCAATATCATATCAACCCTGGAGAAGGATTTTGCGCCTATTGCCTCATGGGCCATTAGTCCTATCTCTTGGCACCTTCGAGCAGTGCGATGGTCTATCTCTGCTGGTACCTTATACTCTGTAAGGCCTTTTTTGTATTTTGCCTCAAAATCAAAAAATCTATTCTTTGGTATAATCTCTACTACAGGTAAAGGCCTGTCATCAAGTATCCCTACAGTAAGTTCCCTGCCAGAGACATATTCCTCTATTATCACCTTATCAGCATATCTAAATGCATCCTTCAAGCCCTCATAAAACAAAGGCACAGAATCAACTATACATAATCCTATACTGGACCCTTCATTAGATGGTTTTATTACAAGGGTCTCTCCTATACAGTCGAAAAATTTGCTGGCGTCAACTTTATTCAGGTCAGCCTTGTCTATAACTTCCCAATCCGGGACAACAATACCTTTGGCCCTGAATGCCTCTTTTGACCTTATCTTGTCCATACCAAGTCTCGATGCATCTACGCCACTACCTGTATAAGGTATAGACATCTCCTCTAAAATCTCCTGTATAGTACCATCCTCACCAAACCTCCCATGCAGGGCTATAAACGCCACTTCTATATCAAAAAGTTGCAGTCTCTTTTTAACTTTATCAATATATCCATCCATTGTCTGGCTACCCTCAAGTTCGACCGGAAAGGCAGTTATCCCATTTTTAATAAGGGCATTATAAACCGCCATGCCGGATTTTATGGAAATATCCCTCTCGCTGGAAGGTCCACCCATCAATACAGCAACCCTGCTACTATGTCTGCTCATATTATTTTAATCTCCAATTCCAACTCTATATTAAATCTCTCTCTCACAGCATCCTGCGCCAACTCTATAAGTGCCAATACATCAGCTGCCCTTGCCTTGCATCTATTGACAATAAAATTTGCGTGAAGTTTTGATATCTCTGCCCCGCCAATCCTCTTCCCTTTAAGGCCGCACATCTCTATAAGCCTTCCGGCAGGATTGCCCTCTGATGGATTTTTAAAAATACTACCTGCTGTTGGAAAAGAAATCTTACTAATCCATTCCCGTTTTTTTAAAAAGGATTGGACCCTGCTCTTTATCCTGGATGAAACATCCTTTTCTAATTTAATAAGCGCTGAAAGTATCCACTTACCTTCAAGACCAGAAGACCTGTAACTAAAATCTACATCCTCTCTTTTTAGGATTCTAATTATTTTATCATCTATGTCCAAAATCTCAATCTCAAAGATACGGTCTTTTATTTCATTGAAAATCTTCTGGTCATCGAGATCGCGGACCCCTGCATTCATAAAGACAGCCCCTCCAATAGACCCAGGGATTCCACTGAGAAATTCACAACCGGATAATTCCAATTCAATGCACCTTGAGATAAACCTATTTATAGACGTGGCTGCCCCGACTCTCACTAATCCATCGCCCACATCTTCTATATAATCGAAACCTCTGCCAAGCTTTACAACTGCACCGTCAAATCCTTCATCCCTTGCCAGGATATTACTGCCATTGCCTATCAAGACAAAATTTCTATGTCTCTGCGCCATATCAATGGCATCTAAAATATCACTGGGGCTATCTGGTTCAAGCCATACCAATGCTGGGCCCCCTATCCTAAAGGTGGTGCAGTCAGAAAGCAATATCCCATCTTTACGCCACAGCATAATATCTATTCCCTCGCCTTAACCTTTTCAAACTGCTCTACAATCTTCTTAGGAAGTTCATCTATATCGCCTGCGCCAAGAACAAATATTACATCCCCTGGCCTTATGACACGTTTGAGATGTTTTATTATATCATCTTTTGGCACAAAATTGGCATCTTTATGTCCATGTCTTTTTATGCTATCGCAAACACCTAATCCTGTGACACCTTCTATAGGCCTTTCAAATGCAGAGTATATATCAGTAATCACTACATGGTGGGCAAGGTCAAAACATTTACCGAACTCCTCCATGAGATATCTCGTCCTTGTATATCTGTGTGGCTGGAATATAACCACGATACGCTTCCCAGAGTTTTCGAATGCCTTAAGCGTGGCCTTTATCTCAGTAGGGTGGTGGGCATAATCGTCTATCACCAGGATATCAGAATCCATATGTGTTATGTTAAATCTCCTCTCCGCGCCTTTAAAACCGACTATGACTTCTCTTATAAAACAAAAATCAATGCCTAATTCCATTGCTACGCCAATAGCAGCAAGACTATTTATTACATTATGCATACCTATAAGAGAAACCTTTATATTCCCAATCCGCGTATCTCTATAAAAAACATCAAAGCTAGAGCCATCCAATCCAAGCAGCTTGATGTTCTCAGCCCTTATATCAACATCCTTAGAGATACCATAACTCACAACCTTCTTTTTACTATCCTTTATTATAGACCTGAGAATCGCATCATCTCCACAGACGAATGCAGCCCCTTGGTCCTTTGTATTGTCGATAAAAGTCCTGTATGCCTCTATCACCCTATCCATAGTCACATAGTAATCCATATGCTCAAAATCTACATTCGTACTAA
>Ga0207433_10015775_pt1 | contig 10702 bp, 13 predicted proteins | sample YelNatPaOPGAMG01_FD_187559 | JGI IMG/M metagenome (GOLD analysis project Ga0207433, IMG submission 187559) | Hot spring thermophilic microbial communities from Obsidian Pool, Yellowstone National Park, USA - OP-RAMG-01 (SPAdes) (version 3) | ecosystem: Environmental > Aquatic > Thermal springs...
CCCGCTGGACGCGTGCCGGCACCTTGGCCGGATCGGCTCGCCGGGCCGCGTACAGGTAGTATGTCGACGGGGCGATCGGCAACACCTTGCAGATCGGCTCGACCCCATAGCGGCATCTGCGTTCGTAAAACGCACGCGCGCCACGTCGGTGTGCGAAGTCTTCCCTGACATCAGTACCCCCAAAGTAACTGATCAGTCGGTTTCCGCAGATGCGGAAGCGTCAACACTATCCGTAAAAACTATGACCTCTGCGTTGCATCACTGTCAATGGCAATGGAGGCGCGGCAGTGGTTGATATGACTCCGATACGACGTAAGCTTTCTGTAAGCATCCTTGTCCATCTCGCACGGCGAACTCAGAGATTGTTTACTCCTTCGAGGACTACTGTCGCCGGGGAACGCGTGGAGAATTCGTGCACTCCGGTTTCTTGCAAGCAAGCGTCGAGGCTCATCGGAGACGCGATGCGGGCGCGCCTGGCGACACAGTCGACCGGCAGTAAAGCGGCTGAAGCCACCGGAATCGGGGCGGCCTCGGCGACGGCCAAATTATGCTTTATGGCCGCGGCCATTTTATGGTTTCGAGGGTTCTGACCAGGCTTAGGCTATGCACACAAAATTTTGCATAGGCCCGAAGGCAAAACAGTGAAGTCTTTCCGGTGGGTTCGGGTGGTTAACTGTGCACAACCATCGCGGCCATGGTCGGCTTCGCCCACGCCGCGGCTCCATGCACGCCGCGGCTCAATCCGCGACGTGCGTGGAAGACCACTCGGTCAATGCTTCGTGATTATCTGGCGATGCATGGGTGCGAGTTTCGCCAGAAGCTTGTTCTGCGCGCGGAACGGGATGTCACGCTTGCTCATCGCGCGCTGGAGATCCTCGACCAGGGCATTGAAGGCGGCATGGTCGATGTTCATGCCCCGGTGTGCCGCGGCCATGTCTTTTCCGGTGTAGGTGCACGGTCCGTCCAGGATCACGCAGAACTGATCCACCAGTTCTGCCTTGATATGGTTGCGGTCGGCATTCTCGAAGTAAGGCTTGGTCACCGGATCGGCCATCAGGTTGTCCATGAAATCGTTCATCAGTGCGACGAGACCGGGTTTGCCACCGAACTCCTTGAAGACCGGCTTCAGGGCAGGGTCGCGTGGTGCTGCGGGGTAGGCATCGGCGCTTGTGTTGTTCTGTCCGGCGGACATGGCGTTCTGTGCCGAGGCGACGGTGCTGACGAACAAGCCTGCAGTCAGCAGCAAGATGAAGGTCGTAGTCTTGTACATGGCTGGAATCCTCGATGCGTGATGGGTGTCAGAAGCCGACCTGCACGGATGCGTACATGCCCTGCTGGTTGCTCTTGATGACGACGTTGCCGAGATTGACGTAGGCGAGGGTCACGGAGACGTTTTTGGTCGGGGCCCAAGCCACGAAGGCGTCGTACCAGTCGTCTTCCCGCGCGATGTTCAGATTGTTCGGCTTCTGGCGATACTCCGCGCCGATTGCCCAGTTGCGACTGAGCAGATATGCCAGCGAGCCCTCGAGCTCGGCTTGGTAGCGGTTGTGCTTGTCGCCCCCGAAGCCGAGGATTCCGATCTGGTTAGCCTTGGTAAAACGGAGCGTGGCGTTGGCAAGCAGGCTCTGCGACAGGAACAACTTTGTCGCGCTGACATAGTAGTCAATGCCATGGTCGCTCTTCGCGCCAATTGCATGCAGGATCGCACCCTGGTTGTTCTTCTTGTATTGCATGCCGACGGCCACCTGCGGCACCCAGGTGTCCTGGTCGAGCACGGCATTGCCGAAAAGGCGAACCTTCACGCCAACCACATTCTGGCGGAAGGTGAACCCTCGGCCGAGCCCGAGGGCCGCTCCGACGTCCTCGGTATTGAAGCGCTGCTGTGCCACCGAAATCTCGACACGGTTGTCGATGCCGATCAGGGCTCCGGCGGCGTCGAGATGGTAGTCCTGCACATTGACACGGGTGTAGAAGGCGTTGGCGCCGATCTGGCCCTGCGTTCCGTATCCCCCGATCACGGCCCATGGCGTCAGGCCGCCACCTGCCGAGCCCTCGACCTGCGAGACGCCGCCCGTGAGCAAGAGTTTTCCGCTGATATTCAAGGGCGTAGCGCCGCTATCTCCGGCGATGGCGGGAAGAGATGTGAGGCCGCCCAGCAATACCAATGCGGCTGCGAGTAGCTTGTAGTTCCGTAGGAATGGATGCATCGTCGAGCTCTCCGTCAATGACGCGACTACCGCGCCCCTATGGGCGGTACGAGATGAAATGCTCAAGGGATGCAAAAGAATGGGCTCTAGTGTTTCAGGGCCACATGCCAGGTGCCGTTGACGCCATTGCCCAATGTGACACCCGCCGCCGTGTCACCCGAGTATCTGTAGAGTGGGTGTCCCAAGTAGGTCCACTGTCGAGAGCCATCATCGCGGACGATCACACCGTAGCCCTTCGAAGGCTGTGCATTCGCGGTGGCAAGGTACGGCGGCCATAGCCTGGCACAGATATCCTCGCAGTGACTGGGGCCTCCCTGGCCATCCCGATCGTAGGTATACAGCGTCATGCCGTCGGCACTGACCAGCCGATGGCGGGCATCTGTGTGCGGAGGTGTTTTCGTTTGCGCGAGGGCGAGCGTGCCGTACGCGCACAACACACTCCAAAACGCGGAAGTAATCCAGATCCGGACGTTCATTGAATTGTCCCTGGCGTGAGCAGGCACTTGCCTACCTATCCAGCTACGTGCCGAACGGCTGCCTGGATGCAAATACTCGGTATCGCGTCGAGTCGACGCACAGACGCCCCTCTCCACCGGGATGAGGGCCACCTAATACGACGACCGCCCCGACACGAAAGTGCACAGGTCGGAGCAGGCTGGGGTGGGCATGGACGCCCAGGGTTCAACTGTCGAGCGGTCGCGCTGAACGCCCACCGGAAAACCGGATGACTGTGCTCGAGGCCCCGACGAGACCCTTGGCGATGACCGGTCCGGTGGGTTGTCCGGTCGGTGAACCACCCGGCGGCTCTACCGATACAGCCAGTGCCGCACCCCGGCCGAACCCGGCCAGGAGCTTGGGACCCAGCGACAAGGTCACCGGCGTGTCACCACCGATCATGCCCAGCGCGATCGGACGCTGCCCCTTGGGAATCAGCCATAGCTCGGGCTCCCGCCCCTGCGCGATGGCCTGCGGGCGAGTCGGTACGATGACAACAAGGCGATGGTCGAGATCCACGGTCGCCGTCCAGCCGACCCGGCCATTGCCCTGTGTGATCGCAGAGGCAAGGTAGGGCGCCGTCGGACTGGAATGGCGCGGACTGACCACAAGCAGGACCAGGCAGGCCGCAGCTAGCAGGCTCGCTCCCAGCCCTAGTCCCTGCCAGAACCGCAGGTTGTCCCACCAGCGTAAGGGGGTAGCGGCAGGGTGCTCTGCCGCCGGAGGCTGCGCCAGCGCCAGCTGATGGCGGATCCGTTGCCAGACATATTCCGGAGGATCGATCGACACACTCTCGGCAATGAGCGGCAAAAGCCGGCGTTGCCACAGCGCCACGGCAGTGGCCACGGCATCGCTGGCGGCTATGTCGCGTTCCATTTCGGCCCTGGCATCGGCGTCCAGCACGCCAAGCACGTATTCGGCATAGCGCAGCTGCGAGTTGCTGTCATCGGTCGGTATATTCATGGGTCCAGGCACGTACGGAGCTGTAACAGGCTGCGACGGATCCAGCTTTTCATGGTCCCTAAAGGCACTTGGCAACGTGCAGCCAATTCGTTGTACGTAACGCCGGAAAAAAAGGCTTCACGGACCGCACGCCGCTGCTGCGGCCTGAGTTGCTCGAGGCATTCGCTCAGGCGCAGATAGTCCTGTGACTGTTCGGCTCCGTCTGCCGGGCTGGGCACGTCGTCTTCCAGATCGTTCATCAGGTCCGGATCGTCGAGCACCTGTTCTTTGCGCTGGCGGAGCCGGTCAATCGCCTTGTTGCGAAACAGCGTCCCCAGCCAGGTGTTTGCGCTGGCCTTGGCTCGATCGAACGTTGAAGCCCGATGCCAGACCGTAATCCAGGCTTCCTGCAACACCTCTTCGGCAGTGCCGCGCTCACGCAGCATACGCACGCAGAGCCCGTACAGACGAGGGGAACTGAGCCGGTAGAGCTCGGCGAAGGCCGACTGGTCACCGGATGCGGTCTTCAACAGCAGTTCGTCCTGCACGTCCTTCACGTCTTGCTCGATCGCTCGAACTGGCTGCATGGGCGTGTGTCCATAATTGGCGGGCCGGCTCAAGCAGGCCGCGTGGTCGTGTGGGCCAAATAGCTCTGGCCATTCCTGGCGACCACACGGGTCGCTCCTACAAACCTTTACGTTGCCATTCGCCAATTAGATCTGTGAACGGAGAAAGCCCACAGCCTTCTCGTAAGTGTCCGCGATATCGGAGATGAACCCCTTGGTCCACAACGGGGGCGCCAAGACAGGACGGCAAGGTCTTGGCGTATTGCTTTAGCCTCGGGCGGGCACCTACTTTGGGCTAATCTATGCCCAACGTGGCGGAGTGGACATAAGCGTAAGCAAATGATTTCAATACACCTTTACACACTTTGCCTGCGCTCGTGCAGCAAAGCGTGTGCGCGGAGGCGCTACACGCACAAACTATGGTCCGCCAGCTAGTACCGACTATGCGACTGTGAACACGTTCACAAGTTATCGGCGCCGCTTTAGCCTTGACCCCGTGTGCGACACGCAGGAATCGCAGCCCATGTCTGAATCGGTGCTCTAGCGGCGGCGAGCACGATGGTGAATTTGTCACGATCGCCAACGCACCCGCCTGGCCCTGTGCTCAGCAAAGAGCAGCACCTCAAGGCGATGCGTCCTGACAACCGCCGGAGTCAAGCTGCAGCTGTTTGGTCCGATTCCGTGCCAGGGTGCGCGTAGTGGCCCAAGCGAGTCGTGCCTTCCGGGCTGACCAGATCCACGGACGTAGTCATGCCGGTTTGCTCATGGTGATCCCGCGCCAGCCTGCGCGCCTCGGTGATGGCCTTCGCCAAGGTGAGGCGGTTGGTCAAACAGAGCTGACCACGGCAGATGCACCACATGCCGGCGCCATCCTCCTGGACAGCGAACAGAACGCCCATTGGGCAACCCTCCATAGTTAAAGGCCCCCTTCCGGGAGCCAGTGAGCCACGCAACGGAGGTGTTGCCACGGCTCGGGACGCCCAGCATCGGAGAGGAACCCCTGACTTCCCGGGCATCTTCAGATTGCCCTGCATCGCATGCTGCGGCTATCGGCGGTCGACGGTTTCGGGTGTAGGAATATTCCGACCCGTAAGCCCATACCCATGCAACTCTGGCATCGGATCCGAAGTGATTTGTCGACATCTTGTATCCGTCGCCAGCTCGCTTCTTGGCCGACAACGCTGCCCGGCGCCCCAGGCGAATGGACAGGCCCGTACCGATGCCGACGCAGGTAGGTGCCATGAGGGCAATCCTTCCGACGGCAGGATCAGTTACCGCCAGACCGACCGCCTACTACTGACGGATTCGGTGGGCCGGGGCGACATCGGTCATGGATGTCCGCAGGCCGCACTGTTGCCGGGCTTAAGGGATCGTTCGACGTCGCTAGCGGGGAAATGGTGGCTATGGGTGGACTCGAACCACCGACCCCAGCATTATGAGTGCTGTGCTCTAACCGGCTGAGCTACATAGCCATGGGGCGTCGCGCCTGCGCAGTGATCGCTCTGGCGATCGGGGAGGCGGGCGCGGCAGTGTAATCGTGTCGACGCCCGCATTCAAGTTTTTCGCGGATCGGCGGCTTGCCCGCGCTTCGCGCGCTGTGTTTGAATCGGGACAAATATCCTGTGCCGGTTACGCGCCGCCGGCAGGTTGGCGCGCCACGAGGAGACATGATGCCCGATATCATCGACGCTGATGGCTATCGCCCGAACGTGGGCATCGTGCTGTTGAACGGCGACGGGCAGTTGTTCTGGGCACGGCGCGTGCGGCGCGATGGCTGGCAGTTCCCGCAGGGTGGCATGCGCAGCGACGAGACGCCGCTGGAGGCGATGTACCGCGAACTGGCCGAGGAAACCGGCCTCGAACCCCATCACGTGGAGGTCGTCGCCAGCACCCGCGGCTGGCTGCGCTATCGTCTGCCCAGCCGCTACGTGCGCCATCACCAGCGCCCGCTGTGCATCGGCCAGAAGCAGGTTTGGTTCCTGCTGCGGTTGGTCGGGCAGGAAGACGCGCTGCGCCTGGATGCCCACGAGAAGCCTGAGTTCGACCTGTGGCGCTGGGTCGATTTCTGGTATCCGGCGGCGCACGTGGTGAACTTCAAGCGTAGCGTGTACGAGCGCGCGCTGCGCCACTTCGCGCCGGTGGTGGAGGAACTGCTCAGCGTACAGGTAGGCAGCCAGCCACACCGTCCGCCCGATCCGGGCAATGGCCGGGCTGCGGCCTGAAAGCCGTCACAGCCATTTGTTGACAATAATTCGCATTCGTATTTCAATGCACGGCATGTACATCTGCCTGTGCAATGCCGTCACCGACCACGATATCCGTCGCCATGTCGCCGACGGGGTCGGCTCGTTCGCCGAGCTGCAGGCCCGGACCGGCTGCTCGGACTGCTGCGGTTGCTGCGAGGCCGAAGCCCGCGATTGCCTGCAGCAGGCGATGGCGCAGTCGGCGGCGGCAGCGGTGCCCGCCTTCGCAGCCATCACCTGACCGCAGCCGGCATGCCGCCGGCGGTTCGCCCCGCGTCCATCCGGGTCCCCAGTCTGCCCCGCCTGCGCGGGGGCTGTCGGTTCCGTATAGTCGAGGCACCCCACACGGAGCATGCCCATGAAAGGCGACGCCAGGGTCATCGAGTTCCTCAACAAGGTGCTCTACAACGAATTGACCGCGATCAACCAGTACTTCCTGCATTACCGCATGTTCAAGGACTGGGGCTACGAAGAACTGGCCGGACACGAATACGCGGAATCCATCGACGAGATGAAGCACGCGGACCGGCTGATCGAACGCATCCTGTTCCTGGACGGCCTGCCCAACCTTCAACGCCTGGGCAAGCTGCGCATTGGCGAGAACGTGCCGGAATGCATCCAGGGCGACCTCGACCTGGAGCTGGCCGCCACCCGGGATCTGCGTGAGGCCATCGCGCACTGCGAAGACATCGCCGACTTCGTGACCCGCGACCTGTTCAAGGCGATCCTGCATGATGAGGAAGAACACATCGACTGGCTGGAAACCCAGCAGAGCCTGATCGGGGACATCGGCGCTGAACGCTATCTGCAGAGCAAGATGGGCGACTGATCCGCACTCGCATCGCCAGTAATGCGTCGCCGGAACGAGCCGAGCGGCCCACCGCCGGCTACTCCGGCGACGTCGGAGCCGCAGCCGGCGCACCCGATAGCGTGGCCTGGTTCCTTGACGCTGTCAGCACGGCGCAGCTATACCATCGCTTTTCACTGGATCGCCGCGCATGCCCTCACGACCGCCGCCGCGCTACGTGGTACGTCCGCACGATGCCGGCGAAAGCCGCCGCCGCCAGATCTGGCTGGGCGCGGCCTGGCTGGGGAGCCTGGTGGTGGTGGGGGTCGGTACCGCCCTGCTGCGCAGCCCCGCCGCACCGGAGATCATCAACCATAAGGCCCAGCTGCGTCGACTGAACGCCGAGAACGAAGACCTGAAGCAGAAGGTGGCCAACCTGCAGCGCTCCCAGCAGGTCACCGACATCGCCACCACATCGCTGCGCAAAAGCCTGGCCGACCGCGACGAGCAGATCAGCGCCCTGCGGGCGGATCTTGGATTCTATTCGCGCCTGCTCGGCAACAACGCCGCGCACGACGGCCTGAAAGTGCAGGATGTGCAGCTGCAGCCGGTGTCCGGCTCGCACGCGTGGAACCTCAGCATCAGTCTGACCCAGAGCCTGAAACGCGACCAGGACACCACCGGCAATGCCATCGTCAGTGTCGACGGCCTGCGCGGCGACAAGGTCGTGCAACTTTCCTGGCCCATGCTTGGCGATGCCGCGCAGAAAGACGGCATCCCGTTCCGTTTCAAATATTTCCAGCAACTGCACGCCACGATCGTGCTGCCGGCGGACATGCGTCCGACCCGGTTGCAGATCGAGGCACATCCGACCGGCGGCGCAAGTGTCGCCCGCGCGATCACATGGAGTGACGCGCTCACCGGTCATGCCACCGTCGCCCAGGGGGACTCCAATGCTCAACCGTAAACGCCACGAACCCGCCGCCCGCTCCGGCAGCCACGCCCGCGAAACCAGCCTGATCGCACACGGCACGGTGATCCGCGGCGACCTGCGCTTCAGCGGCGCACTGCACCTGGATGGGCGCATCGAGGGTTCGGTCTGCGCCGAGGGCGAAGACGCCATGTTCACCCTCAGCGAGCAGGGCCAGGTCCACGGCGAGGTCCGCGTATCGCACGCGGTGATCAACGGCGAAGTGCATGGCGACGTGTTCGCCAGCGCGCGACTGGAGCTGGCTCCGCAGGCACGCATCACCGGAGACGTGCGCTACCGCACCCTGGAAATGGCCGCCGGCGCCCAGGTCAACGGCCGCATGACCCACACCGAGGAAACGCCGATCACGCGGGAGCTACCCGCCCCGGTCAAGGCCGACGCAACCAGCGCGGAGGCCGCCTGAGCCGGCGTTGATGGCGACCGGTGCGTCGTACGCGGGCGGGGATCGCGCTATCCTTGGGTTCGCCCCGAGGCAACCGCATATCGATCCGATGGAAACCATCGTACCCATTCCCGATTACCGCCAGGCCGGCACACCGCTGGTGTTCACCGAAGCCGCCGCGCACAAGGTGCACGAGCTGATCGTCGAGGAAGGCAACCCCGAGCTGAAGCTGCGCGTGTACATCACCGGCGGCGGCTGCTCGGGCTTCCAGTACGGCTTCACCTTCGACGAGGCCCAGGCCGAGGATGACTTCGCGCTGCAACGCGAGGGTGTCACCCTGCTGGTCGATCCGCTGTCGCTGCAGTATCTCGTCGGTGCCGAGATCGACTACAGCGAGAACCTCAGCGGCGCGCAGTTCGTGATCCGCAACCCGAACGCGAAGACGACCTGCGGCTGCGGTTCATCGTTCTCCACCTGACAAGCCAGCAACCGTGAATGACGCTGCACGCGGCACCGTACACACCAACGTCTTCGCGCCGGTAGCCCTGGACCGCGCAGCTGAACGCCGCGACGACGACGCCTGGATCTCGCGGCAGCTGAAGGCGGACAACGCGCGCTTCATGCTGACCGACGCCGACGGCGCCCTTCTCGCCACGGCCTCGGGCGATGCCCTGCGCTGGATTGCACGACCGCAGGCCGAAGCCCTGGATGCGGCGCAGCCGAGTTTTCTCGGCCTGCAGGGAGACGCGCCCCGTTTCATGCTCCGCCTGGAACGGGCTCAGCCGGCCGAGATGGCGCAGGCGCTGGATGCGACATGGATCGGTCTGCGCGCCGCGGGCGGCCGCTTCAATCTGTTCGACGCTGGCATGGGCGCTTACGCCACCGCCCTGTCGCACTGGCAGGCGCAGACTCGCTTCTGCACGTTCTGTGCGGCACCGTTGGAGCAGGTGTCGGCGGGACACCGCGCCCGCTGCCCGGCCTGCGGCAAGCTGCACTTTCCACGCACCGATGCCGCGGTGATCGTCATCGTCGAACACGAAGGTGCCTGCCTGCTGGGTCGTCAGGCCAGCTGGCCGGCGGGCCGCTATTCGACCCTGGCCGGTTTCGTGGAGCCGGGCGAGACCCTGGAAGCGGCGGTTGCGCGCGAGATTTCCGAGGAGGCCGGCGTCGAAGTCGTGTCCTGCCGCTACCACTCGTCGCAACCCTGGCCGTTTCCCGCTTCGCTGATGCTGGGCTTCACGGCGACGGCGCGCGACCGGCACATCGAGCGCCGCGATGGCGAGCTGGAGGACGCCCGCTGGTTCACGCCGCAGGAACTGCTCGACGGCATCGAGCATGGGCAGCTGGCCCTCTCGTCGCCCGTGTCGGTATCCTGGCACCTGATCATGCACTGGCTGCGCGAGCGCGCCGGCGAGGCGATGGCCCGGCGCATCGCCGAAGCCGCACGTACCTGCTGAGCTTGTCCGGCCGCTTACGCAAGTACCCAAGGAGGTCCGCTCCATGCCGCGTCATCCCCGACCGACCGGGACCACCCGCTGACGTTCACCATCGGGCGCGACGAAATGATCATCCGTCGCCGGTACGAGGTCCTGAGCATCCTCAACGATCTCTGCTTCGGCGGCTGGTTCCTGGTCTGAAGCATCATGTTCCGGTCGACCGCATGGGTTACGTTCGGGACTCGGCGGTTCATCGTCGGCAGCGCGCAATTGCTGTTCCGGCCGATGATCCGCCTGGCCCGCCACATCCACCTGAAGTGGCTTTCTTCCGGCGATTTCGAGATGTAGCGGGAAAAGGAACCGAGCCTGGCGCGCACGCGCCATCGCCGCCGAACTTGCCGAGGCATCGGCTGTCCGACCCGGACAGCCTGCAAACGGAAGACTCATGGCGCATGGGCACGATGACCGGGAATCGCCCCACAAGGGAGCCCGTCCCTGGCGCGAGGCGGTGGGCCGGGGCATCGTCCTCGGCGTCGTGATCTCGCTGCATCTCGGGCTGGCGATACGACTGCTGGCATGGTCACCCGCGCCACTGCGCAGCAGCGCGTACCGTAGCAGCCTCTCGCCTCGCGACCACGATGCGCTGCAGGTCA
>Ga0207433_10015780_pt1 | contig 10702 bp, 12 predicted proteins | sample YelNatPaOPGAMG01_FD_187559 | JGI IMG/M metagenome (GOLD analysis project Ga0207433, IMG submission 187559) | Hot spring thermophilic microbial communities from Obsidian Pool, Yellowstone National Park, USA - OP-RAMG-01 (SPAdes) (version 3) | ecosystem: Environmental > Aquatic > Thermal springs...
TGAACGGAGAACCGTACGGGCGCCACTGGCGAGTTCACGGAACTATGCCGAAAAACGGTTTTCTTCGACAGGGCGACCAGGAGGCACCGATTGAGCAAGTGGGCCATGGCCAGCCGACGCAGCGGTATTTTTATATACCGCCGTGGCATTTGCATGCCAAGGGACGCCCTTCCACACTCGTCATATTCGATGAACACGCAAATGGCGAGTACCGGGAGTTCGAACCGCATCGCCTGCGCGTATACCGCGCTGTGCTCCGCGTTGTCGAGTCGACGCCCACATCCGATAACGAGAGCAAGTCTGAAGCGTTTATCGTCTGATAGGTACGCACGGGCGTAGGGCTTGTCCGTGTGTTGGATTGATCATGCTTTGCCATGACATCCACGGAGATATCGCACGATCGTCCATACGGAACCCTGGGATAGAAGCAGAGTTGTTGAGGACTGGATGTTCGTTGCGGGCAGCGCATGCAAGATTGCAAAGAAAGGTTCACGTCCAGTGCCCAGAGCCGCTCCGGTCTCGCACGGAAATGCGTCGCATGGGAGTCGACCAATTGGATAAACAGTCGTCCGATCGTTACGAGTACTTTGCGCGTCCGAACGCGTTCAACGGAAGAAGCACAGAAGGCCCCGAAGTATGCTACGCAAGTCGCGGCTGGGACTTGACGGAAACAGGCTAAACCTTTACCAGGTCCCGCCAGGGAAGCGCACTCTAGTGCACCGAGATGAACCAATGAAAATAGGTGTTCGGGCTCTGCCTGTAACACGTTTTTTACACGAGTCCATGAGCAACACGTTGACCTGTACGAGCGGCAAACGCAGGTACGGGACTTTGATGACTCTCGCCGCAGCCCGCATCGCACTGATACGAACACAGACGCACGTTGTTCCCGACTTGCATCGCCCAGACGGATTCACTGCCTGTATGGAAGCGGCCAGGGCGATAACGTCGACCGTCTCACATTGAAGCGCAAGGCTGCTAGTGCATTCACGCATTCGCGCCATCCCAAGTCATGTTGAGCGCTTGTCGAAGCGTGTCGATACGCACGTTCCCTGCCAACCAATGCGGTAGCTGCGGGAGCACCGGCGTGGCGGCACATGGCACGCTCGGTGCGCTGCATCGATACCAAGGCCGCACCGCGGCGCCGTCCATATCGAGAACGACTTGCAGCCGAGCCGACCAACACTGCAAGCAACGAGAGGCTAGCGTGTCCTCCGGAGGATGCTTTTCCAAAACAATGCACCGAATACGATAGCGTGATGGAAAAGCAACCTGAGAGAGGAGGCGCACGTGCCGAAAACAATGCACCGAAAACAATCGCATGATGATAAACCTCCCCAAGAAAGGAGGCACACGTGCCGAAAACAATTTACCCAAAGCGATCGCGTGATCATAGACCTCCCCAAGAAGGAAGGCACACGTGCGCAATGCTGCCGAAAATGGTATGCTCTATGACGTCGTTGCTGCCATCGTCACGCGCGCCGTATCAGGCGCGATGCCGTTGCGCCCGCTGCAGTGTGCCGATGCGCGCAGAAGCACGCACGCGCCACTGCAGGATCGCACGTGTAGCGGACACGTGTCCATGTTGAGCGCGTGGCAATGCACGCCAGCAAGCGCTCCAAAGTATTTGAGTGGCGGTTATTTGTACTCTACCCGTGACACATCCTTGACGCCTACTGCTATAGTGACGAGTTGACCTGGAAAGACACTTTGATAAAAGGGCTTGCAAGAGCGTGTTGTATAGTTGAACGCTGTGTAGATCGGACACGCGCATCGAACTGCTGAAGATGAGTAGCGACTCGGGCAGCAACACGATCCGTTGTGGACACGCTGTCACGCGCGATCCCGCAGTGAAGCGTGTTCCGTTCGAGGTCGCTTTTGCAGTGACGCCGCTTGGGTGGACTCGATCTGCGAAATTGGGATCTGCGGTAACCGAGGAACGCGCTTTAAGTAGTCGATTGGTCTCGAGGTACTGGCAGGTGGCGCAGTCGTCGCTGACGGCCCCGAACAGCGATACGAAGGTGCGCGCCAGCAGTCTACGTGTCCGCTGGTTTATGAGTTCGACGCAGCAAGATTGTTCCGAAAGCGTCAATCGGGTCGCGAACTTGAGGACGGAGTCTCATGTACTCTCTGATCGCGGCGAAAAGGACAACCTCCAGCTGCCGTTGGATACGAGTTTTTCAGCATCTTCCAGCGATCCAGGTTCAGCGTTACATGGTGAGTTGCCACGTTCCCCACGTCTGGCACGACTGGTGCCGCTGGAAGTTCAGTTATTTTTGTTGGCGCTGCTCCCGTCAGGTGTGCGATCGAGGTCCCAGTACGCTCGTCGAGTCTCTCAACGCGTGGCGCGTCTTCGCTACATCCTCCGACAGCGAAAATGGAACCGGACTGGTACGAGAAGCTCCGAATCGGATAATCCCTTTGAATCGAATCAGATGCAGATCTCGGTATCACTGCATCCGCGGAGCCCTCGAAGCGGCGCCACAACACCCGATGATCTTGCAGTGATGCCCTCTTCTCGAGAACAGCTGGAGCGGATCTGGGAACGAGCGTCTCCGATGCAACAGAGCGTCGAGCGACCTAATCCGGAGCACCATGAGGTGACCGATTCGGGTACGGTTTGGGAAATGGGAGAGCGTGCACTCAGCTTTTTGCTGCAGACGCGCCGCCGGCGACTCCTCATGTACGCCTTATTGTTGACGATGATTCTGGCTCCGGCGCGAGCCGAAGGTCTTGCGCGATGGGCCGGCGAGCTGGGTATTCGGCCACTTGCTATTCGGCACCCCATTTTTGCAGTGCTCTCCGTGTTATTGGACATGTACCAGGAGCTGGTCGGAAGCAACCTCATTCCCGATGATTCGCACTGGAGTCTGATCGCGCACGTTGTCGAAGTGGTGTTGCTGATGGTCGCCATGTGAGGCGGTCACAGACCGCGGCATTCGATTGTATATTATTCTCATGTGTACAGTACAGCGTTCAGGCTTCATAATTGCATTGTTCGCGAAAAATCCAATGAAAAGAACACAGTGTCCTTCAGCAACCAGAGACGAAGGTGCGCTTGGATCACATAGCCTTGGAACGGCGGTTTGTACACTTTATTCGTACTTGTCTATATCGTTCCCACATGTATGTAGCATTTGTATAGTAGAGCGCTCGATTTTGAGTGGAGCGCGAACGTCGCGGTGGCTTGTACGCGTCACGAACGGGTTGCGACGCACACGAGCAGCAAGCCGGCCGCCGGCTTGCTCTGCTGACTGCTGAGCTTAGCGCGCACCGCAATCTGCCAACCTCCCAACCGAGTTGACGAGAGCAGCCCGCCTTGTCTCGATTAAGTGTCTTGCATGCAATCAGGTCCTTGCGGAAAGCACCAGCATTTGTGAGCAGTTTCCAACGCACATTCGTTGGGGGCTCTCGCGCACCTACGTTTCAATCACGACACTCGCCCCGGAACTGCACGGAACCAGTACGTCGAGCTTGTCCAAAACCTGTCTAGGACATATCCTCAAACAGTATCAGCGACACCATTGGCCTCGCGTACCGTTCCGGGAGCCTTCTCGAGACAGACGCTCGCCGTGCAAGACGTTGCCGACGCGAGCTGCGACTGCTTCGAACCCACGTCGTGTGCAGCCGCCTGGCGTTTGCGCTCAATCCATGTAAAGTATCATTCCACTTGAGTGTTTACGACGGCTTCCACTTGATACTACATCCGATGCTCGGTAGTTGATTTTCCGGAGGTGACTGTCCATTCACGCATAACTGGATGGCGTTCCGGAGGTCCTCACCTGTCACAGGAATATCGTTTCCGGGCCTACTGCCGTCCAGACGCCCCCTATAGAACAGCTTGCGCTCGTGATCCAGAAGGTAAAAGTCGGGCGTGCACGCGGCTTTCCAGCCACGAGCAACATCCTGTGTTTCATCGTAGAGAATCGGAAACTGATAGCGACGCGTTTTGATTTCCTCCGCCATACGCTCCGGTGCGTCGTCCGGGTGTGTTCCGACAAAGTTACTGCTGATGCCAACCATTTTCACCGGGCCAAACTTTCCAGAACTAATATCTGCACTCAACCGAGAGAGCTCGCCAGCAATGTGCTTCACAAAAGGACAGTGCGCAGCCAAGAACACCACAACGAGGGCTTTCGGCGGCGGACTGTCCGCGTAGAGCGAATCGAGAGACACGGTTTCTCCTGTAGTTACGTCGGATAAAGCAAACGCCGGCATAACCGTGCCGAGTTCAACCATAGCGGACTCCGTACGAACCATTTGAAGCTGTTGAAACGTGCTTCTAGCAGACGGCAAGCGCGTACCCCGGCTGACTCGTCGCGCAGTGCGAGCTTCGCTCCGCACAGACGCTGTTCGTCGTCCCCGAACAAGGCCTTGGCTCACTGGCCTTGTCGTCGTAAGCCTAGGTGCTAGCAAGAACCCCAAGTATCCCTTGACGCATGCAGTGGCTCGCATGCGCTCCAGTTGCAAACGCTTCTGGCGGCACAGTCGAGACGCTGCGGTCGGCAGTACAGTAGTGGCGAGAAACCCGCCCGAAACACGACGTCTGCCACTGACGTGCAGACGCCTCCCAGCCTTTCTCGACCGGCACGCACTACTGCTTCCAACTTCTTCTCATATAATTCCACTTTTAGAGGTTGTCCAATAAAGTTCACTCTTGTGGACCTTCGAGGTCTTTTCTCGAGCACTGCACATCTTACATTGATCGCAGCATTGAAGTCACGATTCACAAACTCAATCCGTTTCTTTCCGTTGGTTGTACGTACTAATGCAAGTAGTCCACGAACTTTCGCCATCTTTTTCATTTGCTCCTCCGTCAGCGGTCCGTATTTTTTTATATCCTCAGGGTTCCGCTGACACTTTTCCATCTCCACTCTCTGAAGTGTACAACCCAGTTCATGGTGTGTATAAGACGTTCGAAACTCATCTATCGGTATCATAACGAAACGCCGTGTACACTCCTTGTACGTTCTTGTCGTTGGAGCTGGCGTAGTTCCTTTTTGGGTCTTCCAACGCCCTGCTCAGTATGCCACAACGAGCCTCTGACTTTGATCCTCTTTGAAGGCACTCAACTGATTGAAAAATTCGCGAATGCACGCTGCTTACCACAGTATAGCTTCATTCGCAAACGAGCCCACCGGGGCTTTGTATACTCCTCCCACAGCGGCTTCCAGTGAGCAACAGGAACTTCCATGATTTTCCGAAAAGCATCAAAGACCGCTCCTCGGCTCGTCACCTCGCTCAAAGTTTCCAGGTGCTCTTTCATTCCTGAATTGCAAGTCTCGATTTTCTTCGTCGTATTCAATATACGGGATTCTCGGTAATATCTCGCTCTCGAGAACCTCAACAGACGCATGTCTTTCTGAAGCAAGTTGCCGTCAGTACGAGCTTCCGCACTCCTGGGTACTGCGATGGTAATGATGTTAGTGCTCCCGGGGTCCGCGCCAACGACAAAGTCGTTATCCTGCACTTTCTGTGTGGCAGGATCCGAATCCTTCTTTTCTTCATGCTTCGCCGCGTCAACGACAAGGTCGTTATCCTGCACCTCCTGTGTCGCAGGATCCGCCTCCTTCTCATATTCATGGTTCGCCGAGGGCGGAACTGGACGATCTTTCTTCAACAGCCGATAGTTTACACACTAGGCTACTCCATCGGTTTCGATGATCCCAGTGAATACCTTTTGCTTGCTCACTTTGAGACGTTTGAAATCGAAGATATTCTTTCAGTGCGTCTCCCGGTTTTCACCGGAGAATTCCTCCCTGCTGACACTGAACTCCGGACTGATCTCCTTCATGATGCCGTGAAGGATTCTGGAGTCGTTAGTCACAAAATGTGACTTGATGTTGCACATTGGAACCACGTTGAACCGCTTCCTCATTAGGACAGCCTTCCGTCTCTCCCACTCTTCATTGCTTTCCTCACTCAGCTTCATCTCTGCATTGGGATCGAGCTCTCGGTCCAAAAACAGGAAATAGCGCAGGACGAGGCGATAATATCTTTCCTTATCTTTTTTCAACTCTGATACGTTCTCTGCTGGATTCGCAAACCCCAGTACCGCACGATGCTCTTGTATAACCGCACGCATTACAGAAGCTTCATTCGTGAACTAGTTTGACGCTTTCTTGTCAACGAATTCGACCTCATCTTCACGCTTACGATCTTTCGTGATGCCATTGATAATCGCACATTTCCCATTGCGAGATAGGCCCAGGTAGAGTGCAACCACGGCGCGTATCATGAAACGTTCGAGGTTCGTTGTCAAATGGTTCTTCAGGTTCGTGATGCACTTCATCGCCCCATAGTCGTAAATATCCCGGTCACCCCTGTATCGAATACCGTTGGAGATGTAGAAGGAGTATTTTTGGCAGAGGGCGTGCACTCGCTCATTTTCCGTCCGCGTTCCCCCTGTGCCAAGCATCAGGTGACGAATAAAGGTCGTGTCGAACAACTCGTCTGGAACCTCGACTGTTTCCATGTGCGTCACGTCTTCATAAATCTCCCTCGCCAAATGCATCAGTCCTGACGACGCCTTGACAAAACTCTTGGAGCACGAATCGACACGGTTTCTGATAGCGTCTCGCAACTTTTCCTTGTACGGATCTTTGATATGTTTAAGAAGACCGGCTTTCACCCCCGTCTCGTCGCACAGTTGTCTTTCGCGCAGCTTTCGACGTCGGGCCAACCCCTTTTGCTTCTACTTCTTTTCCTGCTCTTCTGGACTCGGATTTTTTTTGTTTTTTTCTGGCAGCCGGCGACACTGGGCCTCCAGGATCGTCGACTAGCTTTTTCATAACTCTCCTTTTTTAGTTTTTTTAAAAAGAACGCTCTTTGAACCCTTCTGTTATGTACTGCGAAAAAGCACTTGACTAGACTTGTTTGAGGGTTGAAACATAATTGATCTGAAAACTATACTTTGCTACGACTTAAAAGCAAATGCAACTTGTACGTTAGAACAACAAGTCGACGAATGATCATGATCGCGTTTCCATGCAAAGGCGAGTTGCACGCCGTATCTCTTGCGGCCCTGATCTCCAAGAAGCGCTATCCACCGCACTATTTAGAAAAAAGAACATAAACCAACCCCTAACTAGCAACGAAATAATAATTTCTTTCCGTCTCTACTGTAAACGATAAAAGGGCGAAAAGATTTCCATATTGTGGAAAGTTTAGCTTGTCTGCGGAAGGTCCCTCGAGCCAGACGAGTCTGCAAGCCTGGTGCCCGGTGTGCCTCTAACGTAGCTGATGCCGCTGCAATGCCTGCATATCTCGTCTCCAAAGCGGCTTATTCTGGGACTAGAGGCAGTTATGCTGCGTCTGGACGTCATCCTGTTCGCGGTGGACTCCTAGTATGTTGATTCGCGCTGCCGCAGGCAGTACGTATGTCTGCGCAGCTTGCTGGCTCCCAGAGTCATTATGCACTCGGAGTCCAAGTCAGCTGAACGACGCTTCGAGCCAATGCCCTCACTGGTATGGCAAAGCTATTTTGTCTCTATGATGCATCCGCTCCAGTAGTTTAGGCACTACGGCGGGTGCTCACGGTAGGTACTCGGCGCAAGTTAGAACGCACGAAACGACCAGTATATCCGAGAGGACGTATGGGTAATGGAACGTGAAGGCGGGGTACAGCACGATGGACACTTTTTCGATAACCAATATTCATCCTGCAATCTGGGATCCATGGCCAATGTACGCGAATTTTGTCATCGAAAAAAATTGGACATGCGCCCGCCATCGGCCTTGTGGCTCTCCTGATGGCAATGTCGCCTCTATAGGATACTACAATCGATGCTCGCCTGTATAGGATACTACAATCGATGCTCGCCTCTATTGGATACTACAATCGATGCTCGCCTCTATAGGATACTACAATCGATACTCGCCTATATGGGATACTACAATCGATACTCGCCTCTATGGGATACTACAATCGATACTCGCATCTGATGATGCTACAGTCGATGTGCGCCTCTGATGATGCCGTGCACGCGCACCGGAAGCATCGGGTGCCACCGCGTTGATCTCGGCGCATCGTACTCGAGTCGTCGCGTTTACAGCTTTTGGGTGCAAGCCTAGGTCGTCGTCTTTTCTTGGATAGCATCTGGGCCAACTTGACGATAACGAAGTAAAATCGGAACACTGATTGAGCGCTATTAGGAGACTTGTTCGAAGTTTTTGGGAGTATGTTTCAGTTCGCGGTGCTGAAGCTGACGCGTACGCCCAGGTGCGCTGGGCACACGGCACCGCGTTCGTTGCAGGCTGCTTCTGGGGCAAAGTTTGTGCTGCGCTCGGAGCGACTCAGGTATCATGTCGCTTCTCTTGCGCTCCGTGCGGCGCTGGATACAGACTATGAGGGCTGCTTGTCCGAAAGCAGCGTCGTCGAAACCTGCAACGAAGCCCCGTTGCTCCTGCGGGTCTTGCGCTGCGACCCCAGCGTGCCGCGGCCACCGGTATGGTTCATGCGTCAGGCCGGCCGCTACATGAGCGCGTTTCGGATGTACTCTGGGCGTTATGCGTTCCGCGAGCGTGCCGAAACACCTGAAATCGCTGTCGAGCTTTCGCTGCAGCCGTGGAGAGCGTTCGGAGTGGACGCCGTCATCATGTTCGCAGATATTTTGACCCCCTTGCCGCCCATGGGCCTTGACTACCAAATCATATCCGGACAGGGTCCATCGATTAAAACTCCTGTTCGATGCATGGAAGATGTTGAGCGTGTGCGTCCGCTCACCCCCGAGGATGCAGAGACAGCACTTAGCTTCGTGGGAACGACACTCTCGACGCTTGCGCATACGCTTGCAGACGCTCGTCCGAGACCGGCGCTGCTTGGATTTCTGGGTGCACCCTTCACGCTCGCTGCATACGGGATCGAGGGCGAAGGCGGACGGGCCTCATCAGGCAAGCAGGTGAAGCGCATGATGTACACAGCAGAAGGCCGAGAACTCATGCATCGATTACTGCAGAAAATCACACAGAGCATGATCGTTTTTGCAGCTTACCAGGCTCGAAAAGGAGCTGAGGCGATTCAGATTTTCGACTCTTGGGCCCACTTGCTTAGCCCCGAGGATTACCAGGAGTTTTCGCTCTTCTACGTGGAACAATTGGTACGCGGAATCCGTGCGCATGGCGTCGAAACTCCATTGATCTTCTTTGCAAATGGGTCGTGTGGTAAGTTGGGGGTCATCTCTGCGATGTATCCAGCGGATACGAGGGAAGCCAACGGATACCGGGGTCTCGATGCGCTCGCCCTGGACTGGCGAACGAGCATCGCAGAGGCGCGTCAGCTGTTTGGCAAGCGAGCGGTGCTCCAGGGCAACATCGATCCAACGGTATTGGCGTGCGGCGACGCTGCCAGCGTGAAGGCAGCCATTGATCGTTGTGTTTGCGCTGCGTCGGGTGGTGCGCATATCCTCAATGTGGGCCATGGTATTCAGCCGGATACCCCCGAGGAAATGGTCGCGCTCTTCTGTGAGCACGTTCGAGCTCTTCCAGAGACAGACTGGTATCAGCAGTTGCGACATCGGCACCTGGTTGAAAATGGAGTGCCAGGATAGATACAACACCAAGTATGCCAATCATCACGTATTTCACGGGTGAAGCTGAAGATGATGCGAACGTACAAGGCCGCGCGGATAAGCTGTCGACCTTGTGCAACGATATTCAATGATCAGCACAATAACTGAACCGGTCTCAAGGACTGTTTTAAGACTGCCTTTGCGCGCTGGCATCGTTTCAGATGCGAGCATCGCAATCACGTCGACTATCGTTTTCGGTTCGTTGCTCAGGTCAACGCGCAGACCGGGAACCCTAGTTGCTACCTAGATCCTGGTGATCTAAAGCACTCTTTTTCAACTGCTTCGAATAGGTGGATGCATTCGAAAGAGCAATAGAAAGCTCGATGCGAGAACGGCACTGGAAGCTTCATCGGCCACTGGGGATCGGGTCCAGTGTTGCTGGCGCTGCGCGACCGCGTGATGCCCGTCGGTAGCGCTGGGCCTTTTCCGCGAGGATATGGACGCTCGCCGGTATTGTATCCTTTCATCTGTACCTGCTTCCGTATTCCAATTACATGGGAATGCTAACCATAATCGCTTCGCCCGTAGGCGAATGCTTTCTCGCGGATAAAAGATGCTTGAAAACGCCGAGTCCCTACCATTGGACAATGCACAGTTCGGGCATCGTTTCAGCCGGAGAATGGACTCGCGTATATGCGAAAATGCTCACGCGCTCTTCGTTTCACTTGCTTGAAACGCCGAGTTCTGAGAAACAGCCTCTGTTTCGTCCTCGATAAGCTCGTTGTACACGGGGCAACGATGATGGTCGGTTTATCCGGATTCTGTCCGCGTAAAGTCTCGTTTGCGAGCACACCTGCGTCTGGGCATCCGGCGACGTCGCCTGAGGCGCGTGCGGGCCCTTGGATCCTGGCAAGAACACGCTGATCTGAATCCTCGTTCTCATTTGATCCCGTATTCCGAGTCGAGGAGCACCTCGCTGCAGTTCATCGGCAGCGGATCGCGCCGTTGCCCTTGATTCTACGACATATCCAAAAGCTGCATGCGTCTGCAACGCTGAACCGAGCAGGCTCTGGTCCGGGACAAGCACGCTCTGCATGTCGGTACGCACCTGGACCGCTGGATGCCCTCATCAGGGCCGTGAACTGAAGCCGAGCGACCTAGAATCGACCAGAGCCGCAGCGTTAAGCGAATCT
>Ga0207433_10015783_pt1 | contig 10700 bp, 10 predicted proteins | sample YelNatPaOPGAMG01_FD_187559 | JGI IMG/M metagenome (GOLD analysis project Ga0207433, IMG submission 187559) | Hot spring thermophilic microbial communities from Obsidian Pool, Yellowstone National Park, USA - OP-RAMG-01 (SPAdes) (version 3) | ecosystem: Environmental > Aquatic > Thermal springs...
CTTTTCAACTCCTGTCAGGGTAGGCTCTGAGAAACCTAGGTTGCATGTCGAGGGCGGCATGATAGCCTACTGGCCTATGACATCGTCGATATGTATCTTCCTCGATAAGAGTCAGCCTTACAGCCCTATGAACATCGTAGGAAACTTGAGTGTAGATCCGTCTGTTTTCAGGGAGGTCGGGACTGGCAGAAGAATCAGGATGGTGAGATATTAACCCAGCCACTCATAGAGGAAATTTGTTAGGATGCAGCTGCAACCTGATATATTCTGATTCGGGAGTTTCCACCGACATTCTTAACGAGATTCTTCCTCGCAAGCTCCTCCAGCAACTCTTTAGCAGCGCTTAGTTTAAGGTTGAAGTGTGTGGCGATAGAGTATGGCGTTATAGCACCCATTCTTGAGAGGTCTGAAATGAGTTTCTCATCATTTATCTCAGGCAACCTTATGCTCCTCTCCTTCCTCTCCAACTCAAGCTTTGCCTTAGCTTTCTTCGCCTGCTGTTGCTTCTTCTCTTGAACCTCTTGGGCATACTCCATCTTCGATAGACTCTTCTTCTTCGCTCCTCCCAACCCTCTTCACCATCTCGGAGACGAGCTGTTCATCGATAAAAATCTTTTGTGAAAGATGCCATCAGGAGCGAGGAGCCTGTTCAAGTGACTACAGGCAATATTTTTTAAAAAATCAGTCTAGCCTGGAAATCTTCGCAACCTTTTCCCTCAGGGAGTATGCGGAATTTTTCGGTGAGGCAGATTCATAGATCGCTCTCCCAACTATTATGTAGTCCGCTCCGGCACTGACAGCCACCGATGGGTCCCCTCCCTGAACAGCAACACCGGGAGAATATATTGGAACCCTCCCCTGCAAAATGTTTCTCACAGCTCTCACCTTATCGGGTTGGGTGGCACCCACTATCGCCCCATCAGCACCCCAAGCCAGAGCATCCTCAGTAAAGATGACATATTGGGGCTTAGCCTCCCCAGTCTCTGGATCGACCACGGTCTGCCCATAACTTTTGGCAGCCCCTCCGTGACTCATATAAACAAGGAGCAGCACACCTTTACATATTCTCTTGGCCAAGTAGAATATTGAGTCTAAGCCTCCGTCCCAACCTACGAAAGGGTTGGCGATCAACGCATCGAAGCCAGCTTCGAAGTAATGTTCAGCAACCTCCAGGTTTATGTGGGATACATCATTCAACTTCTCATCCATTATAGTCATAAGCCCAAGTTTGTGGGCGTAATCCAAAATCTTTGAGACGCCACCCTTTAAGCTGAGAGTCAAAACCAGAGCCTTGTTTATCTTTACAGCGCAGATGTAAGGTGCAACCTCATCAAGCACGTGGATACATCTCCTCAACAGAATCTGAGGGTCACGACCTGGGATGTCTAGGGCTAAGATCAGGTTTGTCCCTGAGCTCTCAGATATTCTCTTTATAGATTCTCTGAAACAGGGCAAGACTATCTACAACCAGAAAGTCAGGCTGACATATTTAACCCTTCAAGAGAGGAACGGAAAGTCCTCTACATCAATGATCTTGACATAGAAGTATTTGACATCCGAAGTGTTAGATGCGTAATCCAGTCTCTCACCATGAGGTTTAGTTGCCGAGTATCTTATGAAAGGTCCAGGCGGCGGCTCCCTCATCTTGAAGTAGAATAGTATGGGTAAAGCGTCAGCTTCATAGTAATGTTCGAAAGGGATTATCACACCGAGATTATGGTTATTATCTTTCTCAAAGTGCCATAGGGGAAAGGCCATCCCCTCCCTGAGAGATAGGGGTATGAGAACCCTCACAATCGATGCGAGATTCTCAACTTCCATCAGTATAGGCTTCGGCATCTCTGGATAGTTGTCTGCAAGCGACTCCTTGAATAGGCTCGGAGTATCTTTTATTGAAACTATTGAGGCATATCGGTATCTCGTATCGTCAACATCGCTTGTGTAGAAATATTCTTCGCCGTAGGGGCCGTCGCTTCTATAGGCGAGGAAAGGCTTCTCGGGCTTCTCATCTATAAGGTAAGCCAGGATCGGTAGGTCTCCCTCCCAGTACATGTAGGCTGTGAAGAAGCAGATGGCGGACTTTTTATTGTTGTATGGTAGGCTCCATATTATCTGTGAACCCTCACTCATTGCTAGGACGAGTCTGGCGAAGTTTCTCATGTCACGTACCTTTAATGGGATGGGTGGTTTGAAAGATGCCAAGTCTCACATCTCCAAGGTCACTTCAGATGGGAGGTGTGATAAGAGCTTTTCCGGCAATTTCTTGAGGCGGCGTCGAGCATCCCCATCCTGAATAGTTTCAACATGTTATAGACTACAAATTTTCAAATTTGAGGTGGCGTTATATCATTTTTTAAGGTGGTGTGGCGGCTGGGTTATGGGAGTCGATGGATGAGAAGGGTAAGGGTCAATGTTTCGGAGGGTGAGAACCTCCTTGAGACTCTCAGAACCGCGGGGTATGGGATAGTATCGATGTGTGGGGGTCGTGGCCTATGTGGTAAGTGTAGAGTCATCGTCAGGTCTGGGATGAGTAGCCTGACAGCCCCATCTGAGGCTGAGAATGCAAGTCTCACAGAGGAGGAGTTGAATTCAGGCTACAGGTTGGCTTGCCAGGCAAGGTCAATCAAGCCATCAACGTTGGAGGTAGATATTCCACCTGAGAGTTTAGAGGTTAAGATGAAACTCTTAGCCTCAGGCCTCACCCCCACTCTGAGTCTGAAGCCGACTGTCAGAAAGATCTTTGTTGAGGTTAAACCCCCAACCATCAGAGATGTGGAGTCTGACCTGCGACGTCTTGAGAGAGCCCTCGAATCCAAAAGGTTTCGCAGACTCCGCATAGGATATGAGACTTTGAAGGCTCTCCCTGAGGTTTTGAGGGGTGGTGGATGGAGGGTCACCGTATCGATATTTAAGGGGAGGGAGATAGTTGGGGTTGAGGCTGGGGATAGAACCGGTGAATGTTACGGTTTTGCCGTAGATATAGGGACAACCAAGATCGCAGGGTATCTTGTGGATTTGGTGAGGGGTGAGGTTGCTGAATCAGTCTCCTGCCCCAACCCCCAGATCAGGTTCGGCGCAGATATCATCTCGAGAATGAGCTACGCCATGAGGGGTGTGGAGGCGATGGGTGAGCTTAGAAGATGCGTAGTCGATGCTATCAACATGATCGTTGAGGAGGCATGCCTGAAGGTTGGATGTTCACATGAGGAAATATTTGATTTCGCCATAGCAGGGAATACTGCGATGCACCATCTCTTCCTCGGACTACCTACAAGACATCTCTCACTCTCCCCATACCCTCCGGTCTCGAGTAGGGGTTTAGAGTTTGAGGCTTCCAAACTTGGTTTGAAGGGGGCTCCGGACTCTAGGGCATACCTTTTTCCAATAGTGGCAGGCTTCGTCGGTGGGGATGCTGTCGCAGACATGATCGCTACTAGAATATATTCTGATAGGCGTATCTCTCTGCTCATAGATATTGGAACGAACGCTGAAATAATCTTGGGGAATAAGGATGGGCTCTACGCATGTTCATGTGCTTCAGGCCCCGCCTTCGAGGGGGCCCATATCAAGCATGGGATGGCAGCTATGGAGGGGGCTATCGAGAAGATATGGATAGACCCTGAGACCCTCCGAGTAAATTATAAGGTCATCGGGGGTGTGAAGCCTGTTGGGATATGTGGCTCAGCCGTCGTGGACGGCATAGCGTGGATGTTGAGGTCTGGGATAATCGACTCCAAAGGTCGCATGGTGAAGGGGGAAGGCATGTTCAGAATGAAGATTGAGGATGGTCTACCTGCCATGGTGGTGGCTTCGAGGGATGAGGCTGGTATCGATAGGGACATAGTGATAACCCAGCAGGATGTCAGGGAGATTCAGCTCGCCAAGGCAGCTGTTTACACGGGGATCTCGATCCTTATGAGGCGGGCAAGGGTCAGACCTTCAGATGTTGAGAAGGTCTACCTGGCTGGGGCATTCGGAACATTCATAGATCCTGAGAGTGCAAGGGATATTGGGATGTTGCCTGAGATTCCTCTTGGGAGGGTTAGGTTCGTAGGAAACACGGCAGGTGCGGGGGCGAGGATGGCCCTGATATCGAGCCGGACGAGGGAGTTGGCTGAGAGAATATTGGGTAGGGTCAAGTATGTTGAGTTGGCTGCGGATAGAGATTTCCAGAAGGTTTTTGTGGATGCCCTCGAGCTCCCAAACAGGAGAAGGGAACTATTTCCAACCGTAAACCGCATCATAGAGCGGAACATATCGAGAATCAGAGGAGATTAACCCTGAAAAAAGGAGAAAAGAGCAAAAATAGTTTAAATCTAAGAATTTGGTCCTCCCCCTCTACGGAGTATGAGGTGGAGCCGAGTTAAACGGCTGATCTCACACGTGTAGAGGGCAGACACCCCCCCACCCCCCCTAGGGGGGTTGACTGAAACAGGCGTTTCCAGAATATGGAGGTTCATTAAGGTTATAAAGCAACCTTTCTGACATATCTCAGGTCGACCGGCAACCCTTATCTTGATGTTCAATCTGTCGCCAAATATGATGCCCTCCGGTAGAGGACTCCAGAGATGGCTACCAATATGATGTTCACAGTTCATGGGTTGAGTGGGATTCCGAATATACGTGAAGGCGACGATCTCGCAAAGATCATAGTCGAGGCAGCTGACAGGCAGGGTCTCAAGATAATGGACGGGGATATTCTCGTCGTAGCCCAGAAGGTAGTATCGAAGTCTGAGGGGAGGATAGTTGACCTGAGGAGTGTAAACCCCTCACCCTTCGCAAAGAGGTTGGCGAAGAGGACGGGTAAAAACCCATCCCATATCGAGGTTATCCTGAGCCAGACAAGGGAGATAGTGAGGATGGTGGGGCACCACCTCATAACCGAGACAAATCAAGGGTTTGTATGTGCAAATGCAGGTGTAGACAAATCCAACGTCGAAGGTGAGTGGGCGGTCACACTCCTACCGGAGGACCCAGACTCTTCAGCCCACCGTCTAAGGAAGAGGATAAAGGAGATCTCCGGCTCCGACGTCGCCGTGATCATATCCGACACTTTCGGCAGACCATGGAGGCTCGGCCAGACAAACCTCGCCATAGGGGTCTCAGGGATGAAACCGCTGGTCGACTACCGAGGCTGCGATGACATGTATGGCCGAAAACTCAGATTGACCGTTATGGCGGTGGCCGACGAGCTCGCCTCAGCAGGCGAACTTGTAATGGGTAAGGCTGGAGGCATCCCAGTAGCGTTGATCAGAGGTTACGTATATGAGAGGGGGGAGGGTTGCGCAAGAAACATGATAAGGCCGAGGGAACTAGACCTCTTCAGGTAGAGCTACTTCTTAGATCTGGAAAGACCGAGACAAATCGAAAACATCATCTGACAGCGAAAATCTCTAAACTAGAATCCATATTTAGCAACTTAGAGGAGGGTTTCCAAAAACTATTGGAAGAAGGCTTCGAGCTTCGTCTCACCGATGATCTCAGCGAAATCCAAACCCAAGGCGTCTAGCACCTGTTCAAAGGTTGAGTCGATATATTCAGCATACTTATTCAGGTCGATCTCGTTGATGTTTGCCAGCTGAACAGGTTTAACCCCCGGATCGCCGACGACCTTGACGAAAGCAACGAGATCCCCACCCTTCACCTCGAGACCATTCCTCTCAAGCAGCTTCGCAGCCTTGACATGTTGAGGAGTCGTCTTGACATAGGACTTTGTAGGCCTACCGATCATAACGTTGAACGCAAGGTCTTCGAGGGAGTAACCTCTATTCTTAAGTTTAAGATAACAGTTCTTAACGATCTCCCTGATCCTCCCCTTAGCATTCTCAAAATCCTCCATAGACCTGACCTGGCTCAGAATATCTATAAGCTCATAGAAAGCAGCCTTCAAGAATCTCGGGGTATGCCTCTTCTTCCCAGTCAAACCCTTAATATCTACAGTGCCGTCATTCTGGACGCCGAGGTAATTCTTCTTACGGAGGCTCAGGGCAACATACCTATAGTTCTTATCAACCTCAAGATCGAGCCCAACCTCCCTCCTCGACCATTCGATGAGCTTGTTGAGAAGCTCAGGTTTCGACCCGTCTAAAAATATTGAGTCTGTATCGCCGTAGAAAACCTCTATACCAAGCTCCTCAGCCTTCTTAATAGTGTTTGAGATGATGAACCTCCCAACAGCAGCTGTCGCCTCAGCCATGGGTGGACAGTATAGGGAGAAGTTTTCTGAACCGAAGACTCCGTAGCTTGCGTTCAGAATAACCTTCAAAGCATCTGAGACTACTCTATACCAGGACCTCAAGGACGCTGGGAGAGTCTTATCCTTCACCCTCGGCTTGTAAAGCCTCACCCTGAGATCCCTCAAGGACCCTATCAGAAGACTCTCCAGAGCCCTCCTCCTCCTGCAAACCCAATGCGGGGTTCCAGGTATCATATTCGATCTACATTCAGGATCCGTATGGATACAGTTCATAGTCTCGTAGCCGAGATTCCAGAGTTTAATTATTGAGGGGTATAGGGATGCGAAGTCTAGAACAGAGACATTGAAGTGGACGCCTGAGACTGGACTCACAACTATCGCACCCTTATACTTCTTCCCCTTGATAGAGGCTTCAGTAGCTGTCTTACCTTTCAGAAGGGTGATCTCATCCTGCCTGGGGATGAGGTACCCTCTCCTCCTATGCTCCCTATATAGGAGGCTCCTTATCCATGAGGATACTCCTTGACGTGTAACATCCTCGATACCCATATATGAGATTCTTGAGAGGACCATTATCAGCTTCATAACCAAGTCGTCGTCGAACCTCGTCAGGTTCAGAGTTATCTCAGCATCCCTGTAACAGTATGATGCGAGGTCTGAGTAAGTAAGATGAGAGACATGAACGTCAATAGGCTTCTTAGCCATGTTGAGCAGAGACGATCCTATCTCATCGAGAGTCTTCTCCCTATACTTCTGACTGAAAGCGTAGACTTGGACTGACCTGTTGAAGAAGAACTTGTACAGGTCGATATGGACCCCCGACTTCAAGGTCGCCGAGTCCCGTCCAACCTCCACAGGAATCTCAGCTCTACTGAAGCCGAGCTTCTGAGCCCTGTTCCATAGATATCTCAGGTCGAAATCGTCGCCGTTGAAAGTCACTATCATAGGGTAACTCATAAGAAGATCGAAAAAAGCTTTCAGAAGATCCTTCTCATCATCATAATATTCGACACTCACTCTCGGAGGCAGCTGACCATCACCCTGCTCAACCCCATCCCTCCTGAGCAGCATAACCCTCTCAACCCCATCAGTCCCAATAGCACCTGCACAGATCACGGGGTAATCAGCCTCATGAGCGTCAGGCATCCTAGTCTCGACTGGAGAGTGGACCTCTATGTCGATCGAGAGCCTCCTCAAGTTGGGAACAGGATATTCAAGTAGCCTGACCCACTCCTTCGCCATAGCCTTATAGTCGTCAGGCTCACCCCCAAGGATCTCATCGAGCATCGTAGCAATGGTTCCGGAGGGTTCAAATTCTACACTCAACAGTCGGCCGTCGACGAGCCTGTAAGGCATACCAGGCTCCAGACCCCTATCATATATGTAGTTCTCAACATATTTGATGTCAGCCTCCCAAGCTTTCACAATCTCCCTAATAGTTCCTGTAGGCCTCCCACCTATCGACAGGGGATCCTTTGCAACTATCTTAGTCATCGAAACCATCTGATCCCTCAAAGCATCGTACTTTGTCACTGTCTCAAGATGATCCAGCCCAGGATGGTTCATCAAAGACTTGTTAGACTCAAGCTCACCAGTCGACAGGTTTGAGAGGCAGTACGGTTTATGGCCGCTGTCGTCAAACCAGATCACAATCCTATGAGAATCAACATCATACAGTTTAAGGTAGGCCGACCTCTTCTCACCATCATAGCATGAGGCGAAAAGGTAGAGTAGCCCTCCAGACGGCTTACCCTCAACTCTCCTGCTTGAGAGTGGTGAAGCATCTTTGAATCCTGATTCCACCCTGTTGAAATACTCCTCCAACTTAACTTTCAATGCGGACTACGCTCCAGAAGGTTGAAACTGAATATGATTGGTTGCATCGACCAATATGATCTGAATTTGATCAAGTGAACCTAAACATAAAAGTTTGTTCTATACAAAAACGGTTTAGGGTGAGATTATGCTCAGCAACGCAGTCGCACTGGCTATCGAAGCTCTGAGTTGGATGGAGTTATCAGGCCTGAGTGAGAGGCAGGGGTTCCTCAAGGCAGCGAAACAGCTGGGTATAGAGAACTTGGATTCTTTGAGGTTGGCCTTCAGGATGGTGACTGAGACCCTGAGGAGACTCAACATGATAGATATGATAGTGGAGCATGGCTCGGAACCGAAAAGAATCGGTGAGTGGAGTCTCGGAGTAAAAAACTTTCTCAGACTCTTCACCTACTGGACACATTTCCGTAAGAAAAACCTCAGGGAGACAATTGAATTTCTAAATTGCAGCCGCAAGATTCTTGGACCAAGCGAAATCAGACCTGCAGAATATTCCCTAGTAAAGATTCTCATAACCAAACCGAAAATTTTGATTGAGACGATGCCTGAACCTGCAAGGGTTGGATATGAAACATACCATGAAGAATGGTTCATACATTACTGTTACAGGCTTTTAGGAAGAGACGAAGCCCTGAAGATGTTGAGGAGAAACATCAGGCCGCCACCCACCTACATCAGAATAAATCAGCTCAGAGGAGGCGGAGCTGTCGAGGATATTATGGGTGAGGGGGTCTCCATGGTGAAGGTTGAAGGGGTGAAGGATCTATGGAAGGTTGAGAAGAGCCCAAAACCACTCGTGAAGCTCGAAAGCTATAGAAGGGGGATGTTTCAGATACAGGACCTGGCGAGTCAAGTCGCCTGCTTAGCAGCCGACCCCAAGCCTGGCAGCGTCGTCCTAGATGTATGTGCAGCCCCAGGAGTAAAGACATGTTCCCTGGCTCAGCTTATGAGGAATGAAGGCCTCATCATCTCAGTAGACTCTTCAAAGGCCCGGATGAACATTTGGAGTAGGGAAGTTAATCGGATGGGTGTGAAGTCAACGCACCCAACGATATGTGACGCAAGACAATCTTTACCATTCAACATATCAGCCGACGTGACCCTCCTCGATCCTCCATGCAGCAACTCAGGCCTATTCGCCAAGACACCTTCAGCGAAGTGGAGGGTCGAACCACAAGATATCCAGAGGCTGGCGGCCAACCAATATAGAATGCTGGAGGAATCCGCCAGACACGTCAAGGTCGGCGGCACACTCATATACTCAACATGCAGCATCCTCCTGGAGGAGAATGAGCTCATCATAGAAAGGTTTCTCAGGGTCCACCCAGAATTCATGTTGGCCCCAATACAATTAGGTTTGGGTTCAGATGGCCTCCGTGAATTACATGGTGCAAAAAGATTCTACACACATAGGGACGAGTCCAACGGCTACTTCATAGCCAAGACCATTCGACTCGAATAGACCTCCAATGAACATATGAACAATATTTATCAATATGACCTCCATCGATCATTGACCATAAGGCTGCCTGATAACAATGAACAGACGGTCAGAGACATATATCCCAACCTAAGCCCACAAGACAATCTTGCAGGTCATGAAACTTGTCGAAAGCCAATCCAATCCAAGAGGTAATTGTATTCGACCCTGAGAAGTGTACCGGCTGCACCTACTGCATGATAGCATGCACCTTCAAACATTACCAGTCGACAGACTTTGAGAGGTCGTTCATCAGAATAATCGACGATCCCGAGAGTCCAAAGGTCAGATTCATAGCGATTCACTGCGCACACTGCGACGACCCATACTGTCTAGCCTCATGCCCAGCAGAAGCTATAGTCAAAGACGTTGAGAGTGGACTGGTCAAGATAAATACGAGCAAGTGCATAGGTTGCATGGCCTGCCAGATAGCATGCCCAACATCGAATCCAAGATTCGACCAGGATAGGAGGGTCATGTTGAAATGCGACTTCTGCGATGGAGACCCCCAATGTGTCAAATTCTGCACGACCGGAGCCCTACAGAAGATAGGAAGGGAGGAGGCACGCCAAAAGTTTTCCAGAGGAATGGGGTGAAAATAAACGTCTGAAGAAGATGCTCCCCTATACCCATTGAAGAAGAAGTTGCCCAGCCCAGTCCCCCCATCCTTCCAAGCTGCGTTAACCAACCTCATCAACCAGGGCCAGATTCAAAGCCTCCTAGACTTCTGGATAGATGAGAGGGTTGGTTTAGGTCTACCGGAGAGGCCACCATCAGCATACTCATCCGAGAAGGTTGTGCAGGAAGCCCAAGAGATAATCAGGGAACTTGGATTCGACAAGAGAATAAAGTTCGACTGGAGAGAGAAGAGGTTGAGAACATGAGCATTCAACAAACCTGCAAAAATGTAATGATGTTCTGGGGATGCATGATCCCAACCGTAGAACCCTACGTTGAGAAGGCCACAAGATACTCTCTTGAAAAGCTTGATGTGAAGATCATTGAAATGTATGAAGCCACATGCTGCCCAGACCCAGAGATATCGAGGACGATGGGTATCGACTTATGGAGAACATTAGCTGGACGCAACATATCGATCGCGAACATGTCAAAGAACAACATATGCGTAATCTGCAACGGATGCTTCGACACCCTAACCAAAGTAGACTCCGAATTGAAAGAAAACCCGAA
>Ga0207433_10015790_pt1 | contig 10698 bp, 10 predicted proteins | sample YelNatPaOPGAMG01_FD_187559 | JGI IMG/M metagenome (GOLD analysis project Ga0207433, IMG submission 187559) | Hot spring thermophilic microbial communities from Obsidian Pool, Yellowstone National Park, USA - OP-RAMG-01 (SPAdes) (version 3) | ecosystem: Environmental > Aquatic > Thermal springs...
TCGTAGATCAAACCGAATCTGATATTTGTAAGCTGTAAATTTATTAATTTTTATATTTGAATTTTTATATTTGGTGGTATACTAGAGTTTAAGGTAGGGCATTAGGATTGAATATTTGATCGCTATCCTAATAAATCAAGGAGGTGAGTTTAGTGAGATTGAAATTGCTTATCTTGATCCTATCATCAATTTTTTTGTTTTCGATCCTTTTCGTGGCTACCTTTGGCAACCAAAGTGCTTACTCACAAGAGAATGCTAAGATAAACAGTTTAGTTGCACAAGTAGATCCTTCTCAATTTTCTTATACTGGCTATTGGAATGGCCAGCTTGTAGAACTTCAATACATTCAAAACGTTACAGTTGAGGGTTTTCGTGATGCAAGTTTAGTAGGTCAGATTACTAATTTTCAAACTAATGAACCTTTGGGAGTAAAGCCACCTTGCTATCTGTTAAATGGAGAATCTATCAATGTTTTTATGGCTCCAACTGAGTATCCCAATTTGTATTTAGTTCATAACGGTTTGCAAGGTCCTCAGAAGACTTATTGCACGTTTGTATTTCATCAGTAATATTTCTTAATGCCCTACCTTTTGTGAAAAAGGCCGCTTTCCTGATTTTGACACATTAGCTTAATAAAACTCTTAAAAATAGCGAACCTATATTTTTAGATATATTATTTTTGCCACTACATTTTAAAAAATATCTAAAGTATTAAACATGATTCTATCAGAAGATAAATCTACATTAAAAGTTTGACTCAATCTGCTATAAAAAATTTGACTTTTTATAATTTTATTCTAAAATACGTAATTAAGTTGTTAAAAAGAGGAGAAAAATAATATGATATTGAATTTTTCTGTTGAGAACTTTAAATCTATCAGGAATAAAATCAACTTATCATTTGAGCCAGTTGTTTCAGAATCTTCAGATGAATATTACATTAGTTCTATGGGGAAATCAAAAATATTAAAAATGGCTCTTATTTTTGGACCAAATGCATCTGGAAAGACAAGCATCATAGAGGCTCTTTCTTTTTTAAAACAACTTGTTGAAATGCCACTTAAAAACAAAGGTGTTGGATTTGTTTTTAAGCCTTTTGTCCTTGATAAAGATAAAGATACTACTTTTTCAATAGAATTCGTAAATGACAAAAGGTATTTATATACAGTTCAATTTAACAAAAAATGTATTGTTAAAGAATCTTTATATTCATTTTCTCCAAAAAAAAGTTTAATTTTTGAGAGAAATACTGACCAAGAAAAAGAGTTATCTCAAATTAAATTTGGTTCAAAAGTAAAGATAAGTAGCTCAGACAAAAAGGCCTTAATTGCCAATACATTATGGAACAATACTGTCATTGCAAGTTCTTTTAAAACGAACATAAATTTTGATGCCTTAAAATTTGCGCTGGAGTGGTTTCAAAAGAGTTTAATAATAGAATCGGGGAAACTTTTCCCACTTTTACCTGCATCTTCACTAGTTTCGCTAGGGGAGCTTCTAGATCCAGTATTTAGGTTTACATCGCCACTATATAGCGCGATTTGTGAGTTTCTCAGCATTGATAATATTTCAAAAGATGTTTTGAATGAAAAAATACCTAAAGATAGACTTATAGAGCTATTAAGAAAAGCTGATCTGAGTGTAAGTGATATAGAAGTAGAACTAGAGGATATGAGATTACAAAAAGCAGGAATTGAGAATCATAGTGCTATGCAAGATGAAAAAACTTATGCTGCTAAAACTATATTTCAGCATTCCTATGACGAAAATTTTAGTTTATCATTAAACGATGAGTCAAGTGGGACTAAAAGGTACTATCTTTTATTGGGTATTTTATTAAAGGCACTTTTTGATAATGAAAGTAAAGTTAAGGTGATTGCAATTGATGAACTTGAGAGATCACTGCATCCAGATTTAGTAGAACATTTTATTTTGACCTTTTTAAAAGTTTGTAAAAGGTATAATTTTCAATTGATAGTAACAACTCACAACAGAGAACTACTTATGAATAAAGATTTAATTAGAAAAGATGTTATATGGCTTACTGAAAAAAAGGAAGATGGATCTACAAATTTGTTTTCTATTTCTGATTTTAAAGAAGTACGAAAAGGAAATTCAATTTATAATTTTTACAAAATTGGTAAATTTGGGGCGGTGCCAAATCTTATAGATTCCTTTGATGAAGATGTCACGAAAGAGAAGTAGAAATCAAAGACCAACTAAACCCTCTTTTTATATCTTCGTAGATGGGGAAACAGAAAAGGCTTATTTGAATGGATTAAAAAGTAGTTTAAAAAATAGATTTAGTTTAACTATAGAGCCAAAACTGAAAAGCTCTGATTTAAGCTCTCCTAAAAAAGACTTAAGGTATTTTATAGAAAGGTTAGAAGAAAAGTTAAAAGGAGAGAAAAATAAAGGTTATGACATGGTTTATTATCTTTTAGATAATGACGTTATACTAAGTCAAAGTGAAAGTATAACTGATGGCAAAGAAAAGCCAAGTGAGAAGCTCAAGAAAATAAGAGAACATTTTAAAAAAGATAATAATATTGAGATACTTGTAAATTCGCCTTGTTTTGAGCTTTGGCTTTTACTTCACTTTACCTATACAACAAGAGACTTTAATAATTGTAGTGATGTAATAAATGACCTAAAAAAAGAACTAAAGAAACACGACAGCTCTTATGAGAAGTCTATTAAGAAATATGAAAAAATTTATAAAGAATATGAAGACAAACTTAAATCTGCCATAGATAGAGCTAAGCAATTAGACGAAGAAAAAACTGAAAGCCAAGCGCAAATTTATAAAATAATTGAAAAATTAACTCGTTCAGAGTGAATCTTTAAAAAAGCACAATATAATTTTATCAGATTCTTTTCACTCTACGTCAAACTTATTCACCTTTGCATACCTGATTAGTCCTGCAATGTTCATCTCGTCGGGATTCGCAAATTGATAAAATTCTCTAACTTTTTTATCTGTAAAGAATGAATCTACATATTCCTTGAATATTGGAAATAGTGTGTCGTAATCATCTGAAAATTTTATTTTCTCCCTGATAAACCTGTCGTATTTTATAAGATTTTCTTCAAGCGTTTCCAGGTGGTATTCTGGATCGGCGAAGCATCCAAAATGTGATGGACATATATAAGTAGGATTGAAACTTTTCATCTTCTCTATGGTCCTTAGCCAGGCAGGGATATCTATGTCAGGAGGTGGAACTGCTGGCATAACTGGACCCTGACCTATCCTTACTCCTCCCGTATCACCTGTAAACAAATGTCCGTTTACCAAATAAACGTTGTGATGCTTTGCGTGTCCTGGAGAATCTATCACTCTAACCTGAACATCGTCTATCTTTATAATTTGTCCATCTGAGGTCTCGACTACATTTTCTTCGTCAATAGGGAGTGTGTCTCCCCAGAGCTCATGGGTTCTTTCTTTGTAAACCATTGTGGCTGACTTTATAAGTTTGGCAGGGTTTACAAGGTGCCTTTTGCCATTTGGGTGAACGTATATCTTTGCGCCCTCATTTGCGAATCTGAATGCAGCTCCCGAATGATCCAGATGAATGTGTGTGATAAAGACATACTTGATGTCCTTTATCTCATAGCCTGCTTTGAGTAAAGCAGTTTTTAAATTTTCAAAAGTTGAGTCAGGACCAGTTTCTATTAAGAATGGTGGATCTGATTCTACCAGGTAACTACTCAGGACATTTCTGGCGTTTAGAAAATTTAGATCAATAGTTTGAATTTTCATATCTCCTCCGGACTAATAAATTTAGACTGATAAAATCAATAAAGAGTATTTTATATTAATTTTGTTAAAATTAACTCTAAGAGGTGATCGCAGGTGAAAGGTCGAATGTGCGGGAATAAAAAAGGTGGACACCACAAAAGCAGGTCTTTAGGGTGTTTTTCTAAAAAGAATTTAGGGAATGCTGCTGATGTAGTCATTATTGACTCTGGATTTGAAATTCCACAACCAGACGTGGGTGAAACTATTAGCGATAATCAAAAAGAGTCCAAAAAATTAAAGGTTGCAAAAGTGGATCCTGTTTTATGTAAGGGGTGCGAAGTGTGCCTGAGATTTTGTAAAAAGGGAGCAATATCTATAGTAGATGGTAGGGCGTTTGTGGATGAAGCTAGGTGTGTGGGCTGTGGAGCGTGTGCAAAAGGATGTAAGAACTCTGCTATAAAATTAATTGATAGGTTATGACTATATAAATTTATATAGTATATAGTAAAATACATCTAATGCAGTGTGCCCTAAGTTCCGCCTGTTGGGAGTAGGGTTTGTGGTGGCGGACTAAAAATATCCCAACCTGAGATCTATGGACTCAGCCAAAGAGTAGGAGATGATGAAGTACTTTAAACCCGAAGTGGAACTGTTGCCCAGGAAAGAGATAGTTAGTCTACAGGAATCCAGACTTAGAAGATTGGCGCGTTATGTATATGAATTTGTGCCATTTTATAGAAAGAGGTTTAACGAGTTAGGAGTTAGTCCTACTGATATTCGAGATATTGACGATATCAGAAAGCTCCCCTTTACGTTAAAGAGCGATCTAAGAGATAATTATCCGTTTGGCATGTTTGCGGTAAACAGAGGAGAGATAGTCAGGCTTCACGCATCGAGTGGCACTACGGGAAAGCCTACAGTGGTTGGGTATACTCAAAACGATCTAAATATTTGGTCTGAACTTGTGGCAAGGGCTCTTGTGGGAGCTGGAGTCAGCAAGTATGACACTGTACACATTGCATACGGATACGGTCTTTTTACGGGCGGATTAGGACTTCACTATGGCGTTGAGAGGCTTGGTGGTACTGTAGTGCCATCTTCTGGAGGCCAGACGAAAAGACAGATTCAACTCATAATGGATTTTGAGGCGACAGCTATAGCATGCACCCCTTCTTATCTTTTGCACCTTGCTGATGTGGCTGAGGATATGGGATTGAGCTTGAGGGACTCAAAGTTAAGGGTTGGAGTGCTTGGCGCTGAACCGTGGTCTGAAGAGATGAGGAAACGGATTGAGGAGAGAATTGACTTTACGGCTGTAGATATATATGGACTTTCTGAGATAATGGGACCTGGCGTGGCGTGTGAGTGTCTTGAGAAGGATGGACTTCACGTTGCAGAGGATGCTTTTATCGCAGAGATTGTCGATCCAAATACCTTAGAGCCTTTGCCGCCTGGTGAAGTTGGAGAGTTAGTAATAACCACGCTTTTGAAGGAAGGGATACCCCTCATCAGGTATAGGACGAGAGACCTGACGAGGCTAAACGTTGAGCCCTGTATATGCGGTAGGACTCATGCCAGAATCTCAAGGATCCTTGGCAGGTCTGACGATATGCTTATCATCAGAGGGGTAAACGTATTTCCTTCTCAGATTGAGTCTGCGTTAGCTCAGGTGGAAGGAACTTCGCCTCACTACTTGATAATAGTAGATAGGGATAGGGATCTGGATACTATAGAGGTGTGGGTTGAAGTTTTGCCAGAGCTATTTACATCAGAAGTAAGATCCCTTGAGAGACTCCAAAAGAAGGTGGCAGACTCAATTTACAACATTTGTGGTATATCCGTAAAAGTAAAGCTTGTCGAACCAAAGAGTATAGAAAGGTCTGAAGGCAAGGCCAAAAGGGTTGTAGACAAGAGAAAAATTAATAAATAATAGCTTCTAAAGGGAGTGTGAATTTTGAAAAAGATAATGTTAGGTAACGAAGCAATAGCAAGAGGTGCATGGGAAGCTGGTGTAACCTTTGCATCTGCATATCCTGGAACTCCAAGCACTGAAGTGATGGAAAATTTGAAGAAATATAAGGAATTGTATGTTGAGTGGGCTCCAAATGAAAAGGTTTCGTTAGAAGCATGTTTAGGAGCATCTCTTTCTGGAAATAGAAGTATATGTTCGATGAAACATGTGGGATTAAACGTTGCAGCAGATGTTCTTCAGACCTTGACATACACGGGCGTAAACGCCGGGCTGGTTATAGTGGTAGGAGATGACCCGGGTATGCACAGCTCACAAAATGAGCAAGACACAAGATATTTTGCAAAGATGTCAAGGGCGATAGTACTGGAACCTTCAGACTCACAAGAGGCCAAAGAGTTAACGAAATGGGCATTTGAGGTCTCAGAAGAGACAGACCTTCCTGTAATAATAAGATCCACTACAAGGCTCTCTCACTCTTCTTCTATAGTAGAATTTCAGGATAGAGTAGAGGCTCCAAAAAAGAACGTAGAAAAAAATCCAGAAAAATATATTGTTCTGCCTGCTAACGCGAGGAAGCTTAGAGTCAATCTTGATAATAAAATGAGAAAAGCCGTATCTCTCTTTGAGAAAACAAGCTTTAACAAAATAGAAGAGGATGGCGATACCGGGGTCATTGCCTGCGGTGTTGCCTATGAGCATGCAAGGGAAGCATTCAAATATGCTTCATTTCTAAAACTCTCTACTACATATCCTTTGCCAAAATCATTGATATCCGATTTTGTTAGAAGATTTGACAAGGTATATGTAATTGAGGAGTCAGATCCATTTGTCGCAGATGAGATACGGGCAATGGATCTGGGCGTTAAGGTTATTGGAAAAGAGGTATTCGAACCCTCTCTTGAGATGTCTCCAGATCTAATAAGAAAGACGCTCTTCAACGTGGAAGCGCCAAAATACGATTTGCCAGTGCTACCCAGGCCCCCGCTTTTGTGCGCAGGATGTCCTCACAGAGGAGTTTACTATGCTCTAAACCAGATAAGATTGAAGAAAAAAGACCTTTATATAACCTCCGATATTGGCTGCTATTCGCTTGGTGCCCTGAAGCCATTGGGCGCAACGGATACGACTGTTTGTATGGGTGCAAGTTTGGGTATGGCTGCAGGACTTGCTCAGAATCTTAAATCAGACGACGGGATCAAAGTAGTGGCTACCTTAGGAGATTCTACCTTTACCCATTCAGGGCTGCCAGGTATTGTTGAATTAGCTTATAATAAAGCGCCTGTGCTTGCGATAATTCTTGATAACAGGACCACTGCTATGACGGGACATCAAGGAAACCCTATGTCTGGTATCAGGGCAAGGGGCGATGAGGTAGATCCCATAAAGATAAAGAAAGTTTTAAAAGGCTTGGGTATAAATCACATCAAGGTGGTGGACCCTATAGACTTTAAAAAACTTCAGAAGACCATTGAAAAGATGCTGAAATTAAACGAGCCTTGCGTGATTATTTCCAAAAAACCATGCGTTCTGGTAGAAAGAGCCCAAAACGTTAAATACTTTGTAGATGAAGAAAAGTGTAAGGGTTGTAAGGCCTGCCTAAACGTAGCCTGTCCTGCGATGAGCTTTGATAAAGATGTAAAAAAGGTGAAGATAAGAGCAGATCTGTGTTACGGTTGCGGTTTGTGCGTGGATGCGTGTCTGCATAGTGCAATAAGTCAATTGAAAAGTGAAAAACTATAAGTGAAAAGTGAAATACTAAAGCTGCAAAGGTTATCTTAGACTTGGGAGGAAAAATTAATGGATAAAATTGATTTCTTATTTGTAGGCGTAGGCGGACAAGGGGTCTTGACTGCATCCAGATTGATGTCTAATGTGGGATTCAAGAGCGGATATGATGTAAAGCTAACTGAGGTTCACGGTATGGCCCAAAGGGGTGGAAGTGTAGAGAGCGCTGTAAGACTCGCTAAAAAAGTTCATTCTCCTCTTCTGTCAAAGGGTGAGGTAGACTTTTTAGTGTCATTTGAGTGTTTGGAGGCTGCAAGGTATTTAGAATACCTAAAGCCAGAAGGCAAGTTGCTGGTTTCAGATGAGTTGCTGTCTCCTTTGTCTGTAATTTCGGGTAAATCTGAATATCCTACTGATATAATGGACAAGATTAGAGAGCTTGGCTTCGACTTTGAGATGATCAATGCCTCAAAGTTAGCAAAGGATCTGGGGAATCCAAAGACAATAAATATTATTATGATGGGATTACTCTCAAAATATTTAGATATTTCAGAGGACGTTTGGTTAAATTCTATAAAAGAGTTCTTGCCAGAAAAATTGCACGAAATAAATATAAAGGCCTTTATGTTAGGGAGAAATTCTTAGATCTAAAAATGCCCTTAGGAGGAGGAGAAGATGAAGGTAAGACAATTGGCAATATTTATGGAGAACAGAGCAGGAAGGCTTGCTGAATTGACTGAGGTTTTGGCTAAGGGGAAGCTCGATATCAGAGGTTTTTCTGTAGCCGATACTGCAGAATATGGAATATTTAGGGTTCTTGTAGACGATGTGAGCAAGGCTAAAGAGATGCTGAAAAATGAAGGGTTTACTGTAAAAGAAACTGATGTAGTCTGTGTGGACGTTCCTGATACTCCAGGCGGACTACATAACACGTTGAAAATTCTTGCCGACGAGGATATAAATGTAGAATATCTCTATTCTGGTGTTGGCGGATTCGTAGTGTTTGATCTTTCTGATACTGAAAAGGGGATAAAAGTGCTTCAGGACAAAAATATCGGAATACTATCTCATTCTGATATTGTTTCGAGAAAAATCTGTAATTAAGAGCGTCTAATTTAATATATCTTAAGGAGTTATTTATGATATTTAACCCTGACTATGAGTGTATGCCAAGGAAAAGGATCAAGGATTTACAGCTTTCAAGGTTGAGAGGAGTTCTTTCGAGGGTTTGGGAGAATGTAAAATTTTATAGAGAAAAGATTGAAGAAAAAGGTCTTTCTTTGAAAGATCTGAGAACTCTTGATGATTTTGCAAAATTTCCATTCACAGTTAAGCAGGATCTGAGAGACACCTATCCTTTTGGGCTTTTTGCCGTGCCTGAGCGGGATGTAGTAAGGCTTCATGCATCCAGTGGAACTACAGGAAAGCCTACTGTAGTAGGCTATACTGCAAGGGATTTAGAGACCTGGGCACAGCTCGCAGCAAGAGTACTGTATGCTGGTGGGCTAAGACACGACGATAAGGTTCAAAATTTTTTGGGATATGGTTTGTTTACAGGTGGTCTTGGCATGCACTATGGGGCTGAGAAGATAGGAGCTACTGTTATTCCTACTTCTGTGGGCAATAGTGAAAGGCAGATAAACCTTATGAAAGATTTTGGCACTACGGCTATCATTGGCACTCCTTCCTACAGCCTCCATCTGGCAGAGGTGATGAAAGAAATGGGTATAAGTAAAGAGGATCTAAAATTACGGGTTGGATTTTTTGGTGCTGAGCCGTGGACAGAGGAGATAAGGAAGGAATTGGAGGGGGCGCTTGGCGTTATTGCTACTGACAACTACGGCTTATCTGAACTGATAGGTCCAGGAGTAGCAGGAGAGTGCCAGTTAAAGGTTGGTATGCACATCTGGGAGGATCACTTCCTGGTTGAGATCATCGACCCTGAGACATTAGAGCCCGTAGAGCCAGGTGAAGTTGGAGAGCTCGTAATTACCTCTCTTACGAAAGAGGCTCTACCTATTATCAGATATAGAACAAGAGATATCACATATCTTATCGAAGAGCCTTGTGGATGCGGCAGAACTATGGCAAGAATAGGCAAGATTAAGGGTAGAACAGATGATATGCTTATTATCAGAGGGATAAATGTATTCCCTTCGCAGATAGAAGAAGTGCTAATAAGCACTCAAGGCGTATTGCCACACTATCAGATAGTGCTTGACAGGAGAAATCACCTGGATACTATAGAAGTCTTTGTTGAGATTTCAGATGACATATTTCAGGATAAAATGAGATCTCTTGTCGAAATGGACAGAACCCTTACTCATAAGCTAAAATCAGTACTTGGAATTGATGTAAAGCTTAGGTTAGTCGAGCCAAAGAGCATAGAAAGATCCAGCGGTAAGGCAAAGAGGGTGGTAGACAAGAGAAAATTAAAAGTCTAAAGGAGTTCTCAAATAGATGATAGTTCTTGGTATAGAAACGTCCTGCGACGATACAGGCATAGCAGTGGTGAAGGACGGTATTTTAGTTTATGAGGTAAGGTCTACACAAGAAGAGATTCACAAAAAATTTGGCGGTGTAGTGCCAGAAGTGGCATCCAGAGAACATTTTAAGACCCTTTTGCCGCTTTATGATGTAATAAGAGAAAAATTTACAGAAAAGATTGATGCTGTAGCTGTGACTGTGGGCCCGGGACTTCCTGGCTCTCTTTCTTTAGGGCTTTGTTTTGCAAAGACTATAGCTCTTTGTGAAGGGGTTAGAATAGTTGGAGTAAATCATCTTGAGGCTCACTTGCTGGCATGTCTGTTGGAGAATCGTTATCCAAAATTTCCATGTCTGGGCGTTATCGTTTCTGGTGGTCATACCGAGATGATCTTGTGGAGTGGTTGGGGCGTTTATAAAAGAATTGGCTGGACAGTGGACGATGCAATAGGGGAGGTAATCGACAAGATTGGTAGAGAGATGGGTATTTCATACCCTGCTGGAAGCGAGATAGAAAGGCTATCCCTTAGTGCTAAGGGTGAAATCAAGATATCAAAGTTAAAGATGGAAGGCTATATGATGAGCTTTAGCGGCATAAAGACGGCTGCTTTAAGAGAATTTAGAAATATTGCATCAAAAGATGATTATCCTGCATTTGCTCTTGGGTTACAAAATTCACTGTTTAGCTCTCTTTCTTCAAAAATTGAAAGGGTCGTAGAAGACTATCACATAAAAGAGATCGTCTTAGGCGGTGGAGTGGCGGCAAATAATATTCTTA
>Ga0207433_10015793_pt1 | contig 10697 bp, 6 predicted proteins | sample YelNatPaOPGAMG01_FD_187559 | JGI IMG/M metagenome (GOLD analysis project Ga0207433, IMG submission 187559) | Hot spring thermophilic microbial communities from Obsidian Pool, Yellowstone National Park, USA - OP-RAMG-01 (SPAdes) (version 3) | ecosystem: Environmental > Aquatic > Thermal springs >...
AGACTAGACAATGGGAGATTCCAAGATGATCCGTTCAAAGAAGAAAATGGGAAAGGCGACACTGGTCGTCAGCATGACACTGGCAGCCGTGACAGGGTTCGGCGTATTCGCTCCATCCGCACAGGCGGACTACCTTTCGCCTCCGACAGAGGTCAGCTCTCCAACATCTACCTCGTTCCCGGCCACATTCACCACGAACACCGGGGCTAGTTTCACCCTCAATTATGAGTCCACCAGCAGCTTCGGAAACACCATTCCCACCGCCTCTTCGGTTCCCATCCCCGCCGGAGATGGAACGGGCATCACATCGGTTTCGGACCAAGACCTTCCCAATGCTGCTCTTTTTTATAACGGCTCTTCGCTTGATCTCACCCAGGTCGCCACAAAGACGAGCAACTACACGGCGACGGGATCCTCGGGAACCATCTCCGGCCAGGTGATCTCCGATGTATTGAAAGTCGGATCCGGTAACACGATGAAAGGGGCGACACCGGGAGAACTGGTCTTCACTTACCAGTTCGATGTCACCTCTGTAAAACCCAGTACTTCTGGCCTGAGCATCAGTCAGGCATCTATCGCCCTCTTCAACAACCCGGGCGGGTCCCATCTCTGGACGCTCGGCTCCGGCATCAATGTCAATGCAAGCGGCACCCCGACTCCGCTGGGATCGACTCTTTCCTGCCCCGGCTGCACCGTCCTTCCATTGACCGGCCTGAAGGGTCTTGTCTTTTACAATCTTTCCAACGAGACCATTTCGAATCTTGAAGACCAGTTCTCGGTCGGGGCGTCCGGCGATTATATTTCCCCGCAATTTTTTGTCGCCTCCAACGCGACCAATTTCGGGATTGGAAGCATGTCTGTTGAGGGAGGCGGTCTATCCGGTACCGCGGATGTTTTCGTCCCCGACACGCCCGAACCTTCAACCCTTCTCCTTCTGGGCAGCGGTCTGGCCCTGGTGAGCTTCATGGCTTTCCGTAAAAAAGGCAACACGCTGGCGATCTGACAGCCAGAACGGCTATAAGCCTTACCCCTGTCCCGGCAAGGAAGCACACTTCTTGCCGGGACAGTTTTTTTTGCCCGGTTGAATGCCCTCATTTCCCTGCTGTCCTGGACTTTCGCTGTCGGACCTTCTCCCTCTTTTTAGAGCAGGCAGGCTCGATCCGACGCACCCGCCTTCATAGGCATTTTCCTCCGGTTTTTTGTCAAAAAATCTGACAGGCGTCAGGATTCTTGTTCCTTCCTTACCGTTATAAAAATCCGGACAGCAAAAAATTCGGCTTGACGAAGCCTCAATGACCGGACCTGAATCCCGAAATATCCCGCACCACTGGCGTTATTTGGTGCAGGTGCCTCCCCTTCGGGGAGAGGCCAGGAGGCACGGGGGCTAAATGAATGTGATGGCATAAAAAATGCTCTTCAATTAAAACAATGTCCGGAACTTTTCTGGACCACGATTGTGTTCTGTTTCCATACTGTAAAGACATCAGACCAACCCGCTCCCGGAGAAGATGACGATGAAAAATCCCTTGGCAAACTTGTTCTTTACAGCCGTCCTGGGAGGACTCCTTCTTCTTCCAGCCCCGGTCCGGGCCTCAACCTCCATCGACATCACCGCCGGGGACGTCGGGGACACCTATACCATCAACTGGCTGGACCCGACGGGCGTCACCGGCATCTCGACCAACCTGTCGGCGACGGGCACATTTACCGTGAAAAGCCTCACGACCTCCCAGCTCCTGTTAAACGTGACGGTGGACAACACCACCGCCTCCTCCTTCCAGGCGGCTATCCTGTCGCTGGGAATGACCTCCTCCCCCTCCCTTTCATCCAAGTACCAGGGATCTTCCAGCGTTTTTACCGGCCTGTCCGACCCGGGAAACTTCCCCGGCGGGTTCAAGGACATCAACATCTGCGTCTGGGCGGGCAGCAACTGCGATGGCGGAAATATCAACAACGGCCTGCAGTCCGGGTCGACCACCTCCTTTGAACTGGCGCTTTCGACCAGCTCCGGGAATCTCCTGTCAACCGGAGTGGATCTTTCCCAGTTTCCGGTGAAGTTCCAGACCCAGGACGGCTCCTTCGAGTTCGGCGGCAGCAATACCACCGTCCCGTCGACCCCCGAACCCTCCACGCTGTTGCTGGAAGGTACCGGCCTCATGTTGATCCTCGTCCTCTACCGGAAGGCGTTCGCCCGGAAGATTCTTTCCTTCTAAAGAGCCCCGGTCTCCTCGTCCTGATCCCTCCATCCGCCCTTCGTTGATTCCCGTTTCGGATCTCCTCAGACGATGGATGGATGGAGGTTTCCTTTTTCTTCCTTTCATTTCACCGGCAACCCGTTCTCGAGCATGGCGATCGCCGCCAGTTTCTTTTCATGCTATCTTCCCCCGCTCCGCGCATTCCTGTTTGCATTCCTGACGTTCAGGGGTAAAGTATAAAGACAACATCATGATTCTTTAGCGATCCTAATTAATAATATTTATTTATTATTAATACGGAAAAGCAATCATTCATAAAGGGTTGAGGGGATCCGGCCTCCGGCATTATACAGGCCAGGAAGGACTTTCCGGCCCATGCTCCCGGTGATGATGAGGAGTCCTGGACATGAAAACAGAGTTTCACTTGCGGATGACTGACGGCAGCGGACTGGACGATTTTCCTGAACCGCCGGAGGTGCTGATCGTCGACGATCAGCTGGTGGGCAGGACCCTGCTGGAAGAAATCATCCGGAGCGTGGACGGTCACATCCTGACGCGAAGCTTCAGCGATCCCCAGGTGGCGCTCGAATCCCTCCCGTATTCCATCCCCGACCTGGTGCTCGTGGACTACAAGATGCCCGGACTTGACGGTATCGAGTTTCTCCGCCGTTTTCGCGCGATTGACGGGACGCAGGACGTTCCCGTCGTCATGGTGACGGTGGTGGAAGACCGGAACATCCGCTACCGGGCGCTGGAGGCGGGAGCGACCGATTTTCTCACCCGGCCGCTCGACCGGATGGAATGCCAGTGCCGGTGCAGGAATCTTCTGGAACTCCGGGGACTGACCCTTCGGCAAAAGAACCAGGCGCGGCATTTGGCGGAAGAGGTCAACCGCCAGACCCTTCTTCTGAAGGAACGGGAACGGGAGACCCTCTTGAGACTGGCTTTGGCCGGGGAGTTTCATGATTTCGAAACCGGCAACCACCTGTTGCGGATGTCCCGTTACGCCCGCCAGATCGCGGAAGCCATGGGCATCGATCCGGTTTATGCGGAGATGATCGAGCTGGCCGCCCCCATGCACGATATCGGAAAAATCGGCATTCCCGACCGGATCCTGAAAAAACCCGGCCGCCTCACCCTCGAAGAGTTTGCCGTCATCAAGACCCACCCCTCCATCGGTCACCAGATCCTCAAGGGAAGCACCTCCCCGGTCATCCAGCTGGGGGCCACCATCGCCCTGTCCCACCAGGAACGGTTCGACGGTTCGGGCTATCCCTATGGACTGTCCGGGGGTGACATTCCCCTCGAAGGGCGGATCGTCGCCGTCGCCGACGTCTTCGACGCCCTGACCTCAAAACGCCCCTACAAGCCCGCATGGGAGTTCGACCAGGCGCTGTCCCACATCCGGATTGCCTCCGGCACCCTCTTCGATCCCGAATGCATCACCGCGTTCATGTCCCGACTGGACAACATCACCGGCATCTTTGTTCAGCTGGAAGACCGGGACCACAGGCACTGATGCTTTCCGTCATGGTCAGGACGAGAAAAAGCGGAATGATTGCTGGGGGATTCCAGGATTCATGGCCTGAAGGATTTTTCCGTTTCAGGCGGGGATGAAGACACCGGGCATGGAACCAGCCGATCACATCCGACAAACGGACCATCACCTTCCTCCAACGACCATTCAGAATGCCGAACGGGAACAGGGGCTGATCCGGCTGGCCCTTTCCGTGATTGCCTGCTCCTATCTCTATTATATGCCCCAGGCGTCCACCGCTCCGGCTCTCCTGTTTTCTCCACACAGCCTGATCTTCCCGGTCATGACATACTCCACCCTGCTCCTGGGGTCCATCCTCCTCTACCCGGGGTTTTTCCCCACGCGGATCATCATCAGCATCACCGGAGATCTCAGCTTCGTCATGACAGCCATGGCGCTGACCGGAAGCCATGGGCTTCCGCTGGGCGTGATCACCCTCTGGGTCATCATGGGAAACGGCTTCCGGTTCGGTGTCCGTTACCTGACCATCGCCACCATCGTCGGCTCCCTTGAGTTTCTGGTTGTCTACCGGCTAAACCCCTGGTGGCAAACCCACGCCATCCTTTTTGACAGCCAGCTGATCGCAATGGTCGTACTTCCCTTTTACATGGCGGTCCTTTTAAGAAAACTGGAAAAAATGATCTCGGTCGCAAACGAGGCCAACCAGGCCAAGTCGCGTTTTCTGGCCAACATGAGCCACGAACTGAGGACACCCCTCAACGGGGTCATCGGGCTGACCGAACTGTTGCGGGAAAATGCCTCCCGTCGACAAATGGCCCTTCTGGACACCCTTGCCGGATCAGCCCGCCACCTGTCTGAGATCATTTCCAAAATTCTGGATTTCTCCAAACTTGAAGCGGGAAAGATGACGGCGAGCTCGGTTCCGTTCGACGTGGGACAGGTGGTGGCGGAAACAGTCAACTCCCTGATACCGCTGGCCCGGGAGAAAAACCTCCCTCTCACCGTGATCATGGACGCCAGATTCCCCTCCTCCCTCCGGGGCGACCCTTTCCATCTGAAACAGATCCTCACCAACCTTCTCGGCAACGCCATCAAATTTACGTCGGCCGGAGAGGTGTGTCTTGCCATCCGTCCCCTCCCGGCAAACCCTTCACGAGAGATCTCCCTCCGGTTTGAGGTCACCGACACCGGGATTGGCATCCCGGAAAAAGACAAGGACCGCATCTTCGAAAGCTTCGTCCAGGGAGACGATTCTGTGACGAAAAGATATGGCGGGACGGGACTGGGGCTATCGATCACCCGCCAGCTGATTGAAATCCAGAAAGGTCGTTGGGGTTTTGAAAGCCAGGAAGGGAAAGGTTCCACCTTCTGGTGCGAACTCCCGTTCGCCGCGGATAACTCTTCCACGTTGTTGCGTTCGGGCTGGATCTCGAAAAAAACCGTCGTTTACTGGGGGGACGAGGAAGGTTACAACCATCTTCTGCCCCTATGTCGTCTCGTCGGAGTCGAGCCGGCGTACGGGAAAGGAAAGGCACCCGTTGCCCCCTCCCGGGAATCCTCCGTCCCGGGCGCTTCCGAAGATTCGGCCGGACATGTCCTGATCGCAAACCTTTCACGGGGGAATCTTTCCGCTTTTCAGTCCATGTTCTCCGGCGGAGGACCATCGTCCGTCCGTCCCGGTTCGATCCGGATACTGCTTGTTCCCGAATCCCTCCCCGCCGATGCGCTGGATTTTCTCCCCCCCGGGGGATGGACCGTCATCCTCTCCGACATCCCGTCGGCCGACCAGATCAGCCGGATTCTTGGCTGGCCCCCCCCTCCGGTGCACATGGAGACAAGAAAACATTTCCCGGCACCTTCGTGGCCTCAGACCGGACCAACCATTCTGGTGGCCGATGACCATGAGGTGAACCGGACCATCCTGAAAAGCCTTCTCGAAACGAGGGGATATCATGTAGAACTGGCCAATGATGGAGAAGAGGCGCTTGATCTTCTTGAGAAGTTCCCCCGGCGATACTCCCTGATGATCCTGGATTTGTGCATGCCGGGCCGGGGAGGTCTGGACGTCATCCGGGCCCACCAGTTCATCGAGCACGACAATCCTGTCCCTTCCATTATCCTGACGGCGAACCAATCGGTGGAGGCCCGGATAGAAAGTCTCGGCGCCCGCGCGGATATCTTTCTGACGAAGCCCCTGGACACGTCCCGACTGTTTGAATCGATCGAACAGCTTCTCCTCCGTTCCCCCAACCGCACCGATCCCCCTGTCCGGATCGCCGCAAACGATCCTCCCGCATTCGAAAAAGACGATCCTTTTCCCCTGGTCGACCCGGACACGCTGCTTTCCCTTCGGGAATACAGCCCGAATCCCGCGTTCCTCAGAACCCTTCTGACCGGGTTTGTCATGGAAGGACAACGTCACATGGAAACCGTTCGGGATGCCCTCGCCCGCCTGGACTACCCGGTATTGATGGAAGCCCTCCATGCCCTGAAAGGGAGCGCTCTCCAGCTGGGGGCCATGAAGCTTGCCCAGCTCTGCCGGGAAGGGGAAAAGATCCGCGTGCTGGACCTGATGGAAAAACGCGCGGGACCTGTGGCGGAACAACTGCCGGAGATCTTCCGCCAGACGCTTCAGGAGCTGGACCGTCTGGTCCTGACCCATCCCGATTTCCAGATTTCCCGGGAATCACGCGTTGATTGAAGAGTCCTTCCCGCTCCTGTAGCCGGTCTAAAACAGATCCGCCTGAACCGTGACAAAAAAACACGGTCGTCACATCGTTGAATTTCCCGCCTGAGGAACCTCCGGAACACCCCTTTTTCTTTTTTTTCGACAAAAAAGATGCGTTCCTGTCAATAAAAACATCACTTTATAAAAAATAATTATTATTTTTCTTTATTTTAAAAATTATTTTTTATTTACAATATCGAAACCGGGTGGTAGGATTCATCTTGGAACAAAAGGTTTTGAGTGGAAGAAAAAACATTTTTTCCCACCCATAGCCTTGTGGTCCAATGGATAAAATTTTTATTTCTAAAGACATTTTTTTTAATTAATAGAATTTATATTTATTAGAATTGGGAGATCAGAAATGGAAACCATGACAATGGAAACTTCGGTGATCCGGCCTGTTCCCTGCCCTGTCTACACCCAGCTTTCTATCGTGCACGATGAAAACTACCAGACAGACTGGTGCTTCATGAATGGAGATCCCCGCCCCTGTTTTACGCCTAGAATGCTGGACGAGCTGCAACACTACGCCAACCACCTCTCTGTCCAGGCCGACAGGAACGTGAGATACCGGATTCAGGCGTCAAAAGTCCCGGGGGTTTTCAATTATGGAGGAGACCTGAATCTCTTTAGACAGCTGATCGCCCAAAGGGATCGGACCGGCCTTTTATCATACGCGCGCGCCTGCATCAATTCGCTCTACGGGGTGTTGACGCATTACAACCGGGATATCACATCAATCGCCCTCGTGCAGGGAGACGCACTGGGAGGGGGTATGGAGTGCGCCATGGCGTTTGATGTGCTGGTCGCGGAAAAAAAAGCCAGGATGGGGCTTCCCGAAGTCCTTTTCAACCTGTTTCCCGGCATGGGGGCCTACAGCTTCCTTTCCCGGAAGATCGGACCCGCCAAGGCGGAACGGTTCATCATGAGCGGGACCATCTACACCGGCGAAGAACTCTTTGAAATGGGCATCGTGGATGTCTTGGCGGAAAATGGCCAGGGGGAGCGGGCCGTCTATGATTACATCCGCCGGGAGAACAAGTTCCGGAACGGCTATCAGGCTATCCGCGAGGTCCGGAAAACGGTTCATCCCGTTTCCTACGAAGAGCTCCTGGGGGTCACGGAAATCTGGGTGGACGCGGCGCTGAAACTGGAAGACCGGGATCTCCGGATGATAGAGCGCCTCGTCTCCCGGCAAACCCATAGACCCCTGGCTGAAGCCGTCTGATCCCTGTCGACCACCGTCCGTCCGGGGGAGCCTCCCCCGGACGACTCCGGGAAGCGCCGGAACATCAGAAGTCCCCTTCGGTTCATCCTTCCGTCACGCTTTCCACGGGAAAAAAACCTTGCATGAACCTTTGCGGCCGCAGCCTGCTTATGATGGCGGATCGGGTCGAGTCCGTCTTTCAAAGTGTCCTCGACCGAAAAGGAGAACACAGTTCCCCGAACCGGCGGCTTCGCAAGAAGCCCAAGAAGCTTGGATCGGAAAGATGAATCAAAAATGCTTGAGGGAATTCCTTTGGGGTTGACGGAGAGGGAGTCGTCTTTTCCCGGCGGGGAAAGGTTCTCTTCCCGGAGGAACCCCATGGTCCCGTTTACCGCCGCCGACTTTGTCGGGATATTTTTCAGCGTTCCGGCAATTTCCGCCCGGGAAGCCCGATAGCCCCCTTCCAGGTCCCACACCGCTTCGCACAGGAAACGAGCGCGGCCCCCTCTCTTCCGGAAAGTTGTAAAGGACGGGATTCCTCTCTATCGGAATGGGCAAGATCTGGGACTTTTTCTGACCCCAGGCTCCGGTTGCCCGTTTATCCCGGATGGCCGGCGGAAGAGTCCTGAGGGTCTGAATCCCGATCCTGTCCATAAAAAACGATCCGGTTTTTCCCCTGGTTCTTCGCCCGGTACATGGCCATGTCGGACATCCGCAACAGATCCTGCTGGCTTCTGGCGTCTTCCGGAAACAGCGCGATCCCGATGCTCGCTCCGATTGCGACCTCCCGCCCGTCCAGGTCGAACGGCTGGTGAATGACCTCAAGGATCCTTCGCGCGCCCCTCTCGATTTCGCCGCGATCCGAAACGTTGTTCAAAATGACCAGGAATTCGTCCCCCCCGAGCCGGAACAGCCGGTCGCCGCTCCGGATTTCCCGCGTGAGCCTTCGGGAAAGCTCCGAGAGCAGATGGTCTCCCGCTTCGTGCCCTATCGAGTCGTTGACCTCCTTGAAGCCGTCGAGATCGAAAAACATGACCGCCAGCCGCCTCTTGTGACGGCGGGAAGTTGAGAGGTACCCTTCGAACTCCCGGTCCAGCGCCGCCCGGTTGGGAAGATTGGTCAGGGAGTCGTGGAAGGCCAGAAGGCGGAGCTCCTTTTCTTTCCGGCGCTCGCGGGTGATGTCGGTTTCGACGGCGACCAGATTCACCAGGTTTTGGTCCTCGTCCAGAAGGGGAGAAATCCGGATTTTCGCCAAAAACTCCTTTTCTCCGACCCGGGGGTGCCTGAACTCCCCTTCGACGGGCTGTCCTTTCCGGAGACTTTTCCAGGGATCGTCGTCCGCCTTTTTTCTGGCGCTTGTTTCCAGAAACGGATGAACCCTGCCGAGAACCGAGTCGGCACTTCCCTTCACCAGGGCATAGTAGGCGGGATTGGCCCACTCCACCTCCCCTTTGGCATTGGCGATAAAAGCCGGCGCGGGCGTCACCTCGAACGCCTTCTCCAAAAGACGGATCCGGGAGAGCTCCTCCCGGTGCTTGCCAAAGAGAGCCAACCGTCCGGCGATGTCCTCCAGAAGACCCAGCATGGCGTCGTTGATCGTCTCTCCTGCCTTGAGCGCAATCTCCATCGCGCCCAGAGGCCGGTCGGCGGAGAAAAGGAACGGCAGGTAGTACAGCCCCCCGAAACGTCCGGTGGTCCGCCAATCCGACCAGGGAGAGGGCGGATCCGCTATTTCCCCAAAACGGCCTTCACCCCGCAAGAGCCGGATCTGTCCGGGAGCGGGGACCTCCAGGGACTCCAGTTGACGGAGGGTCTCCGGATCCCGGGAGGAGACCACCTCGACCTGGGGATTCCCCATGCGACCCGACAGCATAAGACGGACATAGACGAAGGGAAAAATGTCGACAAGCCGGTCGGTGATGGTCTGGTAGAGGGTCCGGGGGGAAATGCCTTCCAGGATCAGCTGGTCGAGGTCCAGAAACAACAGGTTCGACTGCTCGACCTGGCGGCGGAAGGTGATATCCCGGACGGTGACCAGAACGGCGTCCCGTCCCCGAAAAACGATCGGGACCGCGTTGATGGAAACGGGGATCATCTCGCCGTCCCGCTTCCGGAAAGCGCTTTCGGTGATCTCCCACCCTCCCGGCTCATAGATCCGGTTCATGTTCCGGCGGATTTCCGCTTCGGGCCGGGTGGCGAACGTCCCCACAGGAAGACCCCGGAGGGATTCGGCGGTGTCGTACCCGATCATCCGGGCGAACCGGATGTTGCCTTCAAGGAGGGTCAGGCTCGCGGGATCCAAAATATATATGCCATCGGGTGAGTTTTCGACAATCTCCCGGTTCAGGGTTTCACTGGCCCGAAGTTCAGCCTCGATGGCCTTTCGGGGGCCGATGTCCCGGAACGCCAGCAGCACCGTTTCGGGCTTTCCGGCGGTTTCCCCGGAAACCACCGGAGACAGGACCCCGAATGCCAAAAGGGAAGCGCCGTTTTTTTTGCGGAAGACGAGATCGTCGTCCTCCACCACCTCCCCCCGGGAGAGCACCTGGGAGAGTCGCTCCCGAAACCGATCCTTGCGCGCCGGGTCGTCCGGAATCGCCAGATCCAGAAAGTTCCTGCCAACCAGATCCTCTTCGCCATACCCCAGGAGGAGCCCCGCCATGGGGTTGGTGGAGCGGATCCCCCCCTCCCCTTCCAGCTCCAGAAGGCCTTCCCCCAGGTTCCAGAGCAGGGCCTCAAGATGTTGCAGGATCGCCCGGTTTTTCTCCTCCAGGGCTTTTTTCCGCGAGCGGTCGGACACCATCAGCAGGGACATCTCCCGCCCCTGGAAGGACGTACGCTCGAGACGCAGCTCAACCGGAACGGAATGCCCCCCCTTGCCCGCCAGATCCGTTTCCAGCGTCACCCCGGCGGGCGAAAGGCCTTTGTCCCAGTCCTCTAGCGCGTCGCCGGCTCCGGGGAACATCTCCCCGGGATCCAGGGAGGAAAGCTCTCCGGCAGAGTAACCGGACAACGACAGGAAACCCTCGTTTGCAAACAGGAATCGGTCCGACTGCGGATCGACAAACG
>Ga0207433_10015809_pt1 | contig 10691 bp, 8 predicted proteins | sample YelNatPaOPGAMG01_FD_187559 | JGI IMG/M metagenome (GOLD analysis project Ga0207433, IMG submission 187559) | Hot spring thermophilic microbial communities from Obsidian Pool, Yellowstone National Park, USA - OP-RAMG-01 (SPAdes) (version 3) | ecosystem: Environmental > Aquatic > Thermal springs >...
CAAGTCCTTGGCCTTCCCCACATATATCACTCGACCAAGCTCGTCCCTCATTACGTATACCCCTGGAAGCCTGGGGTATTCCTCGAGCTCTTTTTCCGTCAGAAGCATGGCCGCCTGGCCTCCCCTCCAATGGAAGACACTACACCCTCCCAACTACTTGAGTATAGTCCACTGGGCCGAAGCCATAAATTCCCGGAAACAGAAGGACGCTAGCACGCCCGGTCTAGAAATCCTATTGGCATGGATATAGGGGGTTCTCCTTCTTTTGGCCTTCGTTTCAAGACTCAGGAGATGCGCTAGCCTCAATAGCGAGCCCATCCTGTTTACCCCTATTAGCGATTCGAGCCCTAGGGTATCCCCTGGTTTCCATGAGTTTCCACCGGACCACGCCTTTATTTTTTATTGGAAGCGAATTTGAACGGAGAAATCTATTGCTTCCGGCAGTTTGGAATTCAAATCGTCTAATATCAATGAACATCCTTCAGCTAACTAGCGAAGATTTTTGAGACCATGGAAGATCTCCCTTTTCACGGTCTCCTGAGGTTCTCGTGCTGTGCCCTTATCATACCATTCACTAATTGGAGAAGGGGCCCCGGGGTGTCGACCATTAAACCGGGGGGGTGGAAGCATCTCCTCGTGTCCGAAGAAAAGAGCTAGGACGGCGAGAAGCTGCCTGAGCTTCCTATTCTATTGGAAAAAATGCGGCAACGTGGGCTCCGGCCAGGCTTAACCGCCTGACTATTCGAATGAAGGTTTCAGGTGGAGAGGGTGCCAAAGATGCTAAAATTCTGGCCGGCAAGAGGTTCAAACAGGGCCTAACAGCCTTCTTCGCTGAACGCGACATGGGGTGCCTTCACGCCTGTGAGCCTCTGCCTTGGACCGCCGGGCGTGAATCTGGGCGCTGTATTCTTGTAGTAATAAGGCCTCAAAATTGACAAGCGGAATCGGGAAGTGGCCGTCGGTAAGGAGAACAGAGTGCCGGGTCCGAAGTATGCGCTGACGCTCAGCTTCTTCTATTCGCCCTTTGCCTTTGAGAAGGACCTCCACGCTCGCCTGGTTCACATCAATCCCTCACCCTCAGTTCAAGAGACATTGGCACGGCGACCGTCATCAACAGGGGCTCGTAGAGGCTGAGAAGGCGAGTGAACGTGATGGACCAGTTTCACGCCGAGAAATCCCGCATCATGATTCTCTCCGTAATCCTTCAAGGTAAAACGAGGGGAGCCCTTTACGCGTTTGCCCTCCTCCCCTTCATCATGACACTCATCCGGGAGCTCGTGAACGAAGCAGTATCTCTTCCCGAGAAATGCCGGAGTAAGGAATTTGGCTCTTGCATTCGGTTTTTCAGCCCCGAGCTAGCGGGCGCCGGAAGAGCTGACCCACGAAGAATATTACGTTAGATCCGTATATCAAGGCATGACCCCGTGCCTCATGACCGGCGTAGGAGGGGCTGAACGCCGTGACAAAGCAAGCTCCAAAGCCCTTATGACCCTTGGCCTTGTCTCCCTGGGATCTATCACATCGTCTACATTGAATGTCCCTGCGGCCGAGTATGCCCCGCAATACTCCCTATAGGCTTCCTCCAGTTTTCTTCTCTGGGCTTCCGGGTCAGAGCAATCGAAAAGCTCTTTAGCGTGTGCCGCAAGTACACCTGCGTGGACGGGCATAGAACCAAAGTCCGCCGTGGGCCAGGCCAAAGTTAGCGTCTGCTTAGCCCCGTAACCGCACATGGCGCAACCCCCGAAGCCAAAGGCCTTGCGCACCACAACCGTGATCTTAGGCACGTCAGCCCAGGCCAAGGAGTAGGCTACGGCCAGCCCGTATCTGAGAGCCCCCTCCCGCTCCGACCGCGGGCCTGCCATGATCCCTGGCACATCCACCAGGAAGACCAATGGCACGTGATAGGCTGTACAAAGATCTATGAAGTGCCTCTCTTTCTGGGCTGCACTGGCTGTTATGGCTCCCGCGTACACCATAGGCTGGTTGGCCACTATCCCCACGGGGTGGCCGTTCAATCTTGCGAAGCCGGTAATCATCATGGGGGCAAAGAGAGGCTTGATTTCAAAGAAGCTCCCCCTATCCACAATCGCATGGATTATCTTCTTCATGTCATAGGGTCGCTTAGGGTTGCTAGGAAGCACTTCTAGTAATTCCTCATCCATCCTTTCAGGGTCGTCCTGAGGAGGGATGGACGGTGGATATTCCCAGGCGTTTGAGGGCAGGTAAGAGAGGTATTTTTTCACCAGCTCTATGGCCTCTGCGTCGTTTCGGGCCGGGTTGTCCGCAACCCCGGACACAACACAGTGCACCCCAACACCCCCCAGCTGTTCCTTGTCTACAACTTCCCCTGTTGCTGAAAGGACCACAGGGGGGCCCCCTACGGCCATCATTCCTGTACCTTCCACCATTATTATGAACTCCAGGAGGCTTCCCACTAAAGCCGAGTCCCCAGCACAAGGCCCCATTATCACCCCAACCTGGGGCGCGATTCCGGACATCTTGGCCACTTTGAGATGATGGAGTACTGCGGGAAGCCCCTCCCCTATGAACTCCTCGGCCCTCGCTCCAGATCCGTCCAGAAGCCACACAAGTGGAACTCTCTCCTGGGTGGCCAGCTCCACCATTCTGACCTTTTTCAGGAAGTGGGTCATGCCCTCAGATCCGCCAAGTACGGTAAAGTCCTCGGCAATTACCCCGGCAGGTCTCCCTTCTATGCGGCCAAACCCAGTTATTACCCCGTCGGCCGGGGTTTCTTTGCCTCGCATCTGGGGCCTGTGACTTTGATGGGTGGCAAGAAGACCGTATTCCTGGAAAGTGCCAGGATCCATGAGGAGGGCTATGCGCTCCCGGGCCGTGAGCTTTCCTTGAGCATGCTGGCGGGAAACCTTCTCAGGCCCGCCCATCTGAAGTGCCTTCTGCCTCTTCGTTTTCAATTTTTCGATTTCTTCCCTCATGTCCATAGCTCGGGGTCCTTTCACTACCTTGGAAGCCTCTCAGTACCCACTCACCCAAGCCACCGCTTTCTTCTCTTATAGTGCTTCACCTCCCTGTAGCTCTTCTTTTCCCCAATACCGGTCAGCCCCAAGTAGAACTCTCTCACGTCCTCGTTCTGTTTGACCTTCTCCGCAGGCCCATCCAAAACCACCCTGCCTCCTTCCATCACGTAAGCATACTGCGCTAGCTCCAGTGCCGCTCTGGCGTTCTGTTCCACAAGGAGAACCGCGATCCCTTCTACCGTATTGATTCCCTTTATTATCCTGAAAATTTCCTCCGCTACCAGAGGGGCCAGGCCCAAGGAGGGCTCATCCAACATGAGAAGCCTGGGCCTGGCCATAAGGCTTCTTCCTATGACCAGCATCTGTTGTTCACCGCCCGAGAGATAGCCGCTCACCTTATTGCTTAGGGCCTTGAGCCTGGGGAAGTAGGCGTAGATTTCCTCCAGCCTTCTCTTTGTATCCATTCGGCTCCGGTTCAAAAAGGCCCCCATGAGCAGGTTCTCCTGGGTGCTCAAGTGTGAATAAAGACGCCTCCCCTCTATAACCTGCCTTATCCCCAGCCTGGCTATCTCCTCGGCGGGCTTACCGTCTATCCTCTCACCCCTGAAGAAAATGGCCCCTCTGGAAATCTCTCCTAGCTCCTCCCCCAAAAGGCCTGAGACGGCCTTCAAGGTGGTGCTTTTGCCCGCTCCGTTGGCCCCCAAAAGGGCTACAATGGAGCCCTCTGCTACCTCCAGTGAGACCCCTTTTAAGACGAGGATGACCTTGTTGTACAAGACCTCTACGTTTTTCAGGGCAAGCATCACTTGGGAACGTCCTTGCCTCCCGGCAGTAGATCAGGTACCGGAAAGAAACCCTTGGAGATCACCTTCTGGTTCTCAACTGTCTGGATCTCGACGGAGTCCATTCCCACCCGGCGGGTCTCGGAAAATGAGATGGGAGGGCTTGTGCCCCAGGCGTCAAAGTTCCTCATGGCTACAAGCGCGTCATACACCGCCTGCCCGTCCACTTTTGAGGCTCCCACTCTCTGGGCTGCCCTCCTTACTGCCTCGATTGCAATGGCGAACTTGGACCAGCAGTTACCGTACCCCCACTGGTCCACGTCCCTCTTTTTCTCCCTGTACATCTGAGATACCATCGGGCACTTCCTGTCCCATTCTTCTACCAAGGTGTTTATCCCTGTGATGTGTACCCCGTTGGCAAGCGGCCCCACATACTTGATCAGCTCCCCTAGATTGCAGGCGTAGCTCATCCCTATGGTGATCTTTCCCGTCATACCCAGCTTATCCATATCTTTTAGGACCACGGCCAAGGCCGAGGGGTACATGCCGCCGTAGGTGAAGTCAGCGCCCGAAGCCTTCAGCCGCATGATGTGGGCCGTTGTGTCTGAGGGCACCGCAGGTATGAATTCCGTGGCCACAACCTTGATCCCTTTGGACTTGAGATATGCTTCTGCCTCAGGGGTCATGGGGGCCTTGCCGAAGGGGTTGTCCCAGGTGAGCCATGCGAACTTGGGAGGCTCACTCTTTTTCCAAATGTGCTTTAGGAAGTAGTCCACCCATGCCCCGAACTGGCTCTGATATGGAGGGGGTTGGCAGAAGGTCCAGGAAGGGGGCTGAATCATGGCCAGGCTCATACCGCCCTCCACATCCGGGACCTTCTCTTGGGCGTGCATCTTGACCAAGGCAGTGCCTGTGGCCGTTGATTCTCCTATTATTACGACCGGCTTAGGGGATTCAGAGATCATCTTCTTGAAAGCAGCCAAAGACTTGGCCGTATCGGTGCCTCCGTCGGCCCAAACCAGCTTCAGCTCCGCTCCAGGCACATAATTGGTCCTATTAGCCCATTCTATGGCATCTTCCTGGGCAGGGGCGAAGGCGGCTTGGGTGGCGGCATAGGCCCCTGTGAAATGCGGAAGATGGCCTATTGCTATGACTGGCTTTGACTGAGCTTGTGCAGCCCTAACCAGAAGACAAAAGGAAAGCCACATTACCAATGCAACCCAAAGATGTTTCTTGCTGCCCGTGCTTGCCATTTCCCGTCCTCCTCTGTCTTTTTTCTCTCCTCAGTATGGAAAAGGCCAAAGCCTGAAGGAGGCCAGCATCACCTGCCAGCGATGGTTAAGCCCCCTTGGCTCCACTACCAGAAAAAACAGGATCACCAAACCGAACAACACCTGGGTTATCCCCGCCACACTAGAGCCGGAAAGGGCCGGGACAAGCTGGCCAACAATGGGAGAAAGGGAGATGACAATCTGGGCCAGCAGCCTGAAGGCAAAGGCCCCGAATATGGCCCCAGTTATGCTCCCCATTCCCCCCACTATGAGCATCCCCAAGTACCAGATGGAATCCATCAGGGGGAACTGCTCTATGGTCACCATCCCCAAGTAGTGAGCTTGGAGCCATCCCGCAAGCCCCGCATACATGGAGCTGATTGTGAAGGCCAAGAGTTTAACCCTGAAAACATCCAAACCCATGAACTCTGCGGCTATGTCGTTGTCTCTCACGGCCATCATGGCCCTTCCGAACCTGCTTCGCACCAGGTTAAAAGCGAGTATTGTGCTGAGTGTCGCAATTAGCATGATGAGGAAGTACATGCTTCTTTCGGTGTTCAGGCGATAGCCCAGGATCACTGGGCTTTCGCAAGAAAGCCCCCAAACACCCTTGGTAACCTCGCCTCCGTGCAGCAAGAGCCATATCACTATGTAGTGAGCCGCCAAGGTGGAGACGGCCACGTAAAAACCTTTTATGCGAACGGATGGAAGCCCCACGATAAACCCCAGTATCGCTGTGGTTAACAGTGCCCCCGGTAGTGTGGCCCAAAATGGGAAGCCCAGGTGGTTGGAAAGAGCCGCGCTGGCATAAGCCCCCACGGCTATAAAAGCGGCATGTCCCACGCTTATGAGACCGCAATAGCCGGTCAAGATGTTCAGGCCCAGCATGCCTATAACTGTGATGCCGACTATGTTCATTACGCTCAACAAATAGTTGTTAGCAAGAAAGGGAACCAGGATGAAAAGGCAAAGGAAAAGGCAACCCAAAAGGATCTTCCTGTACAAGGTGCGCACAGGAGCCATATCCTGAGCGTATGTCTGGTCAAAGGTTCCGCAAGGCTTCTTCAGCATCCGGTTACACCCTTTCTATCCTCTCATAGCCGAAAAGACCATGGGGCTTCACCAGGAGGGTCAGGAGAAGAATCACAAAGGGGAACACCTCCTCTATACCGCCTCCCACAAGGGGATCCAAGTATCCGGCCCCTAAGGCTTCCAACACCCCTATGGCCAACCCTCCTATTACGGCCCCCAGGATGGATTCCATCCCCCCCAAGATTACCACCGAAAGGGATTTCATGCCCAAAGCTATGAGGGGCTCCTGGTTAACCCCGTGCATCTTGGCCATGAGCACCCCGCCTATGGCAGCCATCAGGATGGCTATGAACCAGGCCAGAACAAAGATCCTCTTTACGGGCACTCCCTCGCTTCTAGCCAACTGGTGGTCCTCTGCAGTACCGCGCATGGTAAGACCGATCTTGGTCTTCTGGAAGAAAAACATGAACCCAGCGAAGGCCACTGCGCAAATGGCAAAGTTGAGGCTTGCCTCCCAGGTGAAAACCACCGTACCCACCTGAATAACACCCGACGGGACGACTTTGGGGTACGCCCTTGCAGGCCCGGGCCAGAGAAGGGTTATGAGACCGTTCATTACTTCCGCTAAGGCCAGTGTTGCCACTATTGCAGCCAGTAGCGGTTGTCCCGTGAGGGGCTGCAGTATGAAGCGTTGGATGCAAAAGGCCATGACAAGAATGACCACCAGTGAGAGGCCGAGCACCAGAATAGGGGAGAATTGGAGTTGCACCAAAAGGGACCAGACAAGGTAGGAGGTGAAAGCCACTATGCTCCCGTGGGAAAAGTTAAAAACGCTCGAAGCCTTGTAAATGATCACTATGCCCAAGGACATAAGAGCGTAAACCGAACCTGCCATTACTCCGCTTACAACCAGCTGCAGAAAAAGGTCCATCACTGAACTTCCCAAATTTTGATTTCGGTGCAGATCATGGCGGTTCTGCCGTCTCTGTACTTGACCTCGGCCTCTGTCGCAACCCTCTCCTGCCCTGCATAGGCAGCCTCAATCATTGCCCTATATCTATTCTCCAGGAAGGCTCTTCTGAGTTTCCTGGTCTTGGTCAGCTCGCCCTCGTCTGGGTCGAATTCCTTGTGCAGCAAAGAAAACTTCTTCACCCTCGCCTTGAGAGGCAGGTCTTTGTTAACCCGCTCCACGTCCTTCTGGATGAGCTCGTACACTTCTTCTTTCTGGGAAAGATCCACAAAGGTTGTGTACGAAATCCCGTTTTTCTCTGCCCAGCGCCCCACGTTGTCGAAATCTATGTTGATTATGGCGAAGACGAAATCCCGGTTCTCACCTCCTAGCACCATGGCGTCTTTGACGTAAGGGCTGAACTTGAGGCGGTTTTCTATATAGGTGGGAGAGTATTTTTCCCCGCCCCTCAAAGTGAGCATATCCTTCATGCGATCCAGGATTATTAGGTGGCCATCCTCGTCAAACAATCCCGCATCTCCGGTCTTGACCCAGCCATCTTGAACGATCTTGGCTGTCTCTTCGGGCTGTTTGTGGTAGCCGTCGAAAATCACGTCGCTCCTCACCCAGACCTCGCCTTCTTCGGAGATCTTCACCTCCACTCCGGGCACCGGGGGCCCCACCGTTCCGGCCTTGGCCCATTCGCGATGCATGGCCACAGGGTTTACTTCCGTAAGGCCGTAAGCCTCGCTTATGTTGACTCCTATGGCCTGAAACCACCTGAAGACATCCGGTCCCAATGAAGACCCACCTGTAAGGGCTGTGCGAGCTCTTCTCAGCCCTAACTGATCCCGAATATGAAGGAGGCAGCAGTAATCGGCCAACTTATGCAGCAGCCTCCAGAAAACAGGAGGCGTCTCCCTCTTTTCAAACCTATAATGTGAAACCCTGTAAGCGATTGCCATGCTGACTTTGTAAACCCATCTCCTCAGAAGCCCTGCATCGTTCATCTTCATCTGTACCATGGAGACCAGGCTCTGCCACTGCCTAGGCCCGAGAAGAAGGAAATGAGGGCCTATCTCCCGGATGTTTTCCTGAATGGTCTCTGTGGACTCCGGATAATTCACTTTTGTCTTCCAAAGGAGCCATCCCGCCATGAAAAGCTGCTCCGCGATCCAGGCTAAGGGGACAAAAGAGAGATACTCGTCTGTGGATCTCCATGGTTTTACCATGGCGAATTTCCTGGCCCCTTTTATGAGGAAGTCGTGGCTTATCAAGGCTCCCTTTGGAAGTCCGGTTGTGCCTGATGTGTAGCAAAGCACGGCCGTATCACGTCCTTTCCCAAGGGCGAGCATCTTCTCGAAAAGGCCCGGATTCTCCCTTTCATGTCTGCGGCCAAGCTCCACTACTTCTTCGAAGGAGATGACCTGAGGGATGGCCCTGTAGGACCTCATCCCCTTGGGGTCCCAGTAAATAATCTTCTTGAGCCTGGGTAATTCCTCAAGGACCTCCAAGAGCTTGTCGCACTGTTCTTGATCTTTGGCCACAGCAAAGGTGCTGTCGGAATGATCCACTATGTATTGGACCTCAGAGGGGATCACATCTATGTACAACCCAACAGCCGCGCCGCCCAGGGCCTGGGCTGCCAGTTCTGCAAAGTACCATTGGGGGTCATTGTCTCCCAGAATGCTTAACCGCTCAGCTGGGCCGAAACCGAGGAAATGCAGGCCCAAAGCGAAGTATTTAACAGTGGTGTAACAATCCTCCCACGTGAGGGGATTCCATATCCCGAGGTCTTTTTTTCGCATGGCAACAAGGGAGGGGTTCTCCCGGTAGTTGGCCCAAAGCAGCTTGGGAAGCGTATCCAGGTCCTGAACAGTCAAGGGCCCCTTCTCCTTATCACTCATCACCCCTGGGTCTCTCTCTGACCCAGATAAGCCGCTATCACTTCAGGGTCGTTTCTTACCTCTTCCGGAGTCCCATCGGCTATTTTGCGGCCGAAGTCCAGGACCACAACGCGCTGGGCTATATCCATTACAACCCCCATATCATGTTCCACCAGGATCATGGATATGCCTCTTTCCTCTTGCACATCCAGAATGAACCTTGCCATGTCCTCCTTCTCCTCCAGGTTCATTCCGGCCATGGGCTCATCCAGTAGTAGTAGCTCCGGCTCCATGGCCAAGGCCCTGCCCAAATCGATTCTTTTTCTTAGGCCGTAAGGGAGCTCTCCTACGATCTTCTTTCTCACATGCTCTATTTCCAGAAAATCTATGATTCTCTCCACCACCTTTCTCTGGTGAATCTCCTCCCTTTTGGCCTTCCCCATAAACCAGAACGCTGAAAGAATGTTGTATGTGAAAAACCTCTGCCTTCCGGCCATCAGGTTGTCCAGGGTGGAAAGCCCGCTGTAGAGCTGGATTCCCTGGAACACCCTCCCTATCCCGAGGTGGGCCCTTTTGTGAAGAGGAAGTTGGGTTATATCCCTGCCTTTATACAAGATCCGGCCCGAGTCAGGTTTGTAAAAACCATTTATACAGTTGAGAAGACAGGTCTTGCCGGCACCGTTGGGGCCAATGAGGGCAAGAAGCTCGCCCTCTCTCACCTCCAGATCAACGTTTTGCAGGGCCCTTACACCGCCAAAGCTGAGACTGAGGCCTTGCACCCGGAGGCAGAGTTCCTTTTCCAAGGGTGACCTCCCAAAACCGCATGTGCCGAGGCGCCCACTATCTGGACAAGTGGTGTCGGTCATCCCACTGCGCAGGTGGTCTATACAGGAAACTTCACATTTTTTTGGCATTCTATGAAATGGGACAAAAGATGTCAAGCTAAAATAGTTTTCCAAAAGATCTTTCTATGATGCACTCGAAATTCGGCTCCATGTCTAGAGTCCTTTTCGACAATGGTTCTTTGGAAAGCGTTCACCGGAGTAGGGCAATCAGTGGTGACCGATCCACGCTACATCTGGGGAGTCGCCTTTGAAGGAGGTTGCTCTGGCCTCGACCGAGGCGAAAGAGATCGGCTTGCCTGAAGGTGGGCGGGTCCGGCGAAGTTAGAGCATTCTCTCCAGCCAGAGACTCCGAGGGTTACTCTGAGTCCCTCGGCTCCGCTTGCAACACAAGACTCCGTGGCGCATCGCGCGTTCGGAGGGGTTACTCGTAGGCTCCATTTCCTTGACCCCAATGAAGACCCAAAGCCATTCCATCTCTCCCCATCAGTCATCGAGCAAGCTTCTCCGCAGCACACTCGCGCCCCTGATAGTCGCTAACCAGGTGCCTGAAGCGGTCATACCAAGTTCGTCAGGGACCCACCGCCGGAGCAGCTTACGACCAGATCGGCGCCCGCACACTGGACGATACAAAATAAGCCAAGAAAAGTTTGCAGTTTGATTGGCCAGCTCCACAGATAGTGAGGGGCTTGACAAGAACTGGCATCATCTTTCGCTTGTTGCGGCTGAGCACATTTTCCCCAATAGGAGGCAGGTTAGCCCCTGTGACTCTCTCAGACTAGGGCGACTGCTTGAAAGGCCACATGGGGGGCCTGTCTTTTTTCTCAGTCCTCGAAATGGGCGTCCTTCATCTCCACCGTCAGGTGATCTTGATCCATGAGTCTTTGACAGAGGGCCTGAATCTTGGGAAGTTCGTAGGAGAAAAAGTAGCGG
>Ga0207433_10015815_pt1 | contig 10689 bp, 8 predicted proteins | sample YelNatPaOPGAMG01_FD_187559 | JGI IMG/M metagenome (GOLD analysis project Ga0207433, IMG submission 187559) | Hot spring thermophilic microbial communities from Obsidian Pool, Yellowstone National Park, USA - OP-RAMG-01 (SPAdes) (version 3) | ecosystem: Environmental > Aquatic > Thermal springs >...
GCTAGCTGCTCTGGTGCGCGCGCTGCCCTCTACCTTGCCACTCATTCAACACCTCGATCCTGATGACGGCCTCCCTACGCCAGCGACCCTCCTGAGCGACGAGCGAAGTAGAGCGGCTCAACGCTCTCCAAACCAACCTATCGTTAGCAGCGCCTCCCTGCCACGCCTCTCCGGCACCGTCTCACAAGAGGACCTTCTCACCTGGGCTAAGTGGGAGGTTATCCTTGTACTCAGCGTTCTGGAGAACAGTGGGCTGGGGCCGCCGACGGAGCCGGTATTAGCACGCGCATGCAGTAGAGAGGCAATAGACCCTGGCTTGCTTTCAACACTTGAGAGAGAGGACCTTCTGCGGCGCATTCCACCAGATCGCCCTGGAGGAGCCACGCGCTACACACAGGGCGCCATGCGCCTTCATCAACTTGGTATTCAAAGACCCGCTGATTTCTTTATGAGAGCTGCTATCAGCATGCTCTTGAGAACAGGAATTGAGGATGAGCAATCAACATCTTTCCACGCCAGAACGGCATCAGCCGATCCCGAAGTTCGGTGACCCGGCTGAGCCTTGGGGGAATGAAGAAACTGCTACAGCAATCATTATTCCCGCACCGCTCGAATATACGGTCTGTTACGGGAAGGGAACAAGCCAGGGGCCAGAAGCAATCATCGCTGCCTCCACCCAGATGGAAATCTATGATGAAATGCTTGACTGGACACCAATGAGCGCTGGCATTGGCACCTGGCCTGCACTCTCGTTTGATGGACTATCACACGAGTCAGCGCTCCAGCGCATAGAACAAGCCGTAGCAACGGCCCTCGCGGGTAGGCGTCTGCCAGTCACCCTTGGAGGGGAGCATTCTTTAACCCCTGCATGCCTACGCGCGATCCAGCAGGCAGCAGATTTCACTCCGCTGGGGCTTATTAACTTCGACGCCCATGCCGATATGCGTGCCAGCTACGAGGGAACTCCACTCAGCCATGCCTGTGCCATGCGCCGAGCGCTGGAGATTCCTGGGATTCGTGCCCTGGAGCTTGGCATTCGCAGTATCAGCCCTGAAGAGGTTGCTGATATTCGCAGGGAGCACCCACCACTGGAAATTGTATGGGCACACCAGCTTGCAGAAACGTCTCTGGATACGCTGCTTGACCAGCTGCCGCAGCGTGTGTACGTGACCGTCGATCTAGATGCATTTGATCCAGCATGTATGCCTGCTGTGGGCACACCAGAGCCAGGGGGCATAGGATGGTATGATTTTCTGCATATCTTCCAACTTATCAGCAAGCGAAAACAGGTTGTGGGTCTTGACGTTGCTGAGTTAGCCCCAATTGCCGGGCTGAGTCATCCAGATTTCTTTGCAGCAAAACTGGTCTACAAGATGCTGGGGATCGTGCTGGCTGAACGGTATCATCAATCATGATGAAGCAGCTTATGAGGTTCTGATTAAGCGGCAAGCGCCACTCAGTCGGAGAGGGTACCTGGTCACGCAAAAACAGGCCATCGCTCAGTGCTATATTGCACTTGACAGACCCTTAACTTGTGACCAGTACCCCCTTACCGGGCAACTTACAGTCAAAGACCTTACGGCATTCATTACAATACTCGCGCCTCAACATCCTTGCACAGATCACTTTCTCCAGCGATCTTCTGTAGGCGCCGATCCGCCCGGTAGGACAGGAAGGTGATGAGCACAGCCAGCGCCAGCACTGTGAGGATACGAGGTGGATGAGTAAGCAACAACTGCACTACGAGCCAGCTCTGTGGATTAGCAGCTTCATTGATGCCAAGAGTGATCCAGGAAATCAAGACACTGCCGACCAATGCACTCACGATAACGACCCCCCAGACCCACCAGATGACACGCCCGGATAGTCTCAACCTCATCAGGATACCTTCCCACAAAGGAAGGCTTGCCAAAACCGTGCCCCAGATTACAATGATCATCAACGGGTCGAAAGGTACGTGGAAACGCGCATAATCATAATTAGAATAGCCAGCAATAGTAGTCAGAGCGAGTTCATACAAGGCAATGAGGATAACAGCGGCCATTGCTTCTACTGCCCCCAGGCGTGAGGCCCGGCGCCAGAAGAGCAGAACCCCCCAGAGGAGTGCAAACAATGGGAAGAATCGATAGGTACGCGCAACATAAGCAGAAAAAGCAACCTGAGCCTTTAGTGGCGGGGTCGCAACAGGACCGTGAGCATCAACCTCAGCAAAAGCCCGGTACTGATCCGACGAGGTGAAGAAGGTAACAATGGTATCTACAAGAAATTGAATAGGATGGCCTTCAATGACTGAGCTGGCATACGCGCCACCAAGGGACCATTGATTGGCAGCAATTGGCGGGTATTGATGGACAAGATTATAGGGGTTCCACCCTCCGTGAGCTGCAAAGCTATCTACTTCGCGTGCAACCGCTGCATACTGCGGTGGGGCCTCATCCTGCATATGATATTGAAGCACCTTACCCACCATATTAATATTCTGAACATACGAGATGCCTGCATATCCATTCTGGGTCGCATTGGCGTAGATAAAAAGGCCGAGCACACTATAGAGAAGCACCACTGCCACAATGCCATGTAGCAGCAGGCGACGCAGCTTACCATGACGCCTGGTGGCTATCAGAAGATAAGCAAAGAGTGGCGCTGGTAGATAGATCCACTCCGGACGGGTCATGAAGAGCACTAACATGAACCCTGCCACCAGCCACAAATAGCCTGGCTTTACAGTCTGAATAAAGAGAACCACAGCCAGTGCCAGCGAGACCGTGAGCCAAAGGGCAAACCCCTCAACAATAATAGGCTTAACAAACGATAGAAGATAGGTATTTGTACCGACAAGCAATCCAACGGCAAATGCGACCCAGGACTTCCGCAACAAAAGCACAGTCAGTACATAAACCTCCAGTGTTGCCAGCACAAAAAGAACTCCCTGCACAAGGGAAACCGCCAAAAAATTTCCTGCACCTGCGACGAGAAAGACCAGCGCCACCAGAAAAGGATAACCAGGCGTGCGCAGTGGATCAACCAGGTTGCCGTTCGCCAGAATATGCTGAGTCACCGTCAGGTAACTTGGCGTATCATAGCTGAACTCAGGTTGCCCTGGTTGACCTATGTAGAAAGAGGCGGTAGCTGCACTGGAGACGATCAGCAATATCAGCATGAACAGAAAATGGCGTGAGCCACGCCAATCTACAGCAAAAGCATGCTGAATATGCTGACCGCTTTGTCGAACCCATTCACCAATATCACGCATCGAAAATACCCCCTGGAGCAATTTGATGCAAGTGCCCATCCTCTCCAGCATCAGGGGTGCTGGCCTCAGCAGGCGTAACAGCATCCTGGCTTGCGGGGGAAACCTCATCTCCATTGCTGGAACGAACGCCAGCACGATTTACAAATCTCATCTGCTCGAAGCCACCTTTTGCCAGCGCACCAGGAGTTGCAACCACGCGCTGCCAGCGATAGACAGAGAGGGTGAAAGCAGCGACAAGCAGTAACAGGAGAAAAACTCCCAGAGGATGAGCCAACAGCAGCCTGATTCCCAAATCAGCGGTGCCCTTTATCCCCCTGGTGTGCAGGAGTATCGCCGCGCCTCCTACCATCCCAACTATTACCGCAGCTATCCAGCCCCGCCAGATCAACCGCCAGGGCAAATGCAGCCGCGCAAGCGCTGGCTTCCAGAAAGGGATAGTTGCAAGCGCGCTCCCCCAGATGATCAGCGTCAGTAAGGGATCGAAGGGGATATGAAGGCGCCAATATTGAACATAGCCGCCAAGTGAGGTAACGGTAAGCTCATAAACAGCAAGGAAGACAACCGCGCCCATCGTCTCTACGACACGCAGGCGCGAGGTGCGCCGCCAGAAGAACAGCACTGCCCACAAGAGGGCGAGCAGCGGGAAAAGCTGATACGTCCGATACACATCGCCAGAAATAGCCTCCAGGCCCAAAAGGGGCGAGGCAAAAGGTCCCGGCACTTGAATCGGAGAGGCAGAGCTATACCCTTTTGACGAAGTAAAGAGAACTGGTATTGTTTTGATGAGAAACTCTACCGGATGATGGAGAAGCACCGCGCTCGCATAAGAGCCAGCAAGCGACCAGTGGTGCGCTCTCAGCGAGGGAGAGAGCACTACCAACTGATTGGGGTCCCATCCCCCCTGTTGCACAAACGTATTGGCAACCTGAGCAACACCAGCATATTGGGTAGGTGCCTCATTTTGCATGTGATATTGAAGCACCTTGCCCAGCAGGTTAATGTTTTGAATATAGGTGATTCCCGCATATCCATTCTGGGTAGCATTCTGATAGATGAAAAGTCCCAAAAGCAGATAGAGCAGCACCACCGCAGCAATACTATGTGGCAGCATTCGGCGCAGATTGCCACGGCGCCTGGCAATCATCAGCAGATAGAGAAACAAGGGCACTGGCAGATACACCCACTCCGGGCGGGTCATAAAGAGTGCCAGCGTGAACCCCGCCGCCGCCCAAAAGTAGCCTGGCTTCATTGTCTGGATAAAGAGGACCACAACCAGGGCAAGCGAGACTGCCAGCCAGAGGGTAAGTCCCTCAACAAGCAGGGGCTTCACAAATCCAAGGAGATAGGTGCTCGTCCCCACGAGTAACCCAACAACCAGGGCAATCCAGGGCCGCCGCAGCACAAGAATAGTCAGCACATAGATTTCTAGCGTCGCCAGCACGAAGAGGACTCCCTGGGCAATGCTCACAGCCAGCAGGTTCCCCTGACCTGCCAGGAGAAAGACCACCGCAATCAATAATGGGTAGCCAGGCGTGCGTTGAGGATCAACCAGATTACCGTTTGCCAGAATATGCTGCGCTACCCAAATGTAAGTGGGCGTATCGTTGTTGACCCCAGGCTGCGGATGGTTCAGGTAATAAACAACGACAACCACGCTGGTGATGAGCAGAACGAGAAAACCATAGGTGAGAAAGCGAGTTTCGCGAAAGTCAGCAACGAGGGTCTTTTTGAGACGCCGGGTGCCGCTCCTGAGCCATGTACCAGGGGCAAGCTCGAAAGTAAGCCACTGAAGGGAAAGAGCAGAGCAAGATAGGAAAGGCACAGCATCATCAGCAGAGCGCATTTCTTTTCCTCCTGTACAATACGCTGGTAACGACCCCTGGCTCAAAATCAGGCTGATTGCGCCGGACCCAGAGCGCTTCAAGTCGGCACCCGAACAGAGACATCCACTGTCCCCTCTTGTGCGCCTGAAACGGGCCTTGCAAATTTCTCGCCCGGCCTATGAAAGATGGCTCAATCAACTCCTCTGCTGATAGGACAGGCAAGGCTGAATAGCGAACCCCAAGAGGCAAGACCGCTACTCACTAGGACGAGAACGCGCCTGGCCGGTAACGTTTATAGCCATCCATGAGCGTACCACTCCAGCGCCACATCACATCCACCGGCGGTATCCCTTATGGCCGCTCATTTCGTGTAGAAATTAAGGCTTCAAAGCAGCGCTAAATCTGAGCCACAACATACCACTGGCTAAAAGTATTATCGGTCCAACAAGAAGGCAGAAGGGCAAGCCATCATTCGGCTTGACATCACGGCGGTGTTTGATTATACTCTAAAAGACACTTTAAGGCAGGCTTTGCCCACGACCCTTCCGATACGCCAGTACGCAGCGCCCGGCCACGGGGCCTTGCCCCCGGTGGCCGGTTATCTGCTGGTTAGAAGAAGTGATGGAGATATGCCCTTTTGCAGGCAGCCTTCCAGGCAGACTGGTTGGGCCAGACTTCGTCTCCATCTACGGATGTTACTCATGTAGTGCAAGAGCGCGCCAGGAACGCAAGGATGAAGCTGGGGAGAATAGGCAGTGACTGGCGCGCAAGGCGCACCAGTCCAGGTGCTGCATGAGCGCTCTCGAAGCGGAGGTACTTAGCAATGGATTTGAGCGTTGAGGGAAAGTCCGAGATCGTCCCCCCTGGCTCCCACATCTGCCAGCTCTATAACAAAGCTGGTGACATTGCTGGCGTCACTTCTCATTTACTTCACGTTGGCCTCTCAGCCTCAGAGAAATGCCTTTTTGCCGGCGCCCCCAACACCGTCCATGATTTGGAAGAGAACCTTATGAAACGTGGGGTAGACATCGAATCTGCCTACGCAACCGGTCAGCTTACCCTCACCAGCGACCGCGAACCCTTTCTCGTTGGAAAGCGCTTTGACCCATATCATCTGCTTTCCACTCACCAGACGTTTATCGCGCAGGCGATGCGCGAGGACTGGAAGGCTGTTCGCATCTCCATCGATATGACCTGGCTCACACGCGATGTCGCCACACCAGAGCAAATTCTCAAGTATGAGGCCGCTTCCGATGCCGTTTTCACCTTCCAGAATGCCCCCATCATTGCGTTGATGCACTATGATTATTCCAAATTACCAGGGGGCCTGGTGGTCGAAATGCTGAAGCTTCACCCCATCGCCGTTGTCGGCAAGTTTATCAAGCGCAACCCATACTATCTCAACTCTGAGCAATACCTGTTGAAAATCTTGCGCATCAATCGAGAGAAACGGGTAGCAGCCGTCTAGCCTCAATCCAAGGCCAGATCAGCGACCTCAAGAAACGCGAAACAACTCATGCAGAGCAATCGGACTCAGCGTGCCTTTTCAGCAGGGGGTGTCATTTTTCGGCAGGGGCAGCACGTTGCGCCACCCGATTCTAGCGGCCAGTCAACTGCTCCTGCGAATATGGGTGTAGCCGAGATCGAAGTCGTCCTGGTGGGGCGTAGCCCATCCGGCATCTGGGTACTCCCCAAAGGCACTCCCCGCAAGGGCGAGAGAGTGGAACAGGTTGCCCTGCGCGAAGTAAACGAAGAAACCGGGCTTCAGGCGCGCATTCTTGCCAACATCGGCAGCATTCGCTACTCATTTGTTCGTAACAATATACGCTACGAAAAAGAGGTGCGCTACTTCTTGATGGAACCTGTTGGTGGGGACATCTCGCTGCACGATGCTGAATATGATGAAGTGCGCTGGCTTCCCTTATCAGAAGCCTATCAGCGCCTCGCCTACGAGAGCGATAGCCATATCTTGCGCCAAGCGGAGATACTCATCCGCCGCAGGTTTGGTCGGCGCGTCAAGAGTTGATAGAGCGAAAGAAGGCCATCATTCCCACTCAATCGTTGCCGGTGGTTTGCTGGTAATATCATAGACCACTCGATTCACGCCTGCCACCTCATTGACAATCCGATTCGCTATGCGCGCCAGCAGATCGTATGGCAATCTAGCCCAATCAGCCGTCATGAAATCTCCAGTCGTGACCGCGCGTACAGCAATCACATGCGCATACGTGCGGCCATCACCCATTACGCCTACACTCTGAAGCGGCGTAAGGACTGCAAAGACCTGGCCGAGTTCCCGGTACAGTCCGGCACGGCGCACTTCTTCCAGCACAATCGCATCCGCGCAACGCAAGGTTGCCAGCCGCTCCTCCGTCACTTCGCCAATCACCCGAATTGCCAGACCGGGGCCGGGAAACGGATGCCGCCAGACCCACTCTTCCGGGAGGCCCAATTCGCGGCCTACTTCACGAACCTCGTCCTTAAAAAGGTACCGGAGTGGCTCGATCAGCCGCAGCGCCATCTGCTCCGGCAACCCACCCACATTATGGTGGGTCTTGATGCGCACTGCTGCGCTAGCATCATGACTGGTGCTCTCAATCACATCGGGATAGAGCGTCCCCTGTGCCAGAAAGTCCACACGACCGAGCTTGCCAGCTTCCTCCTCGAAGACGCGCACAAACTCCTCACCGATAATACGCCGCTTTGCCTCAGGATCAATGACATCTGCCAGTCGGCTCAGAAAGCGCGCGCGCGCATCCACCGCCACCAGGGGGATATGCAGATGCTGCCGAAACGTCTCGATGACCTGCTCTGGTTCGCCAGCGCGCAGGCAGCCTGTATCCACAAAAATGCAGGTCAGTTGATCGCCTATCGCCTGATGAACCAGCACTGCCGCCACCGCCGAATCCACCCCCCCGGAAAGGCCACAGATCACACGCCCATCACCCACCTGCGCCCGAATCTTCGCAGTTGTCTCTTCGATAAACACCCCAGCCGTCCAGGTAGGCTGACAATCACATATCTCATAGAGGAAGTTCTGTAGAATCGCTGTTCCCTGGGGCGTGTGCGTCACCTCTGGATGGAATTGCAGCCCTATCAGCCCGCGTGGATGAGCCATCGCCGCGATAGGCGTATTGGTTGTACTTGCCAGGCATACAAAACCCGGTGGCAGCACGGCCACGCTATCTCCGTGACTCATCCAGGCGCGCAGCCGCGCGCCTTCTGCCAGCCCCAGGGCACGAAAGAGCGGGTGCCCATCTGGCGAGGGCAACAAATCAAGCTCTGCTGCGCCATACTCACGCTGGCCGGTAGCCGGGGCCACCTCTCCTCCCAGTTGATAGGCTAGCAATTGCATACCATAACAGATGCCAAGTACGGGCAGTCCGCTCTCCAAAATCGCCTGATCGCAGAGAGGTGCCCCAGGATCATAGACGCTATTTGGCCCACCCGAAAGAATCACTCCACGCACATTCAGCCGACGTAGCTCAGCCAGGGTCGTGCTGGCGGGAAGTAGCTCGCAATAGACGCGGCACTCCCGCACACGCCGCGCAATGAGCCGGCTATACTGCGACCCAAAATCCAGGATTGCAATCGTCTCGCGCTCCGTTGGCTTAATTAGCGTCCGCTCTTGTTCTACCTGCAACACGTATCTCCGCTCCTGGGTAGTTTGCTATTTATCCCTCTGGTGTTCCAGCTTCAGGTACATGGCCTGCTGGAACTTCCTATCACCGACCAGAGAAGGTTTCGCCTGCTACTGCATCACTTACCTGCTTGCCATCTGGCATCTCGCCCGCATTATAACACCTAAGCCCCTATCCTGGAACTAACCGGGCAAAGCAGTTGCGCTCCATCCCCTACCCAACTTCAGGACGGCCTTACTTCACGTGCAGCAGCAAAAAGAGTATAATGCTCCTGTGTGGGAGAAAGTGGGGAAAAGTGGGGAACAGAACTTGCTATAAAGGGAGTAACTGGCGTTTGGAAGAGCGAACGGTGTTACATGGCAATCTTCATTGGCTTTACAGGCGAATTCACGCATACGCTAGATACAAAGGGGCGCCTGGCGCTTCCGGCCAGGTATCGTGCGCGCTTCGAGGATGGGGTCGTAATTACGCCCGGCGTAGAAATATGCCTGTACGTCTACCCAATGGAAGCCTGGGAGGCCAAAGCCAGACAGATTGAAGAAAAGAACCTGAACGCTGCCCAACGCCGTCAGGTGGAGCGAATCTTCTTTGGCAGCGCCACCGAATTGGAACTCGATGCCCAGGGTCGGGTGACGATCCCGTCCAAGTACCGCGAACGCATCGGTCTGGAAAACGAGGTCTTGATCGTCGGCGCACGGGATCGCCTGGAACTCTGGAACGCCGTTCATTATCGTGAAGCTCTGGCACAGATTCAGCCTGAAGCCCTGCAAGGGCTGGACCTGCCGTTTTAATTCCGATGCCGAAAGGCAAGGACCTCAGCTACAATGGTTGCTATGCCTTTGAGAACACAACATATCCCGGTGATGCCTGCCGAAGTGCTGGACGCGCTGCGCCCGCATCCTGGCAGGCGCTATATTGACGGTACAGCCGGAGGTGGAGGGCACACTACGCTCCTGCTAGAGCACAGCGCCCCAAACGGCCAGGTGCTGGCAATTGATGCAGACCCTTACGCGCTCCAGCGCATCACAGAGCGATTGAAAGATTCCCCCGCAGCAGGTCATCTTATGCTGGCGCAGGGAAACTTTGCAACGCTCAAGCAGATCGCCGAAGACGCCGGTTTTCAGCAGGTAGATGGGATCCTCTTTGATCTGGGCCTCTCGTCCGATCAGCTTGCCGACCGCGAGCGTGGCTTTTCTTTCACGGGGGATGCACCGCTGGATATGCGCTTTGATCCAGCGTCCCCCATGACAGCAAGCGACCTGATAAACACACTCTCAGAGGATGAGCTTGCTGAGCTTATCTGGCGCTACGGCGAGGAGCGTCGCTCGCGCCAGATCGCCCGGCGCATTGTTCAGGCCCGTATGCGCCAGCCAATCACACGAACAGCAGAACTGGCACAGTTGATAGCGGCTGGTATCCCCGGCCATCCGGGTGGCATCCATCCCGCCACACGTACTTTCCAGGCGTTGCGCATTGCCGTCAACGACGAGCTACAGAACCTGGCAGATGCTTTGCCACAGGCAGTAGAGTTGCTTGCGCCAGGCGGAAGGCTTGCCGTTATTAGCTTTCACTCGCTCGAAGACCGCATCGTCAAACGATTCTTTCAGGCCGAGGCGCGGGATTGTATCTGCCCTCCTCATACTCCAATCTGCACCTGCGGGCATCAGGCGCGAGTACAGCTTATTACGTCTCATCCCCTGGTCGCGTCTCAGGAGGAACAACAGCACAACCCACGTTCGCGCAGCGCAAAGCTACGGGTGATAGAACGCACGACGCGGCAGGGCACAAACTAACAAAAAAGTTGGAACAGCATGTATAGCGCAAATAGCAACCAAAAAAGGACCGGGCAAGCCAAACCGTTGCAGGCAGCACGCGCGAGACGGAGGCTTGCTTCATCGTTGTACCACCTGGGACCAGTACCACTCAGTACCATTGGTGCCATTCTGATCAGCTTGCTTGCATTGCTCTATCT
>Ga0207433_10015817_pt1 | contig 10688 bp, 7 predicted proteins | sample YelNatPaOPGAMG01_FD_187559 | JGI IMG/M metagenome (GOLD analysis project Ga0207433, IMG submission 187559) | Hot spring thermophilic microbial communities from Obsidian Pool, Yellowstone National Park, USA - OP-RAMG-01 (SPAdes) (version 3) | ecosystem: Environmental > Aquatic > Thermal springs >...
TTTGAATGCTTTCTCAACATCTTCTGGGTTGGCAATGTCGCCAGCCACCAGCCTTATCTTATCTTTTACATCATTAAGCTCGTATTCTTTTCCCAGCGACATGTTGTCTAATACCGTTACATCTTCACCTTGTGAGACAAGCATTGCTGCAATTGTGCTCCCAATAAAACCTGCTCCGCCTGTAACCAAAATCCTAGCCATGTTAACATTTTTAACGGATAGTTTTATTAATACCTAGCGCATTTGCGTGGCAATTCTAGAAGAAACAAAAACTGTTCTTAGAAAATTTCGTTATAGTCGTTGCACACGCCAACGAGCATCATCGTCTGATGGAGCCGCGCACAATGCCAATGATTTCTCCAATATCAACCGCCCTGAGCACAACCGCTGCTAGTCCGTAGATTGCGACCACAGCCACGCCATATGTGATTGCCGCGGGAAGCGAGAACGTATGCTGCCATACGGGCAGGAGGAATGCTATCGTTGCAAGCGTGCAAAGCGCGGGCTTCCAAACGTAGCTGAGCGGAATCCTCGTTGAGATGAACCTCGCCGCAATTATTGTTTCTAAGACCGCTACAAGAACGCGAGGGGCCGTCACTGCAACCGCGGCACCAAGAACGCCAAAGCCGGGCGCGAGAAGGAACAGCAGGAGTATTTGGGCGGCCGTTGCAACCGCGCTCGCATACGTTGTTATCTTCACTACATCTTTCCCAGCAAGCAGCGCCTCTGCAATATTCTTCAGCATCAGCTCAAACGTGAGGAGGGAGAGAACAACCATTATTGGATATGCGTCATTGTAATCGCCTTTGTAAAACAAATTGAGGAATTGCGTGCTGACCAAAATGACCCCTGAAATCATCAGGAAAGCGAACACGAAGCCGTACCTGAGCGTCAAGCCGAACATCCTTTTGCTTCTTTCAACATTCTCGTATACATAGGCAGGCATGAATATGCGGATCGGGAATGGGAAAAGGAGGATGGTCGCGTTCGCCCAAAGCCATGCAACCCTGTAGATTGCTACATCTGAAATAGGCCTGAATAACCCAAGGATAAGCGTATCTGACCACTGCATGAGTATATATACGATGGCGCCGATTGCGCAATATATCATATAGCTCTTAAGCGCTGCGAAGTTTGGCTCTTTATCCTCTGCCTTTGCGAGCGTTGGGTTTCTTAACGCGAAGGTGGCGCCGGTTAAAACAGAAATTGCGCATGCAACTGCAACGCCCATCAGTATGCCTACGTAGTCCTGCCGGTAAATGAAGAAAGCCAGGACCGGCAGCAAAACCCGCCCGAAGTTGAAAAGCGAACTCAGGATGAGCGAGTTTCTGGCTTCCTTCAGCGAGATGAAAAGGGTTTCAAAGAATTGCGAAAATGAATAAAAGAAGAGGAAGAGTGCGCCAACCCGAATTCCTTCCGCCAGTGTGGGCAGATTATAAATGCCTGCAATGTTATCGGCTGCGAGAAAGCAGATGGCTGAGATTCCAAGCGCAGAGAGTAACTTCCATTTGAATGCTTCTATGAAATACTTTCGCGCAATCCCGTTTTTCACGCCTTCTGGTATGAAGCGCAACAGCGCGCCCTGAACCCCAAAATCCGCAACACATATCCCTATTGTGGCTACACCTAATACCAGAGAGTAATACCCGAACCCGTCCTTCCCAAGGATGTTTGGAAATATAAAGGTGGATAGGATGCCGGCAAGGAATGTCACTGCCTGTATGCCTAGCCCATAAATATTCTCTCTGAATAGATACGCGTACCACTTCTTCTCGGTTTTCTTTGCCATAAAATTAACTTTTTAATGTATGCGAATTAAAAAACTGAGTTGGGAGGCTTAAATGGCAAGATATTTCGGAACGTATGGGATTCGTGGAAAACTGGATTTGCTCACGCCAGAATTCGTTTCTGGGATGTGCGCGGCGTTCGGCTCAACGCTCCAAGGCGGTACCGTCATTATTGGCACGGATGCGCGCACTTCGCGGGATATGATAAAGCACGCTGCTATTGCTGGCTTGCTCTCATCCGGCTGCGAAGTGATTGACTTGGGGGTAGTTCCCTCCCCAACAGTGGAGCTTGAGGTCAAGCGCCAGAGGGCAGCGGGTGGCGTCATAGTCACTGCATCGCACAACCCTCCGGAGTGGAATGCCCTGAAATTCGTCGGAAGGGAGGGTATAGGGCTGACGAAGGAGAAAGGTGAGCAGATTGAGGCGCTTTTTGAATCTGGCAGGTTTAAACGCGCAGATTGGGATGGACTAAAGGGTGTTTCCCGCTATGAATTGGCAATCCGCGAGCATATAGATGAGATAAGAAAACATATAGATGCGGAAGCGATTGCGAAGAGAAAGCCGTTCCTCGTGCTGGACTGCGGGAATGGGGTGGCAGGCTTGTTCGCACCGTATCTCTTCCGCGAGCTTGGCTGCCGCATCATCACACTGAATGCCCAGCCGGATGGATTCTTTCCTGGCAGGAATTCGGAGCCGACGCGCGAGAACCTAGCGAATCTCATTGAAGCGGTAAAGGCGCTCAAAGCAGATATGGGAATTGCTTGGGACGGGGATGGCGATCGCGTGATATTCATAGATGAAAATGGCGGGTATGTTTGGGGAGACAAATCATTCGCATTGTCTGCGAGGATAAGGATGCGTGAAAAAAAGGGCGTTGTTGCTACAACCGTTGCAACAAGCGATGTTGTAAAGGAGGTCGTTGAGGCAAGCGGAGGAAAAATAGAATATACGAAGGTTGGCGCACCTTATATCGCTGAGAGGATGGTTGAAACAAAAGCGGTTCTTGGAGGAGAGGAGGTTGGCGGCGTTGTTTGGCCCGAGATATCGTTGGGCAAGGATGGTTTCATGACAGCGGCGAAAATCGTAGAGGAGGTATGCCGCTCCGGAAAGCCGCTCTCCACGCTCATCGCCTCACTCCCCACCTACTTCAATGCTAAGGGAAAGGTTGATTGCGGGATGAAAGACAAGGCGAAAATACTCTCAGGCATCTGCTCCGAGTTTTCAAGAGAGAAGGGCGCAGAGGCGATAACTATTGATGGTATACGCATTAATCTGCCAGATGGTTGGGTGATCGCTAGGGCAAGCGGAACAGAGAATTACTTCCGCGTGTTCGCAGAGGCGAAAACGCAAGCCATGGCGGATGGGTTGTTAGCCAAATATAAAAATAAGGTGGAGGAAATAATCTCAAAGGTGTGACTATGACAAAGGCAGTTGTCTTATGCGGTGGAAAAGGAACCAGATTAAGGCCCTATACATACTCTGTTCCAAAGCCGATGCTTCCGCTTGGCAGGAAACCCATACTTGAATTCGTCATTAATAACCTGAAACATCACGGCTTCAATGAAATCTTCCTTACAGTTGGTTATCGCAAGGAGCAGATAATGGATTACTTTGGTGATGGATCAAAATTCGGGGTGAAGATTGCATATTATTCCGAAAGTGAAGAGAAGCCTCTGAATACCGCGGGCTCGCTGCTTCCTGCGAAGAAGGAACTTCTGGATGATACTTTCTTGGTAGTGATGGGGGATCATCTAACTAATATCAATTTGCGCAAGTTCTACGAGTACCATAAGAAAATGTCCGGTATAGCGACGATTGCATTGAAAAGGACCGGTGTTCCGCTGGAGTATGGAATTGCGCATGTGGACGGAGAGAATAAGGTGGTAAGGTTCGAGGAGAAGCCGATAGTGCAGAACCTCGTGAATGCAGGCATGTACGTATTTGAGCCGAGGATTTTTGACTATATCAATGAATATGACGATTTCGCGAACAATGTTTTCCCGCGCTTACTTGCGAAGAGGGAGCAAATCAACGGCTTTATATTTGATGATTACTGGTTGGATATAGGCAGAACGTCTGATTATGAAGTGTTAAACCAGACGATAAGTACGATTGATTTGGTTCTCGGGAAATATATACGCTGAATAGGTTTATACAACAAAAATGCTGAGAAGCGCAAGAATTCCAAAGAAAGCCTGTATCAGCAACAGCATCCCGGTGAGCTGCGGTTCTGTGGGCTTGAACATCTTCATCAGCAGGTGGGTCAGCGAATATACCTCCCCATCATAATAGAGCCTTCCATTAGAATCGGGCTTGCCGAAGTTCTCCGCCTGGAAGCCAGAGCGCGCCTTCAAGAAGAATTCAACTATCTGCGGGGTCAAAGCGATTACGCCGACACGCTCCATGTTTCCAATCACTACTGCGCTCACTATCGCAGCGCCTATTAGATAGGTTGCGGCGTTGCCCGGAAACATCTTTGCTGGATACCAGTTGAACAAGAGAAATGCAATGCATGCTCCGAATAGGGAGAACATCAGGAAGGAAGCCTCAACAGTTCCTGGATAGCCCCACGAATGGAGCACGAGTGCGGCGAGCCCGATGAAAAGGGAGGTTATTGCTCCAACGCCACCTTCTAAGCCATTGAAACCAGCCAGCAGATTTATGAGGTTTGAACATGCCACGACACCGATGGGCACAAGCAGGAGCGTGTAAAGATTTATGTCCACGGACCCAAGCAGCGGAAGCGTGTATACCCCGAGATTAAAATCAATTGTAAAGAAAATGAAATTCATCGTGCTTGTACCGGCTTTTACGACCATGAGCGGCAGCGCAGCGAAAGCAGGTATTACTACGCGGTACTTGTCCGGTATGTCCAGCACGTCATCAAGGATTCCGAGCAATGCGATGATGATGGTTGAGCATATTGCAGCCAGCATCAGAGTGAAATTGAGCGAAGCAGATTGGAGCTGGAGCGAGATGAGTGCGGCGATTACGAAGCCGAAGACTATTGCTACGCCGCCGTATTTTGGCAGGAGGGGCGTATCTGGTTTGTTCAAATCCTTGGAAACGATATTCTTCGCCTTCATCCTTCTGATTAATTTGGGAGAGAATATGAGAACCGTTATTGCAGAGATTGCAATTATGAGCGCACACGCAACAAAGAAGTTGATGTTCATCCACCCACCTTATAAACCCTCACAGCACCTTCCAACTCCGGATAAACTTTGGTCAAACCATCAACGTTCCCGAAAAACGCATTGAACAGGTTCACATTATAATCTTCATATGGGTAGATGGCGCGCACGATTCTTCCTTCCGCATCACGGAGCAGGACGAAGCGTGCAAATGGGACGCGGTGTGTATTGCCGGATGCTTCAATTATTATTGCGTAGCTTGAAGGATCAAATCCTGCGCCCTCTATGAATGGGATGTATGCGGCGTTTCCGCTTTGCGAAACAAAGAAGCCGTAAACCATCCCTGTCTCATCTTTTCTAAACGCAATGAAGCCGAATGAATCCATTCGTACAGCGGTCCTGTTGGTCTCATTTTTCAGTTCCTCAATAGAATCAAAAGCTGAAGAATCAAGCAACAGGTAATCAATACCTAAGGCAGAAAGCCTTGAAGCGTTTCCCTTGGGGCTTAAAAGCCAGTCCGCAACCCCTTCTGAAACAACCTTGCGCTGCAGAAGGAATGCATATGCGTCGTTTTGCCCAACAACACCGATTACTGCATCTTGCGGCGTATTGATTGCTACCCAGTCAATTGCGCCTGCAATCTCACCTTTGAATGGTTCCACTTGGCTTTGCGCTAGGAGAAGGGCGGATGAGAATGAGGCGAATGCGAGCATGGCTGCGAGCGAATAAGTAACGTATTCGGAGAGCCGCTCGCCCTTATACATGGCTGCTGCGAAAGCCACCCCCACTCCAATAAATGCACCGAATAATGCGGAGGTGGAGAACTGGAACAAGCCAAGCAGGAAGACGAATGCAGCGAAACCACCCAACCCTCCTGCGACAGCCAAGGCAATCCGTCTCTCCTTAATGACTGAACCGATTTGCTCAAAAACAAAAGCACTTAATAGAGCAAAGCCTGGCAATGCGCAAACGGGTGAGTAAAGCCCTTCTATAACAGATGCGACCCCGAAGATAAACGCGAACATATCGGGCTCGCAATATTCTATTCTTCCAAGAACCTTTAGTGCCGCTATAAGCAAAGCGAGCGCAATGATAGGAACGAATAGCAGGAGCAGGTGGAACTCTGCCGCAGGGTCGGAAACCATCTGCGGGATGCTTGGACCTGTGAATGCCCATCCAACGATGCCAAGCGCAACCGCAAGCACGCCTGAAGGCAAGAGGAGGTTATCCGTCTCTTCCTTATAGAAGCCAAATGCTACCCTGCCAAGCACTCCAGCAGCCAGCGCAGCGAATGCAAATATTATATCGTTCCAAGCAGCTATCGCGAACGCGAAAAGCAAACCGCTTGCGGCTGAAAAGCGGATGTCCTTCCTCTTCCAACCTTGCGTAAATAGTGCAAGACCGCAGAGGAATAATGCAAATCCAAGCGATGCAGGGGAGACAAAGCCCGACAGGAAGATGGTAATTCCCGAAATGGATGTTATGAGCATCACAGAACCGAATGCGCTGGACTCGCTGCGGTAGAAACTCCTGAGCGCGATGTACGCGGCGAGGGCAGTTAGAGCAGCCAGAAATGCAGAGGTGAGTTTAAGCGATGTGATGAGAAGCGATGGGCTGAAATCGCCAGTACCTACAAAATCCGCCACGCGGGAATAGACAAATGCCACAAATGAATAGTATATCGGGTAATTCATCGTAATGCCCTGCTCCCCTTTCACCACCTTTTCTATGTTTAAGGCATGCGAGTAGGACTTCGATGTGAACAGGTGCTCCGCCCCAAATGTTGAAAGCGCTACTGTGAGGGCGATGAGCAAAACAAACGATACAGCAAACAAATCCTTTTCATTCATCCAAATCACTCTACCTTCCAAGTTTTGCATGGGCTTGCGCGAGCGTGCCGGTTGCAAGAGCGCCATGTTGAAAGCGCTACTGTGAGGGCGATGAGCAAAACAAACGATACAGCAAACAAATCCTTTTCATTCATCCAAATCACTCTACCTTCCAAGTTTTGCATGGGCTTGCGCGAGCGTGCCGGTTGCAAGAGCGCCAATGAGGGAGATATCTCCTGCAAGCGCAGCAACTGCGATGACTTCCGCGAGTTCCCTTGAGCTCTTCACCTTCATCGCTTCAAGGAGTTCGCGCTGTGTTTCCACCCTTGTCCCGCCCCCAACAGTCCCAACGTAAAGGGCAGGGATGGTAACGGAAACGTACAAATCACCATTCTCCTCAACCTCTGCAGTTGTGACGCCCATGCTGCCATCAACGACATGGGCAGCGTCCTGCCCCAATGCAATAAATGCCGCTGCAATGATATTCGCTTGGTGCGCATTGAAAGCCAGCGCGTTTGCGAGTATGGAACCGAGCATATTCTTCCTGTAATTGACCTCAACAAATTCCTCCGGCGTGCATTTCAAGACCTTCTGCACCACACTTCTCGGAATCACAACCTCAGCCACAACGCTTTTTCCCCTTCCGAGCACGAAGTTGAGCCCACTCGCCTTCTTATCAACGCACACGTTTCCGCTTAATGCAACTATCTTGGCGAACTTCTGGTTTGCCATGATCCAGTCAACTGCTCTTTGGGTTGCGATGGTCACCATATTCAGCCCTGCTGCATCCCCAGTCTCATATGCGAACCTTAACCAAACGTTTCTCCCTATATAGAAAGGGGTGATTGAATGCAACCGCGTAAACCTTGAATTCGTTTCAGCCTCCTTTTTAATCTCCGCGTAATTCTTTTGCACCCAATCAACAAATTGAACAGAATCCGTTATGCTCTTCGTCTTGAATACGGGCGCCCTCGTCATTTCGTCTTTGAGAATCTTTGCCCTTGCGCCTCCTGCGCCATTTATGGCAGTGCAGCCTCGGTTAACGCTTGCAACAAGCGCACCTTCAGTTGTCGCGAGGAAGATGGGATATGTTCCATCCGCATGGTCTCCTTTCACTTTCACTGGTCCAGCAACGCCAACAGGAACTTGAACCACCCCTATTGGCGAGTCAATATTCCTCCCTGTGACTGCGGGCAGGTTGATGGTATAACTGCCAACGTGCTTCAGTTTTACGCCAGACAGCTCCTCCACTGCGTTTCTGCGTATATCTATTGCTTTCTCCTGCTCACAATGCTCCTGTATCTCATGTAACTTTATCTCCCCGTTCAAGACCTTCTTTAAAATCTCTTCCATAATCACCACGCGCTATATCCTTATTGAAGGCGTGAAAATAAAAACAGATGCTCACCGACTGTTTCGTTTTTTCCTTACTATGCATGCATCCGTGTTTGCAGTGGGTTTCGCATCGCTTTTGCGCTTCCAAAGCCAGATAAGAAACGTGGAGAACAGCGTGGTTGCTATAATCACCGCAAGGGTCAATTCCATATAATCCCTTGCCAGCGCCAACCCATATGAAAGCGGCAGTTGCGATACGACTGCAGCCGCGAGCCCACGGGGGGCAATCGCGGTGATGAGTTCGCTGTCCTTCCGAAGCACCTTGCTTCCGAATGTACTGGCGAATACCCCAAACCTCCTGGTGAACATGAGTCCAACGGAGATGAGCAAGCCCACCATCACGAGCAGCATATTCTGTGCAACGAAAATTGCCCCAAGGTAAACGAAGAAGAACGTGCGCACGAATAGCGAAATCTCTGTTTGGAACAATTTTATGTTTGAAAGGTCAACAAGCAATGGGCCAGAGCGGAATGCATTAGCCAGTTCTGTGCTGTTTCCCAGTATTATTCCAAAGAAGAGCGTGGAGATTGCGCCACTTCCGCCAACCATCTCCGTTACAGCATACAATATCGCTATTGAGGCGAGAGCCATCATTGGCTTTGGTGAAGTTATATGCACCTTGTGCAGAATGTAAAGCCACACTGCTGCCCCAAGTATGCCAAACATTGCCCCGATGGAGAATGCGCTTAAAATATCTCCGAAGAGGTCTTTCACGTCAAAGAAACCGCCTGCCAAAACAACCTTTATCAATGCAATTGAGACTACGACGGTCAGCATGTCCGTCATTACTGATTCAAGAACCAACACATCCTCTGTTTCATCGCATGGCTTAATCTGCTTGACAAGCGCGATAACAGTTACGGAGGATGTTCCGCTAATTATTGCCCCTAAAAGCGCACCAGATAGATAGTCCCAGCCAAGCGCAAGATTCATTGCAAGCGCGCAGAAGGCAACAGAGAAAACCATGTCCAAAATAGATAGTAAGATAGCCCGCGGGCTCTGGTAAATCACCTTATACATATTTAGCGCCAGCCCGCTCTCAAATAGTATAAGCATGAGCGCTATCGGGGCAACAAAAGGCGCCACTGTCATTAGCGCAGCAGGCTCAAACAAACCCAGCCATGGACCTACGGCAATTCCAATCGCGAGTAGTATTATTGTATCGGATATTCCGGTCTTGGAGAATATCAGTTCACCCAATAAGCCTATTACGAAGATTCCGCCAGACAACAGAAGGAACGTATTTACATCTATCATATTGTTCAAACAAATTTTATCCGGCATCTTTTTAAGTCTCGCTATCCCCGTTAATCACATGTGGAAAATTGTGCGGTGCCCCAAGTGCGGTGCGATACAGGCAACGTGCGCGTCTGTTGAATTGAGATGCAAGTCTTGTGGCGCCGCATCTGTTATGCATTCTGAGGGGCAATGCCGCATAGAAATCCTTGCTGAAGTCAAAGATGCCAAAACAGCAGGGTATCTCGTGAGGCGGCTCAAACTGATGGAAGCAATGCAAGAGAAGGGCAAGGAATAAGAGTGTTTAGCACATGCAATCGGAGTTTGTTAAGTTTAAGAGCATGTGCTGGTCCGAGTGACGTTGCAACCATTGTTCGTGTCAAAGATGCTGTCTCCGCTGGAAATTGTGACAGTGTTGCAGTAGAGGTCGTAGTAACTGCCCCCTGATTGATTGTTGTTACACGCAATGTTGTCATCAAGGAGGTTGTTATTTGAATAATCATCTAATACGATGCCATGTTGTCTATTTAATCTCACGGTGTTGCTTGCGATGGTGTTGTTGGTTGAAATTCGAAAAAGTAATATTCCGATTGAGTTTGAATTTGCGGTGTTGCTTCTGACTATATTGTATAAAGAGGAATGGAGGAATATGCCATATGTGTTTGAGCTTGCGATGTTGCTTGTGATAGTGTTGTTGTTTGAAGATACATAAAGTTCTATGCCATATGTGTTTGAGCTTGCGATGTTGCTTGTTAGGGTGTTGTTGTTTGAAGAGACCTCAATGAGTATGCCATGTTGGGTGTTTGAATTTGCGGTGTTGCTTGTGATAGTGTTGTTTGAAGATCCATAAAGGAGTATGCCATATGTGTTTGAGCTTGCGTTGTTGCTTGTGATGGTGTTGTTTGAAGAGGAATCAAGGTATATACCATACGAAAAATTTCTTACAATACAATTCTTAATAGTGACCCCAGTGGTAGAATTAAGATAAATCCCGTATCCACTCCTATTTCCAGTTATCGTTTTGCCGTTGCAGTCCAGCGTTGAACCGCTTCCTCCAGATGTTATTGTTATGCATGTGCCGTTTGAGTTTAGGTTGTTCTGCAAGACGTAATAGCCGGGGGAACTAATTGTTGTAGGCTCGGTTATCGGTGATGGTGTGGGGGTCGGGGTAGCACCAGAGACGCCTGACTCAAACCTTGCATTCAAATCTCCGCAAACCTGCCTTGTTAAGCCAGACTCTACTTCTTCATATTCTATGCAAACCTTTCCCCTATAGCGCTGGCCCACCTCTGCATTGGATGGGTTTA
>Ga0207433_10015820_pt1 | contig 10686 bp, 9 predicted proteins | sample YelNatPaOPGAMG01_FD_187559 | JGI IMG/M metagenome (GOLD analysis project Ga0207433, IMG submission 187559) | Hot spring thermophilic microbial communities from Obsidian Pool, Yellowstone National Park, USA - OP-RAMG-01 (SPAdes) (version 3) | ecosystem: Environmental > Aquatic > Thermal springs >...
TATTTGTTCTTGGGGGATTTCAGATATGGTTGATATGAGGGATTTTATCTCTTGTTTTATTACTTTGAATTCCTTATCTTCCATTTTGTTTAATTATACAAGAAATTTATTGTATATTCAAGGATTTTTATTTTCTCTAAATGTAATTATTGCAAATATAGGGTTATCTATTTCATGCGCTAATGAGGCAGAAAAATGATCCATTGTTCGTTGTCTTTTTAATTGTTCTTCTTTTGCTAAACGGATTCTTTCTTCCTGCCAGAATATACAATTTTCATCCCAGATTTTGTATTAGTTGTTTGGAAAACTTCTTATACGCATATTGCAAAGAACACAGAGTTTTTCTTTTCCCACCCGTCGGCTGGGAAAATGTTTATTTTAATTGAATTTTTCCAATCCCACCCGTCGGGTGGGATTGGGGTTGATCGGTTTTATTAAAATAAGAGATGAAAATTAAAATTTAAAAATATAAAGACTTTTAGAAACCAAAAGAGAATTCATTAGATGGATTTTTTTTAAAATAGACAATCTATTTTGCAAAAATATTAAAATTTTAACAATTTTTAGAAAAATGTTGACAATATATTGATTTGTGTTAATTTATAATAAAAATTTTATTTAATTATGCAAAGTCAACTACCATTTATATTACAAATTATACCTTTATTTTTTCTTTTTTTTGTATTCTATTTTTTTATTATCCTGCCACAGAAGAAAAAACAAAAGGAATTTAAAGATATGATAAATAGCATAAAGAAAAACGATGAGGTTGTAACAATCGGTGGTATTCATGGTGTAGTTGTAAATATTAAAGAAAATACATTTATAATAAGAGTTGATGATAATACTAAAATAGAGATTGATAAATTTGCTATAGCAAGAAAAAAATAATGATAAGAAAAGAACATTTAAAATTTAGACTTTTAGTAATAATTGGATTAACAATTCTTGGTATCTTTTTAATCTTTCCTTTAAATAAAAAAATAAATTTAGGCTTAGATTTAAAAGGTGGAATGTATGTTCTTTTAAAAGGAGATACAAAAGGACTTGAACCCAGTAAAATAAGAAATGCTACAGAGGCTGCTATAGAAAAGATTAGAACAAGGATTGATGATTTTGGAGTAAAAGAGACATCAATTAGTTTAGTTGGTGATAATTTAATATTAGTTCAAATCCCGGGTATTATAAATACTGAAATTGTAAATAAGTTAAAAGAAGTTGGAAAGTTGGAATTTAAATTAGTAGAGGAGGATAAGGAAAAAATAAACAAAGCTATAGATGGAGAAGTTCCGGAAGGTTATGAATTATTAGAATTTCATGGAGATAAGTTTCTTCTCTATAAAGAGCCAAGTTTGGTTGGTTCTGATTTGGCAGAAAGTTTCATTGGTCTTGATTCTATTGGAATGCCTTCTGTAAAAATTCAATTTACAAAAGAAGGAACAAAAAAATTTGCAAAGGTTACAGAAGAGAATGTAGGAAAACGACTTGCTATAGTTTTAGATGGAAAGATAAAAAGTGCTCCTTTGATAAAAGAGGCGATTTTAAGCGGACAGGCAGAGATAACAGGTGAATTTACTATGGATGACGCAAGGCTTTTAAGTTCTATTTTAAATTCAGGAGCCTTGCCTATACCTTTGTCTGTTGAAGAAGAAAGATCAGTTGGTCCACTTTTAGGTTCGGATTCAATAAAAAGAGGTCTTAATTCTATAATTTTAGGTATATTTTTAGTTGTTGTCTTTATGCTTTTTTATTATTTTTTTGGAGGAATAGTGGCTTTTATATGTTTAGTTTTGGATTTGATTTTTATACTTATGGGATTAAAAATCTTGAATGCTACTTTAACACTTCCGGGAATTGCAGGAATAATTTTAACATTAGGTATGGCTGTTGATGCCAATGTTTTAATTTATGAAAGGATTAGAGAAGAGTTAAAATCAAAAAAACCACTGCTTGTAGCTATTAAAAATGGTTTTGATTACTCTAAAAGCGCTATTTATGATTCAAATATTACAACTATAATAGCAGCTGTATTTTTATTCTATTTTGGGACAGGTCCAATTAGAGGTTTTGCAACTACTCTTATTTTGGGTAATATAGTAAGTATTTTTACTGCCATATGGGTGGGTAAGACTATTTTAAGTTTATTTTTAAATATGGGACTTGCAAAGTTTCCAATGCTTGAATTTTTTAAATCTAAAAATATTGATTTTATAAGTTTAAGAGTTTTTTGTTTTATTCTGTCAATTGTATTGATAATTTTTGGTATGTTTAATTTTTATTCTAAGCAGGAATATATCTATGGTGTTGATTTTAAGGGAGGTCAAGTTTTAGAATATAAGATTAATCCAGCCGTTGAGATTGAAAAGATAAGAAATATATTAAAAAATAACGGGATAACTAAAGTAGAGATTCAGGATTTTAAAGATGTTGAAGGCGGAGTTATTATAAAAAGCAGAGAGTCTATAGAAGAAAAAGCAGATAAAATATTAAAAGAAAATTTTAAAGTTGTTGAAAAGTTAAATGTAACTACCATAGGACCTTCGGTTGGAAAGATATTAAAAGAAAAAGCAACCCTTGCTGTAATATTTTCTATACTTGGCATTCTTTTTTATGTAGGTTTTAGGTTTAAACACTTTGATTTTGGATTAGCAGGTGTTATCGCGCTTCTTCATGATGCACTTATTGCTTTAGGTTTTGTTTCAATTTTTAATTATGAAGTAAATATGCTTACAATAACCGCTTTGCTTACTATAATTGGTTATTCTATAAATGATACAATTGTTATTTATGATAGGGTGAGAGAATTATCTAAAAAATTTTCTAAATTATCTTTAAAGGACCTTATAAATAATGCAATTAATTCTACTCTTTCAAGAACAGTTATAACCTCTTTTACTACAATTATGGTAGTTGTAGCTATGTATTTTTTAGGTGGAGAGGCTTTGAAAGGTTTTTCTTTTTGTCTTTTAGTTGGTTTTATTTCTGGAGTTTATTCTACCATATTTATTGCTTGTCCATTAGTCCTTCTTTTCCGTAAGAAATCCACATTATAGTTTTTCTTAATTTTTTTATGTTTGATACTTTAAAGATATATATTAATAAGATAATCTCTTTAGAAGAGGTAAAAGCAAAATTAATTGAACTTGGTTATAAAAATGTTGATGAGGTCTTTTTAGAAGGTGATTTTTCTTTAAAAGGCGATACATTAGAGGTTTTTCCAACAAACTTTAATTTTCCTTTAAGGATAGAGTGGGAATTTGAGCATATTGGAAAAATCTATAGTTTTGATAAGAAGGTAAATAAAAAGATAACAGATTATGATTTTATTATAATCATACCCTACATTAAAAAGATAAGAAAATATTCAAGTGAAGAATTACCTTTAGATACAGTTTTAAGGATTCAGAAAGGAGATTATGTAGTTCATACAAAATATGGGATTGGAATATTTAAGGGAGTTAAAAAATTAAAAGTTATAGATAAAGAAGATTATTATTTTGAGATTGAATATGAAAATAAAGATAAGATATATGTTCCAAGAGAAGAGGCACATTTTATACAAAAATATACAAGTTTTTCAAATAGAACTCCGAAGATAACAAATTTAAATTCCAAAGAGTGGATAATAACAAAAGAAAAAGTAAAAAATGGTATAAGAGAATTTGCTTTAGAATTATTAAAGTTAGAGGCGCAAAGAAGATTATTTGGTGGATTTAGTTTTTCAAAAGATACAGATTGGCAGAAAGAATTTGAAGAGAAATTTATATACGAGGAAACAGAAGATCAACTGAAAGCAATTCAGGAAGTAAAGGCTGATATGGAATCAAATATGTGTATGGATAGATTGGTCTGCGGAGATGTAGGTTATGGTAAAACAGAGGTGGCTGCAAGGGCTGCTTTTAAAGCTGTTATGAGTTCAAAGCAGGTTGCTTTTTTGGTTCCAACTACGGTTTTGGCTTATCAACATTATTATAATTTTAAAAAACGTATCGAAAATTTTCCAGTAAATGTAGAGATGCTTTCAAGGTTTAGAAGTATTTCAGAACAAAAAAAGATAATTAAAGATATAAGAGAAGGAAAAGTTGATATAGTAATAGGTACACACCGTTTGCTTTCAGATGATGTTGTTTTTAAAGATTTAGGTTTACTTATCATAGATGATGAACATCGTTTTGGTGTTGAACACAAAGAGAAGATAAAGAAATTAAAAGTTGGTATTGATGTTCTTGTTCTTTCTGCAACACCTATCCCAAGAACGCTTTATATGAGCCTTATAGGTATAAAAGATATTTCAGTTATCAGGACTCCGCCACCAAACAGACTGCCAATAAAAACAAAGATTATAGAATTTTCTCCAAAATTAATAGCTAATATAATAACAAGTGAAGTGAATAGAGGTGGCCAGGTATTTTTTATAAACAATAGAATCGCTACGATAAATAAAATAGCAAATGTTATTAAGAAATATTTACCAGAATATATCTCAATAGGTATAACTTATGGAAGACTCCCTCCAAATGAGATTGAAAAAACTATGGTAGATTTTATGCTTGGAAAAATAGATTGTCTTTTTTCAACAGCTATAGTAGAATCAGGTATTGATGTACCAAAAGCAAATACTATAATTATTAATAACGCTCATATGTTTGGTTTGGCAGATTTGCATCAGTTAAGGGGAAGGGTTGGCCGTTTTAATATTCAGGCTTATGCATATCTTGTGGTTCCTAAGTTTCTAACCTTATCAAAAGAAATGCAGGAAAGATTATCTATTATTGAAAAGTTTTCTCATCTTGGTTCTGGTTTTGAGATAGCAACAAATGATTTGGAGATGAGAGGTGCCGGAAATATTTTAGGTAAAGAACAGCACGGTTTTATTTGGATGATTGGATTTGATTTATATTGCAGATTTTTAAAAAAAGAGATAGAATATTTAAAAGAAACATTTAAGATAAATTAAAATTTATATGAAGATATTTTTAATTTTAGTTTTGTTTTTGTTTTCCAATATCAATATTTTTGCAGAAGACTCTATAAAGATTATTGCGCGGGTTAATGATTTAGCAATTACCTCAAAGGATTTAGATGATTTTATAAAAGCATTATCTTTATATTTACAGGATGAATATAAAGATGAAGAGGATTTAAAGAAAAATGCTTTAGAAAGATTAATAGAAGACAAACTTATTTTAAATGCCGCAAAAAAAGAAAATTTTCAAATCCCGGATTATTTAATAGAAGCAAGATTAAAAGATGTAATGTCAAGATTTAAATCAAGAGAGGAGTTTGAAAATTCTTTAATAGAAAAAGGTTTAACCATTACAAAGTTAAGAGAACGTATAAAAGAGCAGTATTTAATTCGTTTTGCTTTGGATAAATATGTGAATTCCCGCATAGATGTTTCTCCATCCGAAGTTCTTAAATTTTATAACGAAAGGAACAATCTTTTTGTTTTACCACCGACTTATAAATTGTGGATAGCAAGTTTAAAAGATAAAAATAAATTAGTTAAGTTAGCCAATTTAATTAAAGAAAAAGGAATATTTTATGTTGAAAAAGAATATCAAGGGATATTAACAGATTTAGAGGCTTCAAAAGAAGACTTACGTCCTGAAATTTATGAGATTATAAGTAAGATGCAGGAGGGAAATATTGAAATAAAAAAGATAGATGGCATAGATTATCTTATTTATTTAGAAAAAATATTAGAGTCAAAAAAAATATCATTTGAGGAGGCAAAACAGAATATTTTAAATTTAATTAGGCAGGAGAAATTTAAAAAAAGATATAAAGAGTGGTTAGAAGAGTTAAAAGGAAATGCTTTAATAAAGATATATAATTAAATGAAAATAGTAATTACAGTTGGAGATCCAAGTGGTTGTGGTCCATTTATAAGTTTAAAGGCAATAGAAAGTTTAATAAGAAGAGATATTAATTTTATACTCGTTGGAGATTACAAAGTTTTAAATAGATTTTCTGTTTTTAAAAAATTAGTTAAAAAAATTGATTTTGTTGATCTAAATACAAAAAACATAGAAGATATAAAGCCGGGTTTCCCTTCCTATATATCCGGAGAAGCATCAATAAATTATATTGATACCGCACTTAAAATAATCTCCAAAGAAAATATAAAAGCACTTGTTACAGCGCCTGTTTCAAAGGAGGCTATTAAATTAAAATTTTCAGATTTTGTTGGTCAGACAGAATATTTGGCTAATTATTTTAAGGTAAAAAGATTTGAAATGTTTATGGTCTCTAAAAATATAAAGATTGTTTTATACACAAGGCATAAACCATTAAGAGAAGTTTCTTCTTTAATAAATATAGATAATTTGAAAAATACCATAGAGACAACATATTCTGCTTTAAAAAATCTATTTAAAATAAAAAATCCAAAAATTGCAATAGCATCATTTAATCCCCATGCCGGGATAAATACTTATTTGGAAAAAGAAGAAAAAATAATTGTTTCTGCAATAAAGAAATCCGAAAAAAATATTTTTGGACCATTTCCACCAGATTCCCTTTTTATAAAAGAAAATTTAAATAAGTATGATTGTTTTATATGTTTATATCACGATCAAGGTATGATACCTTTTAAAATGCTTTCTTTAGATACCGGCGTGAATTTAACAGTTGGTTTACCTATAATAAGAACGTCTCCTGCGCACGGGGTAGCCTATGATATTATCAGGGCTAAAAAAATCCCTTTTTTTAATTCAATGTTAGAGGCTATAAAATTGGCTTTATCTTTATCTAAATGATACCATTAAAATCATTTGGACAGATATTTTTAAAAGATAATAGATATATAGAAAAAATGTTAAATAATATGTCTATTGAAGATGAGTTTGTTTTAGAGATAGGTTCAGGTGATGGCAAAATAACAAGTTTTTTAGTTAAAAAAGCAAAATTTGTATATGCTTTAGAATTTGATAGCCGTTTTGTTGAGATTTTAGAAAGAAGATTTAAAGATTTCAAAAACATAGAGGTTATTAAGGGGGATATTTTAAAATTTCAGATTGAAAAATTAAATAAAAAAATAGTAGTTTTTGGGAATATACCTTATCATTTAAGTAGTAAAATTATAGAGTATCTTATTTTATATAGAGAGTATATAAAAATAGCTTATCTTACATTTCAAAAAGAATTTTCTGATAGGCTATTGGCAAATATTTCTACTAAATCTTACAGTGCATTGACTTGTTTTTTAAATTATTATGGTACTGCAAAGAAAATATTAGATATACCATCAAGTGCTTTTTCTCCAAAGCCAAAGGTAGATTCTACTTTTTTAAAAATAGAGTTTTACAAGGATTTGCCATATAAAGCTAAAAACGAGGATTTTCTTTTTAATATAATACGTAAAACATTTTTAAATAGAAGAAAAAAAATAATAAATTCAATTCCTATTTTAAAAGAAAAAAAAGAGCTATTAAAGGAGTTGAATTTAGATGAATATAAAAGACCGGAGGATTTGTCCATAAAAGATTATGTTTATTTAGCAAATAAACTTTTAAATTAAAATATTATGAAGATAAGCGGTTGGATATTTTTAATATTTTCTTGGTCTGTTATTTTGGCAATCTCCTTTTTCTGCTTCAAAAAGATATTTAAAAGCGGTTTTTCCTTATTAGAAGAGAAAGAAGATAATCAAAAAAAGTAATTTTTGCTATAGACTTTTGTTTAATTATATTCTAATTGAGAAATATTTATAACTTTATAGAGGATAAGATTTTTATATAGAGTTAATTTTAAAAGATTGAACCCAACTTTTGCGTTAGCAAAAATGTCCGAAGGACTTTGTTGGGTCCAACCATTGGCTTTGCTTGAAATTATAAGCCTTTCGCATTAGCGAAAGTTTTTCTTTCATAAAAAGATTTGGAACTTTTTCTTACATAGGCAATGGCTAAACTTGTTGCACAATAATAACTTTATGCTTACAAAAAGAGCCTAATGCAAAATCTCGGTTGAAAAGGAGGTTGTATGAAAAATACAATTTATATAATAATTTTTGCAATTGTTTGCATATTTATTGGAGGAGTTTTGGGTTTTAATTTAAGTCTATTAAAAGAGAAGCAGTTTAGAAGAGATTTATATCGTAAAGGATTTGGACAAAGAGAGGAGGATAGATTTAATTTTTTAGCTAATAAATTAAATTTATCAGAAGAACAAAAGACAAAATTAAAAAAGATTTTTGAAGATGGACGGGTTGAATTTAAAAATTTAAAAGAAGAGTTTATTAAACGAACCAAGCAGGCAAGAGAAGATTTATATAGAAAGATTGAAGAAATTTTAACACCCCAGCAGCAGGAAAGATTTAATAAGATAAAAGAAGGGTTTAAAAATCGCCTTGATATAAAAAAGAATCGTTTAAGAAGGATAGATAATTTATAAATATACTTTTTGGTTTGTTAGTGTGCATTAGGTTGTTTAGAAATTATAAATTCCATTTTTTGCCCCAACAGATGGAAAAATTTAGCATAAACATAAACTATTGGTAGGACAAAATTATATATTTATAAATCCTTAATGCACAATCTCTATTTATAATTTTACTTTGCAATTAGATTATTATATAATAAAATAATCTAAAAGGAGGAAATTATGAAAGCAGTAAAAGGCGAAGAACTTATTATAATAGTAGAAGATAAAATTGGAAAGTTAGAGGAGATAACAGAGATTTTAAAAAAAGAGAAGATAAACATAAGGGCAATAAATGCTTATACGCAGGAGAAAAATGCTATATTTAGAATTTTAACTTCTAATAATGTAAAAACAAAAGAACTTCTAAAAAATATTGCAGAGGTTAAAACAGAAGATGTGGTAATTGCAGAGATTCCGGATGAGGTTGGAAGACTAAATGAGTTATGTTTGAAATTAAAAGAAGCCAATATTAATATTAATTATCTATACGGTACAGCTTCAGAACCTCAAGCAACAGCCATTGTTGTTTTTTCCTGTAATGATAATTTTAAGGCTGTAGATTTAATCTCTTCTTTTTAAATGGAAGTAGTATTTCCGAGTTCTTTTTTGTGGGGAGCAAGTTTATCTAGTTATCAGACTGAAGGAGATAACTTTAATTGTGATTGGTATTTTTGGGAAAAAGAGAAGAATCTGACCCCTTCCAATAAAGCCTCAAATCATTATAACTTATTTAAAGAAGATTTTAAATTGGCAAAAGAATTAAATCTTAATTCTTTAAGAATATCTTTTGAATGGGCAAGGTTATATCCAAAAAAAGATGAGTTTAACGAGAAAGAATTGTTGCATTACAGAGAGGTTATTGATACTTTAAAGAGTTTGTCAATAAAGCCTGTTATTTGTTTGCATCACTTTACAAACCCATATTGGTTTTATAGACAAGACGGTTGGCTTAATTTAAAAAATATTGACTATTTTTTAAAATATTTAAATAATGTAGTAAGAAATTTTTTAGACGTAGAATATTGGTTGATTTTTAATGAGCCTTTAGTCTATATATATAATGGTTTTATATCTGGTATTTGGCCTCCGGGGATTAAGTCTTTTAATTGTGCAAAAAAAGCGTTTCTTAATATTAAAACAGCTTATAGAATAGGTTATAGAGAGATAAAAAATATTTATAAAGATAAAATTTCTAAGATATCTTTTTCAAAACACATTAAAATATTTAGACCGTGTAGACATTTTAGTTTCTGTTTAAATAATTTGAATGCATTTTTAAGAGATAGAATTTTTAATTTTTCTATATTGGAGGATTTGGTAAAATATTTAGATTTTATTGCTATTAATTATTATACAAAAGAATATGTACATTTTAGTGGTTTATATGGTAAAGAATGTTTAGAGTATAATACTAATGAGAGTAAAAATTCTTTGGGTTGGTATATTTATCCAAGCGGTTTATATGAGATTTTAATTAGATTAAAAAGATTTAATTTGCCAATTATGATTTCTGAAAATGGAACTTCTGAAGTTAAAGATTATTTATATGAAGATTTCTTTTTTTCGCATTTAAAAAGTTTAGCAAGAGCCTTAAATGATAAGGTTAATATATTTGGGTATTTTTGGTGGTCTTTGATTGACAATTTTGAATGGGATAAAGGATTTGGCCCTCGATTTGGTTTGATTGAGGTTGATTATAATAATTTTGAAAGAAAGATAAGGAATTTTGCGTATAAATATGCGCATGTTTGTAAAAACAATAAATTAGAAATATAATGAATATAGAAGAGGCAAAATTTATTTTATCTAATACAGGGTGTTTTAATACATTAAAACCCGAAGAAATTGATGAACTTATTTCTTTTTCTAAGATAGAAAATTATAGGAATGGAGATGTAATATATAGACAAAATGACCCGCCTGATTATTTATATTTTGTGTTAAAGGGGAGAGTTGTTGCGATAACATATCAGGATTCAAAGGAAATAGAGATAGATCTTCTTGGCAGAGGCACATCTTTTGGGATAATTTCTCTTTTTACAGGTGAACCACATTCAGTAACTACTAAATCTATAGAAGAATCTGTTATTTTAAAAGCAGATAAAGAAAAATTTAAAGAGTTTTTAAATAAACATCCGCAAATTTTATTAGATTTTTCAAGAATGCTTTCCCAACGTGTAAAGGCTTATGTTCATCCAAAAAGAATATTTCAATTTAAAAGGATTGCAATTTTAGGATTTTCTTCCAGTGGCAAGACAACCT
>Ga0207433_10015825_pt1 | contig 10684 bp, 5 predicted proteins | sample YelNatPaOPGAMG01_FD_187559 | JGI IMG/M metagenome (GOLD analysis project Ga0207433, IMG submission 187559) | Hot spring thermophilic microbial communities from Obsidian Pool, Yellowstone National Park, USA - OP-RAMG-01 (SPAdes) (version 3) | ecosystem: Environmental > Aquatic > Thermal springs >...
GCGTGTTATTTCGGGTGTTGTGGAACTGGTACGGAACGGCTGTCCCGCACACGTCGGACCGCAGCTCCAGAATTTCGACTCGCTACGCCTCGGCGCGTTTGCGCTGAAGAATTGTGTGTGGTGGTGTGGGTTCAACAGAATTCCGGCCGGCAAGGGCGAGCATAGACCCCAATACGGAAACCGGAGGGAATTTTAACGATCGGGCCGGCAGGTGGACCGTTGAAGATTCTTCGCTGAATACGACCAAGTTTGCAGGTAGCACTAAAGTTGCGTGTTGCGGCAAGCGCTTGACAGGCGCACGGGACGGTTGACGCCCGCCATGATTCTAACCAACAGAACATGGAGCCGGCCTGTCCCGCCGAAGCAGGACAGCCCGGCCATGAGGCGTTGACCACGTGGGTCAGTGCGCCTTACGTGCTTGACGCTGTAGCGTCCGCACAATGTCACTGTGCGGTGACGAAAACCTACTTTTTCTTGGCAGGCTTTTTGGCTTTGGCTTTTTCTTCGATTGCAGCTTGTGCAGCAGCCAGCCGTGCAATTGGCACGCGGAACGGCGAGCAACTTACGTAGTTCATGCCCACACGATGGCAGAACTTGACGCTGGCCGGGTCGCCCCCGTGCTCGCCGCAAATGCCAACCTTCAGGTCTGGCCGGGTTTTCCGCCCACGTTCGATACCGATCCGGATCAGCTCACCCACACCGTCCTGGTCAATGGTTTGGAACGGATCGTCAGTGAGAATTTTATTGGCAATGTAATCTGGCAGGAAACTGCCGATATCGTCTCGGCTGAACCCGAAGGTCATCTGGGTGAGGTCGTTTGTGCCGAAGCTGAAGAACTCGGCTGCTTCAGCCATTTTCTCAGCGCGCAACGCTGCGCGTGGGATTTCGATCATCGTACCGAACAGACACGGCAGGTTCTTTAATCCGAACTTGGCTTTAACCTCAGCCAGTACCTTGTCGAATATGACGCGTTGATGGATAAGCTCGTTGGCGGCGCAAGTGACGGGGATCATGATCTCGGGGTTAGCCTTCTTGCCTTCCTTGATCAATTCTGCAGCGGCTTCGAGTATTGCGCGGATCTGCATTTCAGTGATTTCCGGATACGTGATCCCGAGGCGCACGCCGCGGTGGCCGAGCATCGGGTTAGTCTCATGCAACGCATCGCCGCGCTTGCGCACCTCCGCAATGTCAACGCCAAGGGCGCGCGCCAACTCAAGCAGTTTTTCCTCGCTCTTGGGCACGAACTCGTGCAGGGGCGGGTCAAGCAACCGGATTGTCACCGGCCGGCCGTTCATCACTTCGAGTGTAGCTTTGACATCTTTCTTGACGAACGGGAACAGTTCATCGAGCGCCTTGCGTCGCTCAGTTTCTGTGCGTGACATGATCATCTTGCGCAACAGGAACAACGGCTGTTCACTGCCTTCGCCGTAAAACATGTGTTCGGTGCGGAACAGGCCGATGCCTTCAGCGCCGAACTTGATTGCCTGGGCGGCGTCCTTGGGTGTATCGGCATTGGTACGCACTTTGAGCACGCGAACCTTGTCAACCAGTTTCATCAGCTCGGTGTAGAACTTGTTATGCTCAAGGTCCACGTCAACCAACGGCAGTTTGCCCAGGTACACCAGCCCTTTTGTGCCATTGAGACTGATCCAGTCGCCTTCCTTGACAACGTCGCCTTTCTTTGTGCGGAACGATTTGTTGTCGTCTGCAATTTCGATATCGCCGCAGCCGACAATGCAGCATTTGCCCCAGCCACGTGCCACAAGTGCAGCATGACTTGTCATGCCGCCTTTGCTTGTGAGGATGGCCTGTGCTTTGTGCATGCCGTCAACGTCTTCGGGCGAAGTTTCTTCGCGCACCAGAATCACTTTTTCGCCCCGCGCAGCCCACTCGACAGCGTCCTTGGCTGTGAACACAGCTCTGCCAATTGCGCCGCCCGGGCCGGCTGGCAACCCTTTTGCAATTGGGTGAGTGGCCTGTTCTGCCTTCGGATCGAGCATGGGCAGTAACAGCTCGACAAGTTGCGCCGGTGCAACGCGCATGATGGCCGTTTCGGCGTCAATGAGGCCTTCCTTATGCATTTCGACTGCCATGCGGACCGCTGCGGCACCGTTGCGTTTGCCCACGCGGCACTGGAGCATGTAAAGCTTGCCTTTCTCGATTGTGAACTCGATATCCTGCATGTCTTTGTAATGGCGCTCCAACCGCCGCCTGTAGGTGTCCAACTCCTTGTAAAGTTTCGGCATGAGCTTTTCGAGCGTTGGCAGGTGCCGGCTCTGGTCATTGGCGGACGCATCGTTAATTGGGGCGGGTGTACGGATGCCAGCCACAACGTCTTCGCCCTGTGCGTTGACGAGGTATTCGCCGTAGAAAACGTTTTCGCCCGTGGCTGGGTTGCGCGTGAACGCGACTCCGGTTGCGCTGTCATCGCCCATGTTGCCGAAGACCATTGCCTGGACATTGACGGCTGTACCCCAGTCATCCGGGATTTTCTCGATACGCCGGTATTCGACGGCGCGTTTACCCATCCAACTGGCAAATACGGCGCCTATACCACCCCAAAGTTGTTCCATTGGATCGTCCGGGAACGGTTTACCGAAGTGTTTCTTTACCATCTGTTTAAACTCGGCAACGAGCTGCTTAAGGTCGGCCACGGTTAGCTCGGTGTCTGAAGCGTATCCCTTGGCATGTTTGAGTTCTTCGAGCTTTTCATCCATGAGTTTGCGTATGCCTTTGCCGCCTTTGGGTTCGATACCTGCCGCTTTTTCCATCACAACATCGGAATACATCATGATGAGCCTGCGGTAGGCATCGTAAGCGAACCGTTCGTTGCCGCCGCTTTGTGCAATCAGACCGCCGATGGTTTTTTCAGTCAGCCCGATGTTGAGCACGGTTTCCATCATGCCAGGCATCGAACGGCGCGCGCCTGACCGGACGGACACGAGCAACGGATTTTGCGGGTCGCCAAATTTGCGGCCAACGAGTGTCTCGACCCGTGCCAGAGCGGCTTCGACCTGTGGTTTAAGTTCCTTCGGATAGGTACGGTTATGTTTGTAAAAGTAAGTGCAGACCTCGGTTGTGATGGTGAATCCGGGCGGGACGGGCAGGCGTAAGTCAGGATGCCCGGCCATCTCGGCCAGGTTCGCCCCTTTACCGCCCAGCAGTTCTTTCATTGACTCGTTACCATCGGCTTTACCGCCGCCAAAGAAATAAACGTATTTTTTCGTTCGTTCAGACATAAGTTTAGCGTTTCTGTTAAATTTCTCGGGACCATCCCGAAGAATCGGACTGCGAAAAATATCACCTGGCGCAAACCTGTCAATTGCGATTTGTGACGCGCGCGGGCGATTGCCCAAAAAGCCAGCCTGAGTCGGATTTTCACATACTCGCATTGCTGTTGTGATGGAACCATTGTAGCCGACGCGGCATTGGGGGCGAAACCTGCTGTATCGCCGATTTCCAATCGGCGCGGTGTGGGGATTCTCTGGGGCACAGCATGTTGGCAAGCGCCTCGCGGCTTTTTTCCAGTTGAGCGGGGCGCGATCCATGCCCTGGGCCAAGGCGCGCGCGTCTGCATGTGTACCGCGCGCAGGCAGGCGGCAGGCAGACGCCGAACCTGAAAGTCTGCGGCAAGAAAAACGTGTGAAATACCCGAGCTGAATACCTGGTTAGCTGGCCAAAAAACAACATTCGCTTCATTACAACACCCGGCTGTGTGGACGTTACCACAAAGCTTGGTATCGCACGCACCAAAGACGCGATTTACCGGTGTTTACTCGCGTCGTTTTATCGTATCCGCATATCAAGATATTTTGATTGCAAGGGCTTATTTCCTTGCTAATTTTTCTTTGCCGATGCGCCCTGGTAAAGGTTGGCGGAGCATTGGCAGATTTGACGCGCGCCCAGACACTAATGCCAGACGAGCCGGACAATCAACAGTTGTTACGCGAGCTTTTGCGCCAGCGGATAGTCGTTTTGGACGGTCCGCGCGGCACAATGATACAAGCGCTAAAGCTTTCCGAGGCCGACTTTCGCGGTGACCGGTTCAAGGACCACCGGTTGGAGCTTAAGGGCAACAACGATATTTTGAATCTGACTCGACCGGATATTGTTTACGACATTCATCGTCAGTTTATCGAAGCCGGCGCGGACATCATTGGCACAAACACGTTTAATGCAAATCGGATTTCGCAGTCTGATTACGGAACAGAACAGTTCGTAGTGGAGATGAACCGTGCGGCGGCGCAAATCGCCCGGCGTGCTGCTGCTGCGTTTGTGCAAAAGAATCCCACCCGGCACATTTTCGTGGCTGGTACAATCGGGCCGACCAATCGGACGGCATCGCTTTCGCCTGATGTGCAAAACCCGGCTTACCGCGCCGTGACATTCGATCAGCTTGCCGATGCATATTGCGAACAGGCGAAGGCATTGATTGAATGTGGTGTTGACATTCTTTTGCTGGAGACAATTTTCGACACGCTAAACGTAAAGGCGTGTCTGTTTGCCGTTCTCGGATTGTTCGACCAGTTGAAGCGGCGGTTGCCGTTGGTGATTTCCGTTACAGTAAGCGATGCGTCTGGGCGCACGTTATCCGGCCAAACACTGGAGGCGTTTTGGTATTCAGTCCGGCACGCGTCGCCGCTTGCGGTTGGCGTTAATTGTGGTTTGGGCGCCGCGCAAATGCGGCCGCACCTCGAAGAACTGAGTGCCGTGGCGGATTGTTACATCAGTTGTTATCCGAATGCTGGTAAACCGAACCCGTTCGGCCAGTATGACGACACGCCAGAGCAGATGGCGGGCATTCTGGGCCGGTTGGCGCGGGAAGGCCTTCTGAACATTGTAGGCGGCTGTTGTGGGAGCACACCGGCACATATCCGGGCAATTGCAGAGGCTGTGCGTGGGGTTGCACCACGCAAACCGCCGCAAATCGAGCCGTGCCTGCGTCTGAGCGGACTTGAACCGCTGGTGGTCAGGGGAACTTGTGCTGAAAGGCGAGCGGCTGCGTCGCGCGTGCCGGCGTCGGTGCACGCACAAACGAGAGCGGTGGACGAGGCGTCCGCTGCAACACCCGAGCCGGGTACGCTCCCCTCGATCAACTTCGTTGTCATTGGCGAACGGACCAATGTGGCTGGTTCACCCAAGTTTGCCCGGCACATTTTGGCAGGCGAATTCGATGCTGCAGTGGCCATTGCGCGTCAACAGGTCGAGAACGGCGCGCAAATATTGGACGTTAACATGGACGAAGCCATGCTGGACGGCGTGGCTGCCATGAGGCATTTCCTAAATCTGATTGCGGCCGAGCCTGAGATTGCCCGGGTGCCGATCATGATTGACTCATCGAACTGGGCGGTGATCGAAGCTGGGCTGAAATGTCTGCAGGGCAAAGGCATCGTTAACTCGATCAGCCTTAAGGAAGGCGAGGCTAGGTTCATCGAAAAAGCGCGGCTGATCCGTCGCTACGGCGCTGCGGTGGTGGTGATGGCATTCGATGAACGCGGCCAGGCCGATACATTCGAACGCAAGATCGAGGTTTGCAAACGCAGTTACGAGCTGCTTGTTACGAAAGCTGATTTTCCGCCAGAAGACATCATTTTGGACCCCAACGTGCTCACTGTGGGCACTGGCATGGAAGAGCATGCCAACTACGCCGTTGACTTCATTCGCGCAACGCGGTGGATCAAGGAAAACCTGCCGCTGGCCAAGGTCAGTGGCGGCATCAGCAATGTCTCGTTTTCGTTCCGTGGCAACAATGCCGTGCGCGAAGCCATGCACAGTGCGTTTCTGTATCATGCCATACGCGCCGGACTCGACATGGCCATCGTCAACGCCGGCATGCTGGCCGTTTATGAGGAAATCCCCAAAGACATGCTTGAGCGTGTCGAGGACGTGCTGTTGAACCGTCGGCCAGATGCCACAGAGCGACTTATCAAGTTCGCCGAGCAATTAAAGCAGACCGCCGCGCCCACATCGGCCGCACCAGACGCAGCGGCTGCCGAATGGCGCAAGGGCAGCGTTGAACAGCGGCTCGAACACGCCCTGGTCAAGGGCATTGTTGATTTCATCGAACAAGACGTGGAAGAAGCGCGCCATAAATACGGCAAACCGTTGGCTGTGATTGAAGGACCGCTCATGGCTGGCATGAGAGTTGTGGGTGAGCTGTTCGCCGCCGGCAAAATGTTCCTGCCGCAGGTGGTTAAATCTGCGCGCGTGATGAAAAAGGCAGTGGCGTATCTGACGCCGTTTCTTGAAGCCGAGAAACAGACCGCCGGACGCGCGCGCGGCAAGGTGTTGTTGGCTACTGTCAAGGGTGACGTGCATGACATTGGCAAAAACATCGTAGGGGTTGTGCTCGGTTGCAACAACTACGAGGTCATTGACCTGGGCGTGATGGTACCGGCAGAAAAGATTCTGCAAGTCGCCCGTGAACATAACGTTGACATCATCGGTCTGAGCGGCTTGATAACGCCGTCCCTGGACGAAATGGCGCATGTGGCGCGCGAACTGGAGCGTGAAGGGTTTGGTATTCCGCTGTTGATCGGCGGCGCAACAACAAGCAAAACCCACACAGCCGTCAAAATTGCCCCATGCTACAACCAGCCGGTTGTGCACGTGCTTGATGCATCGCGTGCCGTGCCGGTGGTCAGCAGCTTGTTGAGCCGTGAGCAAAGACCGGCGTTTGTCCGCCAAATCCGCGCCGAGTACGACAGTATCCGCGCCCAGCACGCTGCACGGCAGCAGCCGTTGCTCACGCTCGAAGCTGCCCGCGCAAATGCGCCGAAGCTGCGTTACGACGATCTACCGCAACCTGAATTCATCGGTGTGCGAGTGGTGGCCTCTGATGTGAACAGGAGCACGCCTGTCCCGGGCGCAGCCTCCAGCATACCGCCGGAGGCAAAAACCCGACTTGTAACACCGCGACCCGGAGGCGTTGTCTGCGCGATGCCGACAACGGCGGCCGAGACGGCCGCGCTCCCCGTATCACTTGCCGACCTCGTTCCGTTCATTGATTGGACACCGTTTTTCCATGTTTGGGAGCTGCGCGGGCGGTATCCGGCCATTCTGAATCATCCGAAGCACGGTGAAGAAGCCCGTGCATTGTTTGCCGACGCGCAAAAGTTGCTCGACAAAATCGTCACTGAAAAACTGCTTGTTGCGCGTGGTGTGTACGGCTTTTTCCCGGCAAATCGCGTGGGCGACGACGTCGAAATTTACACCGACGAAACGCGCACCGACGTGCTTGCAACGTTGCATTTCTTGCGCCAGCAGATGCCAAAAGACGACGGTTCGCCGAACTGGTGTCTGGCAGATTTTATTGCGCCGAAAGCCGAAACTGTAGCGGCAGTCTGTCACAGCCGGTTGGAATTCAGCTCAGCAGCCGCCTCTGACCCACAAACGAGCGACGCTCATAGAGCGCCGCTACAGGATTACATCGGCGCCTTTGCTCTCACCGCCGGTCATGGGCTGGCTGAGCTGCTCGAGCAGTTCAAACGCGCGCACGATGATTACAGTGCCATCTTGGCTGAGGCGTTGGCTGACCGCTTGGCTGAAGCGTTTGCCGAGTTTCTGCACAAGCGCGTCCGTGCCGAGTGGGGGTACGGTAAAAATGAAAACCTGACCAATGAAGACCTGATCGAAGAGAAGTATCGTGGCATCCGCCCTGCAGCAGGTTATCCAGCCTGCCCGGATCACACCGAGAAACTCACGATTTGGAGGTTGCTCGATGTTGAACGGAACGCCGGTATCCGGCTCACAGAAAGTTTCGCCATGTGGCCCGGCTCGAGTGTGAGCGGACTCTACTTCGCACACGCCGAAGCGCGGTATTTTGCAGTTGGCAGAATCGGGCGAGACCAGGTCGCAGACTACGCGGCGCGCAAGGGCATGACCATTCCTGAGATTGAACGGTGGCTTGCGCAGCACCTCGGGTACGAGCCGTAGATTTGCGCGGAGCGGTTCAGTCAGCGTTTGGTTGAGGTAAATTGAGCCGTTCGGCGATTTTGTATTTGCACATCCGCTTTTTCATCCAACGCACCACGAGCAGGTCGTAAAACGAACTGAACAGCCGGTTCCAGATACCGTAGTGTGTTTTGCCAGCCTTGCGCGGGTTGTGCCGGATTGGGATTTCGGTAACTGTATAACCTTCAAGCCTGATAAGTGTGGGGAGGAACCGGTGCATGCCATTGAAAAATTTCAGCTCAGCAACGCACTCGCGCTTGAACGCGCGATAGCAGCAACCGGCGTCGCTGATTGTCTCGCCCGACAGCTTGTTACGGACCCAGTTTGCAATTCTGGAAGAGACGATCCGCACGAAATTGTCCCCGTGTTTGCGCGCGGCGACGCGTGTGCCGCAGACGCAATCGTAATGCTTGAGCGCCTCCAGAAACTGCGGCAGGTCACGCGGGTCATTTTGCAGATCGGCGTCCATTGTTACCACGACCTTGCCGCAAGCAGCCTTGATACCAGCCCAAAGTGCAGCCGATTGACCGCAGTTAAAGGCAAACCGCTGGGTCCGGATCCGCCCGTCTGCGGCGGCCAATTGTTTCAGCACCTCCCAAGAACTATCTGTACTGGCATCATCCGTTATGATGATCTCATAGCTGAGGTTCAACGGTGTCACTACGTCTTTAATTGCGCTGACTAGCGGACGTAGGTTCGCCTCCTCGTTATGACACGGGATAACGAAGCTCAATTCTGGCATTGGCTCAGGCATGTCGCGTAATCAATAGCGACAGTATCAAACCTGGCTCTCAACCGCCAGAGATAACCGTGTGGAAACATGTAGTAACTCACGGCCTAAGCAGTCGAGTCTGATTGTTTCAAAATTGCAGTCGGGCATAAAGCCGTTCACGAACAAAATTAGTGGCACGCTCATGCATAGCGTGAGCAAGAGCCGAGGCAGACGGCTTGACAGCACGTCTTCGAGGAGAGTCGGCCCGATCTAGACCGCATTAGGTTAGCCTCGTGATGGGATGGGGCGGTTTTTGAACTGACCTTTAACCGGGATTTACTTTTGGGTTTCGTGTTCGGGGGAAGCCACATTTCTAATCATAAATTTGGCAGGACGTTTCAAAGACGGGCGCGAACAATGTTCCAGTTGGAAGGAATAGATTTTCGCCCTGAGCGTAAGCACCGGAAGCCCATTAACTGTGGGTGGGGTACACGCACGATCCCCGTCCAACTCCAAAGTCTCTGCTCATACGAGCGCGAGCTGGAATACAGATTCAGCGCAATTGACTCGGTTTCAGACGGGCAAGTTTCTGTTTCTTGAACGCCGAGACGAGTTGATCGGCCAGCCGGGTTGGTTCAGGCAAGCGATATCGGGTCGCACACGCCAGCACAATCTGTTCGGCTTCGGTCAGGTCAATCTTGTGTCCGATGCTGACATAGACGGGTCTGATGCCTGTCTGTGTGCGTAGCACAGAGCCAATTACTTCGGCGCCATCGAGCAACGGCGCACGCGACCCGCGTAATCTGCCAAGTTCAGCGTGAGTGCCCGTCAATCTGCTTTTTGCACAGCCGATCGAAGGTAGATCGCATAGTACACCCAAATGACATGCCAGGCCGAACCTGCGCGGGTGCGCCAAGCCTTGGCCGTCGCACATCAAAAGGTCTGGCGTGTGACTGAGCTTTCTGAGTGCAAGCAATAACGTCGGTACCTCACGGAAACTGAGCAGGCCTGGCACATATGGAAATGTAAGTTTGCCGCAGGCTGTGTGCTGCTCGATTACGCACTGCCGGTTCATGTCCCACAATACAACTGCGCCAAAGCAGAGCTTGTCGTCTTTGGAGAACGCCGCATCAAGTCCGGCAATGAACCTGACCGGCTGTGCTAGCGGGCCGCGTTTGACGCGCTCGGCAAGATCGCGCTGCACCGCAATTGCCTTGCGCGGGCTTAGATTCCAGTTGTGTAAAGCGGGCGGCAGTTTCATCAGTAACCTTGAGTAATGATTGCCTGGCTGACAGCAATTGTCAGGCGAAGATTTGGTCTCTTGATCACTGGTAATCTGGATGGGTCACGCCACGTCGGCACCCCCAAAAATCATCTGGTTGAAGCGTTGTAATCAATGAATTCCGGGCTTTAGCAGAGGCTTGCGTTGAATGCATCGCCGCCCTTGCGAGGTGCGGCTAGGTCTAACTGCAGCTGCGCAGAGACTATGTTTGATTTCTGGAAAACCCGAGTGTGCTGCCGGCATCTTGCTGGCAGACCCAGGCACCTTTCCACATTCCACGACAAAGCGGGCCGACGTGGAAGTCGGCCTTCCAACCCCTTATGGTTCACCGCAGAAACGCAGAGAGTCGGTAGGGCGCGCAGTCCACTGCGCGCCAGGGTGGGTCATGCTGACCCGGCGTCTCGGCCGGAATCCTACCGTCCGCGCCCTTACGGGCGCGGCTACGGCGCGCGACCCTCCCGGTCCAAAAAAAGCCCCTGCCACGCTCCATGCACCTTGATAGCACTGCGGCCAGAATGGCCGCGCGCCAAAGCACAATGACAGTTGCACAGCCACACCGACGTGACGCCTCGGCGATGTTGCCCTGCTCAAAAGAATCTTATTCCGTTGGTATGGCCGCATGGCTCCATGCGTCCGCATTTTTAACCCATTTTCTTTCCTGTTTTTGCTGCAAGTGCTTGATTAGCAGCGAGTTAGCTCATTTTGGCGTTTCATTTGTAGCCATACATCGCACATTT